>WNFC01012763.1_pt1 | contig 18293 bp, 19 predicted proteins | sample 5400541 | NCBI WGS metagenome assembly WNFC01 (sample SAMN13153342, study PRJNA577476) | soil metagenome | isolation source: 120 cm saprolite under Douglas fir tree site 2 hole 2 replicate 1 | place: USA:California | collected 2015-04-18 | reverse complement strand
TCATTTCGAACAACTCCGCGTCGGCATCGCTGTCAGAGAGAAATTCGCCGCGGGCGTGTCGCCGAAAAAATTCCGTATCTTGCTCATAGGTCAGACAGTAAGTAGAAATGTGCTCCGGCTGGAGTGAAATGGTTTTTTCCAGTGTCGCTTGCCACTGCGCCCGCGTTTGTCCGGGCAATGCGAACATCAGATCGACGTTAATATTTGCAAACCCAGCTGCGCGCAGAATCCGAAACGATTCTCCGGCTTGCCGCGCGTTGTGTTCGCGTCCAAGCAGTTTCAACAACTTGTCATCCCAGGATTGGATGCCAAGACTGATTCGATTCACGCCGAACGTTCTCAGCACTTTCGCTTTTGTTGGCGATACGCTTCCCGGGTTCGCTTCAAAGGTCCACTCGACCAATTGCGAGAGATCAAGCTGCTCATGCAATCCGCGCAGTAACAATTCCAATTGCGACGTTGAGAGCGCTGTCGGGGTGCCGCCACCGAAATAGATTGTCGATGGAACAAGATGCCGATGCTGGTGCAATTCGCGTAGAAGCGCGTCGCAAAATCGCTGCGTCTGCGATCGATCGAGGAGTTCCTTGTAAAACGCGCAGTAAGGGCAGATGCGGGCGCAGAACGGGATGTGAACGTAAAGATGACGAATCGTGTCTGTTTCATCTGGGCGCGAATTGTAGGGCGTCTGTGTCAGACGCCGTTCACCTAGACGGCGTTTCACAGAAACGCCCTACAAAATTTTGGCGCGCCGGGTAGGCCGCAGTTGTGATTCGTGCGCATGCTCATAAAGTCCGTTGGCATTCGCTCAAATTCCATTGTCGATCCGAAACGTAGCTCTTGTTTTCTTCTGCGCCATCGCATCCGCGATTGGGCAAGCTCCGCCAGGGCCTACCCCATCAATCGTTTATGTGGTGCACAATCCGGACGCGATTCAACATTACAAAACAAATCGGCCCGTCGTGCACGCCATGGTCGATCGGCTTATGATTGCGGCCACTGGACAACCTGACGTGGCCCGAGCCTGGGCATCGCTGGTTTCGCCTAACGACAAGATTGGAATCAAAATCTCGGCCGCAGGTGGCGAGCTTTTCACCACACATCACGATGTCGTCGATGCGATTGTCGATGGACTAGTCGCGGCCGGACACCCGCGCGAGAGCATTATTGTTTGGGACCGCTCAATCGCCGGAGTCAAGGACGCCGGTTATTCGGCAAAAGCCGACGGCTACCAGGTGCGCGCGATCGCACCGCGGGATGGTTATGATCCAAAGGCGACGTTGTCGGCGCCGCTGCTTGGACAATTAATCTGGGGCGATCTCGAGTACAAAGGTGACATTGGAAAAATGCCGCTACTCTCCGATACGGAAAACACGAGCAACAGCAGCCATTTCGCGCGTATCCTCTCGAGCGAGGTCACGAAAATCATCAACGTGCCGGTGATGAGCAACAGCACGACCAATGGGATCGCCGGCTGTCTTTACAACGTCACCATTCCAAACATCGACAATTGGCGGCGATTTGCCCAAGGCTCCGGGTTTGGCGCGGAAAGCATCGCGGAGATTTACAGCAATCCGGTGATTGCGAGAAAAGTGGTGTTCAATTTGATGGATGGTTTACTCGCGCTCTACGGAGGCGGCCCGCAATCGCAACCGAATTATGCCTTGCACCACGCCACACTTTACGCGAGCAAAGATCCGGTAGCGCTAGACACCGTAGCGTTGAAGCGGCTCGATGAATGGCGCGCACGAGGAAATTTCCCTCCGATTGGTGCGTTGGGTGCCTACGTGCAATATGCCAGTGAACTCGGTTTGGGTAACGCCCAAAGCGGGCAGATAGAGATCAAGAATGTCGGACGCTGAGTCGGAGCACAGGCTGACGCCGTCCGCTTGTGAGGCGAGTGGTAACGCGTGAACGATCGAGATCGCATTCCCCCGACCGAATTGTGCGGACCGATTCTGCGCACGGTCTCGCGTTCGTTTTATATTTCCATTCGCTTCTTACCGAGAAGGCTTCGCGAACCGGTTGGACTGGCTTACCTGCTCGCGCGCGCGACCGACACTGTGGGTGACACGGCACAAATTCCCGCGTTGGTGCGCGCGGAGATGCTGGCTGATTTGTCTTCGATCGTTCAAGGTGAGGTATCGCCAGATGCACTTGTCGATCTGGTCAACTCGTTCGCCCCGCTGCAGACAAATGACACCGAGCGACAGCTCATTGAATCATTGCCCAATTGTTTGGAAGAGCTCGCTCGATCGAGCTCTGATGATCGCGACGACATTCGCAGCGTACTTCAAAAAATTACCAGGGGACAAGCGCTGGACATCGTACGTTTCGGCGATATGGCACAACCGCGCGCACTCGCTACGGATTTAGAGCTTCACGAATACACCTATCTCGTCGCCGGATGTGTGGGCGAATTTTGGACGCGGCTTTGCTTTCGGCACATCGGGAATTTTTCGGACCTGCCTGAGATGGAAATGGCTGAGCTGGGCAAACGTTACGGGAACGGTTTGCAATTGATCAACATTTTGCGCGACGCGCACTCGGACTTGCAGGCGGGGCGATGTTATTTTCCGATCCAGGAATTGGAGGAAATTGGGATCGACCCGTCGCAAATTTTGCTCGAGCCGAGTCGGTTCGAATTCATTCTCGAAAAATGGCGCGGGGAAGCGCAGCGCGGCCTCATCGCCGGCATGAGTTACGTACACGCGATCCGCAACCCGCGCATTCGCGGCGCGACTGCGTTGCCCGCCCTCATCGGCGCGCGTACCTTGTCGATGCTGCGCGCGGCCGGCCCAACTGAACTCCATCGAACGATCAAAGTGCCACGGCATGAAGTGCGCGCGATGATTGCACGGTTAGCGATCACACTGGGAGGACGGGGGTCGGTCCAACGAATGTTTCAGCGCTACAGCGGGCGTTAACTAGGAAGGGAGGCTTCTAGACCGCCCTTTTACAACCGGCGGTTTGGAAACCGCCGCTCCTTGGATTTACAAAAAATAATTGCGCTGCTTTTCGCTGATCGGTTTCTCGAGCTTCTCCAGCACTTGGAGCATATCTTCCCAAACCTTCCTTTTTTCCGAAGGCGATTGGTTCCGCAAGAGATACGCTGGATGATAGGTGATCATTAGCGGCGTCCCGTTGAACGAATTCCAACGTCCGCGCAGTTCGCGCATCGTCCCGCGGGTGCCGAGCAGGCCTTCCACCGCCACCGCGCCGAGCGCGACGATCACTTTCGGTTGAATAATTCTGATCTGTTCGAGGAGATAAGGCCGGCACGTTTGCATCTCTTGCGGAGTCGGTGCGCGATTCCCGAACGAACCGGCCGGCACGTCCGGACGGCATTTCAGAATGTTGGCGATGTAAACATCTTCCCGCGCGAAGCTCATCGCGCGAATGATTTTGGTGAGCAACTGGCCCGCGCGGCCGACGAATGGCTCACCTTGTGCGTCTTCATCTGCGCCCGGCGCTTCACCTATGAATATGATTTCGGCATGAGGATTGCCAACGCCGAAAACAGTTTGCGTTCGCGAGCTCGCCAGATGCGAACATTTTGTGCAAACAGCTACGCGCGACTGAACGGAAGCCAGCATGTCGATCTTCGATCTGCCCAGCCCTTCGGAGTCGGCGACGTCGATTTTTCCCAGCGCACTTCGATTCAAATGCTCAAGCGTGCGGCGAGAGGCGTGCGGATGATGCCGATTCTCGTCGCGAATTTGTTTTAGAGAGTTAAAAACGAACTCGAGAGCTGGTTCTTGCATCGTCGGGATGATGTAGATTTTTGTCCGAGTGGACAAACTTTTTGTGGTGGATCGCGCTCTCCGAGCGCGATGTTACCTAAGAGCCGCGAAGCGGCTCCGAATTTTGATCGCTTCGCGATTTGGTCTTAGCATCGCGCTTCGGAGAGCGCGATTCACCTAAATGAGCTCGACCCTGAGCGACTACGATTATCCGCTGCCCGAAGATTTGATCGCGCAGCGGCCGCTACCGCGCAGAGAAGATTCGCGCATGATGGTTCTGCATCGTGACGGCCAGATGATTGAACATCGACAATTCCGCGAACTGAAAAGCTGTTTGCACCACGGAGATCTGCTCGTGCTGAACGATACGCGCGTTCTGGCAGCCCGCCGGTTTTCGGATGATGGCGCGGTCGAGTTTTTGTTTATCGAAAGGGTGGGACCGATGCGCTGGAGATGTCTGGTCAAGCCGGGACGCAAAATGCGGATCGGCGCCTCCGCAAAGATCGACAATGTACGTCTGCGCGTGGAAGAAATTTTGCCAGACGGCGAGCGAATCGTCTCCCCCGATAAAGACGTGGATTTTCACTGCGGCGGCTCGATTCCTTTGCCGCCGTACATCGAGCGCGAAAGCGATGTCGAAGATGAAATGCGATATCAAACGATTTTCGCTCACGTGCCTGGTGCGCTCGCCGCACCGACGGCGGGTCTCCACTTCACCCGAGAAATATTAAATGAAATTCCGCATGCATTTGTGACGCTACATGTCGGCCCGGGAACATTTCGCCCGGTGCAATCAGAAAACGTTTTGGAGCACAAAATGCATCCGGAATGGTTTTCCGTCTCGGCCGCGGCCGCCGACAAAATCAATAAAGCGAAGCGGGTCGTGGCCGTGGGAACCACCGCGGTGCGTGTTTTGGAATCGGCCGGGCGCGAGAATGGAGAATTGATCGCGCAAACTGGTTCGACTGACATTTTCATTCACCCGCCGTATCGATTTCAACATGTCGATCTTTTGTTCACGAATTTTCATTTGCCGAAATCGACCTTGCTAATGCTGGTAAGCGCATTCGCCGGTCGCGAATTCGTCTTGCGCGCCTACGAAGAAGCAACTCGCGAGCGGTATCGGTTTTACAGTTACGGCGATTGCACGCTGATCATATAAATCGAAACTACGAATGAACACGAATGAACAAAAATTAAAGAAAATTCCAGGATTCGTGTCGATTCGTGGTTGATCTAGATTGTGTTATTCTCGCGGCCCATGGACAACGTCGATGTACCAAACGGCGAGCTCGTCATCCAAACAATCGCGATGCCAAAGGATACAAATCCGAGTGGTGACATTTTTGGCGGCTGGTTGACGTCGCAAATGGATTTGGGCAGCAGCATTTTGGCTGCGAAGACGGCTAAGGCCAGAGTGGTCACGGTTGCAATGGAAGGCATGTCCTTCCTACAACCGGTGCGGGTGGGGGACAGGGTGGCCTGTTACGCTCGGGTCGAGAAAATTGGCCGCACCTCAATGAGGATTCCGGTGGAAGTGTGGGCGACGCGCTACCAAACCGGCGAGCAAGTGAAGGTGACCCACGGCGTTTTTACTTACGTCGCCATGGGGCCGGACGGTAAACCGATTCCAGTGAAACGCGATCGCGATTAAGGCTTGGGTTGCGCGTCGCTGCTTTCGCTGACTGTCGATGGAGAAATGCTGGTCGGTTCGGCCATCGGCTGGACTGGTTGAACATTGGCATTAACGATTGGCGCGCTTGGCTGAATAGAACTGCGTTGGCGTTTCGGGTTGCGTTCGGCCTGGGCGGTGGCCCGCGCAATCCGACGCTGTCGCTCGCGAATGTGTTTGCGCACATAATGACGATAGGCCATTTGCTGTCGGCCGCTCTTGGTCATGTAAGCGCAGCTCGAACAGGCGAAGCAGATGAGAAGAATCGCCGCCGACGTTTTGATTATTTGCTCCCGCATGTCTTAAGCAGGAGCACAACGCGTGCGAGAGCTTTAGCCGGCTCTGTCCGCCACCCAGACGGACTCGTCCCGTGGCGAGCTGTGCTTTCCACGTCGAAGCTTGGCAAAGGCGGATCGAGGCGGTCCGAGCCGGACATATACTTCACGGCGACCGAGCGCCGCGTCTATAACCTTAAAACAATTCGCGCACGCAACTGACGGCCCGGAGGTAAACACGGTGGGGTGCGGCGCGCATTAGCTCCTGATTCATTAGACTCACCGGATCGTTGCTTTGCGCCGGCATCATCTGAGGAACCGGCTTTTCGTTTTGGCCGCCGCGCCAAATTTCCAGAAGATCGCCGCACCTGGCCGCCGCTACGACAAACTCGATTCCACCCGAATTGAGAACAATCTTGCCGATCGGGGAGTCGCCCTGCTCGTGCAATTCAATATCGATCTTGCGCCCGGCCGGGTCGATGAATTTGAAGTTATTGCCACGCTGCTCGTTTTCCACCGTCCAATTCAACTGCGCGCCGAGCCAGCCGGCCAATAGCACGGCGGTTGATCTGAATCCTGAGGCGAAATCGATCTGCACATTTTCGATTTCGCTAAAGTGATGATGAGAGGCCGGGTGATCGAAAAATTGCGCAACAGCGTAACGAACCCAGTCGAGCCGCGTCCAATTCAAATCGCATAATACGATGCGTTGTCTGGCCTCGCGCTGGGCCGTTTCGACCAGATGCATTTGCGCACCGAAATCCCTCCAATCGTGGCTGTCGTAAATAAAACGGTCGACCCACGCCCAAAGCTGCGGATCCATCGGGTCGTGCAGCTCGCCCTGCCACCAAAGATAAAACGGCAGATCGGAATCCAGATGGGAGAAGACAATACTGGGCAATAGCTTTGCGCACGGCCCTTCCAGACGAAAAGAAAGTTGTTCCGAGCAAATTTGCTTGCTCCCGGCGCGGCTGATGTGGCAGTGCGCGCTGACCCAGGCTGCGACTCGGTTTTCCTTTGCCTTGCAATCTGCGCCAATGACAATGGCTCGGCAGGCGTGGTTTTCCGCGATTTTGGCGATGAGCTGCGTATTTTTTTCCAACGAACCGGGCGCTTCGCTGTAGACCGCCAGATTGATCAGCGATGCGCGTGTCATCGCGCCTGCGCTTTCCGCCCAAAGCTTCTTCAGCTCCTTGTCGATCTTGCCGATCTCGACCGGAAGACCTAACGAATAATTTTCAGCTACGGCAGGCATACGTCTTATCCCGGTAGCGCACGCGTCTCGCGTGCTGGCGATAGCGTCCTCGCCATCGCGGACTTTCCTTTGGGGATCCCGCGTCTAGTGAGCGATTCATCCGCAACAAAAGATTGTTTCGGCGCGACGCCGAAAGTCCGGGCCGGACTGGCCTTTACACGCGAGACGCGTGCGCTACCCGGAAAATTTCCTGCGCTCATAGTCTCCTCCACGCACGACCATCGCGCGCGAGCAATTCATCCGCTTCTTCGGGTCCCCATGAGCCGGCCGGATAAAAAAACAAGGCGGGTGCATCTTTTTTTGCGGCCCAAGCGTTTTCGATGATGTCGATGAACGCCCAAGCTTCCTCCACTTCGTCGCGACGCGCGAAGAGGGTGGCGTCGCCGCTCATGGCATCGAGCAATAACCGTTCGTAGGCTTCCGGACTGGCCTTACCGAATGATGTGCCGTAGTGAAAATCCATTTTTACCGGCTCGATGCGGAAACTTGTGCCCGGCATCTTCGCTTGCATGCGCAGCGAAATTCCCTCATCCGGCTGAATGCGGATGACGAGCACGTTTTCGCCGGTCGATTCCTTATTGAAAAGGACGAGCGGCGCTTTTTTGAAGTGCACCGAAATCTCGGTGCCAGATTTCGGCAGGCGTTTGCCCACCCGCATGTAAATCGGCACATCCCACCATCGCCAATTGTCCATGTTGAGCCGAAGCGCGACAAAGGTTTCGGTCATAGATTTTGGATCAACCTTTTCTTCCGCGCGATAACCGGCGACCGTTTGCCCATTGATTGCACCTTCGGCGTACTGACCGCGCACCACGTCGATGGCCACCTGCTTTTCGCCCATCCGGCGCAGCGCACGAACGACCTTTACTTTTTCGTCGCGAACGCTATCTGCACCGAGATCGGTCGGTGCTTCCATCGCGACCAGACAGAGCAATTGCAGCAAATGATTTTGCACCATATCGCGCAGGGCGCCGGCGCCCTCGTAGTAACCGGCGCGTCCCTCGACGCCGAGCGTTTCCGCGGCTGTGATCTGCACATGATCGATATAGCGCGTATTCCATAGCGGCTCGAAAATTGCGTTCGCAAAACGCAGCACCAAAATGTTCTGCGCGGTCTCTTTCCCGAGAAAATGGTCGATGCGGTAGGTTTGCTCTTCGGTGAATGAACTGCGCACCAGGCGATTGAGCTCGCGCGCGGACGCAAGATCGCTCCCAAAAGGTTTTTCGACAATGACGCGTGCCCAACTTCCTTCTCGTGCTTCGTTCAAGCCTGCGCTTTTGAGGTGTTTGAGGATCGGTTCGAACTGGTCGGGCCCGACCGCGAAATAAAAAAGACGATTGCCGCGCGTACCGCGTTCCTTGTCGATCTTGTCCAGCTCGGCGGCGAGCGATTTGTAGCCAGATTCATCGCCGAAATCGCTTTCGTGGTAAAAGATCGATTGCGCGAAAGGTTTCCAGATTTCGTCGCGCACGCTTTGGCGGGAAAATTTCCGTGTTGCTTCCTCAAGATCGCGGCGAAAATCGTCGTCGTTTTTTTTGCGCCGCGCAAAACCAACCACCGTCACGGCCGGCGGCAATTCGCCATCAGCTGCCAGATTGTAAAGCGCGGGAATAAGCTTGCGATGAGTGAGATCGCCAGTGGCGCCGAAGATCACGATAGTGCACGGTTGCGGCACAGCTCGCGCGGAAAGCCCTTCGCGCAACGGATTGCTCTGCGGTTGCTCAGCTGGTCGATTCATGCGCGGATTGAAGTTAGCCAGATTTCGGCGAATTGCGTAAGCCGAAAATCAGCCGCTGCCTGAAATGGGCAATGCGCGCTTCCAGTTTTTTAAAATGCGAACCTGGCCAGTAAATTTGACCGCAGCTTGGACACCGCCGGAATTGCTCATAATAAATCTTCGTCAACGGCTCCAACTCATGAATGATTTCAGCCTTTTCGACCGCTTTGACCAAGGTATTGCAGCGCAGGCAACGGGTGAATGGCGCCAGGGCTGAAGAAAGCTGAAAACGGCGCAGCACCTCGAGCGTTTGTTCAATCGGATCTTGCGATCGCAAATAATAGCCGTGGCCCGCAACCGCGTGCATGAGGAGCCGTCGATCCCGCGTAAGCAGAGCGCGACTGGCGACCTGAGCAAGCTCGATTAATTGTCGATCTTCAGCGGCGCGGTCGTAGGCGATATCGATGCCGAGCAGGCGCAGGTTGCGAACAAGTTTTCCGAGATGAACGTCGGCCATAAACTTTTCGATTTTCAGAACTTGCAGGCGATTCTCCGTAAAGGCACCGTTCGATCAGCCTGGCGGCACCGCTTTTTAAGAAAAAATCCAGGTCGCCATAAAATGTCAGTCGGACGATGAATGGGCTCACGTTACTTGGGCACCCGCGCGTCCGAGTAAGCATACTCGAATGTCGTTCCACGCGGCCGCGCCATGAAGCGGCCTGGGCCCAACGGTTCGTCTTCGCCCCAATACAGATCGATTTGCCAGTGGCGCAGGCCACCCCCTGTATCGACAATTTTCCAGCGCGTGCTGCCGAAGATGCGGTGCACCGTTCGATCGGGTGTCTCGATGATCACGCCATGGCGCAACCCGCTTTGGCCCGGCTTTGTGGCAGCGGAAAAGCGCGGGACGAGAGTGCCGCCGCCGCCCGTCGGCCGCGAGGCAAAACCAAATGAATTTCCGCTGTTGTAACGAATGTAATTGTAGCCGTTGACCGGCTCACGCACGCGACCGAAGCCCTCCTTTTTGACGGAACGAAGAAAATCGCGCGGATACTTGCGGCCATGCAGTCCTGGTTTTGTCACCGGCGTCGCGTCAAATCCGCGTTCAAATGTAAATCCGGTTTCCATTGGCGTGTAATAAAGAGTGCAGACCACGAAATATTCGCCGCTGTGACCCTGCGGCCGGTGCGCGAGTTTCTCGTTCTCATACGCGAGACGCTGGACAACTTCCGGCCACGGAATATCAGCGCGAACGTGCGCCGAGGCCGACAGCGAACAAAGCGCGATTGCGGCGGTGATTATTGGCCGAAAACGGAATTTATTGGACCGCCAATTAAAATTTCGATGGGCAAGCGTTTCCATTCGTACTCGTAAGGTGGCTGCTTCCATTGAAATTGATCTCCACACAATTTGCGAATGCGTTTGATGATCTCGATACCGGTCGCGAAAGGGCGGAAACTGTTTCGATCGGCAACGTGCAATTGCGCACCGCCGCAGAGCGCGCCTGCGAATTTGTGAAACGCCGGCTGGAAATAAGCTTCGCGAAAAAAGACGCCCGGCAACTTTGAGTTGTTGAGTTCGCCACAAAGCTGCTCCGCTTCAATGAAAGGCGCGCCGAAAATCTCGAAGGGGCGCGTCGTGCCCCGCCCTTCGGAGATATTTGTTCCTTCGAGAAGACACATTCCGGGATAAACGGTCGCCGTCTCGAGCGTCGGCATGTTTGGAGACGGCATGACCCAGGGCAAACCAGTTTCGTCGAACCACATCGCGCGTTTCCAATTTCTCATAGGCAAGATTGACAATCGACAATTCAGGAATGCCTCGTTTCGGAATTGCAGCGCCAATTCGGCAATAGTGCGGCCGTGTCGCACTCGAATGGGATGCATCCCGACAAACGACCGATAATCTGAATCGAGTACTGGACCTTCAATCGTTAGGCCATTAATCGGATTCGGTCGGTCGAGAACAACGACGTGCACGCCGCGTTTTTCACATGCGCGCATGCAGAGGTAGAGTGTCCAAATGAAAGTGTAATACCGCGCACCGATGTCTTGAAGATCGATGACTACCGCATCGATATTCTGGAGCATTTCAGCTGTTGGCTCGCGATGTTCTCCGTACAAACTATAAATGGGAATGTGCAGCCGCGGATGCTCGTACGTTTTCCACTCGGCCATGTTGTCCTGGGTTTGACCGAGAAATCCGTGCTGTGGACCGAAGAATGCACTGAGTCGAAACAGTTTGCCATTAAATCTCTCGAGAATACGCGATGCATGTTCGAGTTTCGATGAAACTGATGCGGGATGAAGCAGCGTGCCGATGCGTGCGCCGCGAAATTCTTCCGGCCAAAGCTCGTTCAAGTTATCGAGTGGAAGCTGAACAGCCACGCGGAAGTCTTAGCACAGCCGATACATTGCTGCGATGCGGTTGTAGCGGCGGCTGCGTCGGCCGCCGAAGTATTGAAACAGGTGCTCGCCGTGGCGAGCGCTCTACAACTTTGCTCGTATCGCGATAAATACGATCGCGATCAGCGTGACGCCTGCGCAGAATTTCGCAAACAATTCACCGTGCTCCACATAAAACGTTAATTGTCGATTTTGCGGCACATTTACTTCACCGGTGAGAACGCCTTCGGTGAACGTGCTGCCGGTATCATCCTGCAAGATTTGGGTAATGCGGCCGAATTCGTTCACGAAACAAGTGACGCCGGTATTGGCGGCACGCACCATCGGGCGCCGCGTCTCGACGCAACGGAAAATCGAATTGGCCAAGTGTTGCTGCGAGCCGGTCGAGTGCAAAAACCATCCGTCGTTCGTCACGTTCGCGAGCAAATCCGCCCCTTTGAGCACAAATCGCCGGGTCAAGTCGCCGATCGTGTCTTCAAAACAAATGAGCGGTGCAACCTGCACGTCGCCCTTGGTTAGGCGAAAAACGGTGTGATCGTTGCCGGGATCGAAATCGCCCGGCACCCATTTACTTGCGACGGCGGCGAAAAGCGGAAACGAACGCCGCAGGGGAATATATTCGCCAAACGGAACGAGATGGAACTTGCGATAAATTTGCATTGGCCGTCCGTCGCCTGAGATAAGCACTGCCGCATTGTAATCATGTCGATTTTCAAAATCGATTGTGCCGAGCAGCAAATCCGTTTTTGCCGATGCGGAAAAATCCGCGACAAAGCGGTAGCTCTCGGTGTTTTCATCGCGCACAGGATCAGGCAACGCGCTCTCCGGCCAAACCAACAAATCGGGCGGCGGATTTGCGCGCAGCGCGATTTCGCTCAACCGGGTGAATTTCTGGAAAATTTTGTCCGTGAATTCGGGATCGAATTTTTCCCTCTGCGGAACGTTGGCTTGGACTGCCGCGACGTGGAGCGGTTTTGTCGGTAAAGGATTCCGGACGCGATAAAGGCCGAATGCAAACACGGCGACAACGCCAATCATCGTGAGCGTGAGATCAAAGTGCGCGCGCATCCGATGAATTTTTGTCTCAAAGAACAACCGGAGCGGAGTTGTCACAGCGATAATATTTGCGAACGCAATCGCGAACGATAGTCCGGTCACGCCGGTGAATTCCACAATTTGGATGAGCGGCCAGTTCGCGTGCAGCGCGACGCCGAGTCCGTTCCAGCCAAATCCGGTAAAGAGCCAGCCGCGGATCCATTCATGCGCGACCCATGCGCTCGCGCTCAGGAATGCGGCTAACAAATTTCGCCAGGAGCTAAGGAAATGTGTAGGGGCAATTAATCCAGTGAACCAACTCCAAAAAGCGAAATTGACTCCAAGATAAAATGCGAGCAGCAGCGACAAGCCGCGTAACCAGAAATTCTCGAATAAAATCCCAAGCGAGCCTAACCAACCGAATGTTGCCGTAAAAAAGATGATCCCGGCGACATAGCCGAGGAGTAAATTCCGCAACCATCGGCGCTTCGAATTTTTTCCGGAGAACCAAATCGCGGCAATGAGTGGAGTGAGCGCGAACCAGGAGAGCCATGCTTGATCGAATGGCGGAAAACAGGCCGTGCAAAGCAACCCGCTCGAAATTGCAGCCAGCCACGGCCACGAATCCAGCGCTATGCGACTCAGTTTGCGCACGTCAACTCGCGACAGCTTTCGGAATCAACCGCGCCGGCGGCGACGCCGTTCCTGGTCGCGGCGGTGCCCAGGCCGGATCGCATCGCGCAGCTCGTGTGCGTACGATGCATTCACTCGGAAAACTGCTCGCTCGACATCTTCCATCGTGCGCAAATTCACCTTGTCGGAAAGCACGTAGCCTAACGAGATCAGTCCTTCGAGCGTGTCGAGAAATTCGGCGGTCTCCACGTCACCAACTCGTTGGACTAAAAGCTTTCCGAAAACGGGCGCGCCGCTGAGCCCTATGGTTTTCAGAAGCGCGATCTCGCCTCCACTCAAATTAAGCTCGCGTTGCATGGCGAATTCTTGGCGACGAAGTGGCCGCTGTCGAGCAGCTTATTGCTACGGCCGTCTCTCTAATGGCTTATCGGGCCAGGCGGGCGCGCGCATCTTTTTGGATCCAATCCCATACTGTCTCGAGCCGCTCGCCGACTTTTACTTTGATTTTTGCAAGCTGCTCCTTACTAAATTTTCCGTTTTTTGGCTGCTCCCGACCAAAGATGTAATACTTGATCTTCGGTTCGGTTCCGGAACCCCGCACCGCGATCCGCGTCCCGTCTCCCAACTCGAAGATCGACATCTTCTGTTTGGGAATTTCGTCGCCTTCCACGTCGTGAATTGTGTCGGTCTCGAAATTGGTAATATGCGTCACATCCGAGTCGAGGATTTGGGTGGGCGGCCTTTCCGCGTATGACGCGAGTAGGCGTTCGATCTTCCGTGCGCCTTCCGCGCCCTCGAAATGAAGCGACGCGTTTTTCTCCGCGAAATAACCGAATGTGGCGAAGATTTCGTCGAGCAGTTGATCGACCGTTTGATTTTTTGATTTCGCGTAAGCGGCGACTTCACAAAACATGATCGCTCCGGCGTTGCCATCCTTGTCGCGCACAAAATCGGCGCCGCTGTAGCCGTAACTTTCTTCGCTGCCAAAGACGTAGAATGAAGAATAAGCGAGGCGCGCGGCGCGACTTTCTTCTTCGGAAAGCTGGCGATACTTCCGGCGAAGATCGACAGGCAGCGCCTGCTCGTATTTCTCCAGCTTGGCACCGAAATATTTAAAGCCGGTTAGAGTTTCAACGCAGCGCACACCGTAATGCTGGGGAATCACTTTTTGAAGATCGGTAGTTACAAATGTTTTGATCGTCACCGCGCGTGATGCGTTCTCTTTGTTGAGCACTCCGAGTTCGAAAAACTTTTGGATGCGATAGTGGACGAGCAACGAGCCAATCTGATTCCCGCTGAGCAGTTTCATCTCGCCTGTTACACTGCGCACGGCCACTCCCAACCGATCGCAATCCGGATCGGTCGCGATGACAAGATCGGCGTTTTTCTTCCGCGCTAGCTCAATCCCCATCGTCAGTGCCTCGGCGTTCTCAGGGTTTGGAGATTTCACCGTCGAAAAGCGCGGATCAAATTTTTCCTGTTCGTTTACGATATCGAAATTGAACCCGAGCCGCTTGAGCATCGGTTTGAGAGTGGCGCTGCCAGTCCCATGAAGCGGCGTAAACACGATGCGCAACGATTTCGCCGCGCGTACGACATTTCGGTCGAGAATCAACGTCTCAAGCCGCTGCCTGTACGCTTCATCGACATGATGGCTGAGTGTCGTGACCGTTCCTTGTTGATCCTTCGGCAGCGGCTCGTAGCTCTCGCCCGCGATCGCGTTTACCTTGGCAATGATGTCACTGGCGTGCGGCTCAACTACTTGTCCACCGTCGGCGGAGTAAACTTTGTAACCGTTGTCGTGCGGGGGATTGTGACTCGCCGTGATGACCACGCCCGCGCTCGCGTTCAGGTGTCGAACTGCGAACGATAATTCCGGCGTCGAGCGTGGGCCGTCGAAGACGAACGCGTCGCAGCCATTTTCGGAAGCGACCTTCGCGGTCAGTTCCGTAAACTCTCTCGAGAAAAATCGCGGGTCGTGCGCGATGACGAGTTTCGGCCTGCCCGAAAGTGATTCTCGATCTTGCCACTCGTGCAGGTAGGCGACGAGCCCTCGCGTGGCGCGGTTCACGTTGTAGAAATTCATCGCGTTCGTGCCGACGCACGGAAATTCCGGGCGCTCGTTAGGCGCCGCCTTGCCGCGCTCGGCAGCAGTCACGATTTTTCCGATGGTGCGGCCACGCAGTCCGCCAGTCCCGAATTCCAGCGTTTTGTAGAAACGATCGTTCAGCTCATCCCATTCACTGGCGGTGAGGAGTTCGTCAATGACCCGGAAGTAAAGGTCGGAAGGTGCTCCAGCGAGCAGCGCTCCAATATTTTTTGCAGCCGATTCCAGCAATTGCCGATGCGCAAGCGCGTTGTCGATCTTAGCTTCGATTCCCTTGTGCGCACTCATGCGAAGCCGAATTTCGATTGCGGTGCGCAGATTTCAAGGCTTTGATCGGCGGACGCTGGAATGAACATTCACGAGTATCAAGCCAAAGAGCTGCTGCAAAAATTCGGGGTGGCGACGATGCGCGGCAAAGCTGCCTCAACACCGGATGAAGCGGAGCACATCGCGCGGGAGCTCGGAGATGCCAATCTCGTGGTGAAAGTGCAAATTCATGCTGGCGGCCGCGGGAAGGGGGTTTTCACCAATGGGTTCAAAGGCGGTGTGCGCGTGGTGAAGTCGGCAAAGGATGCGCGCGAGGTCGCGAGCAAAATGATCGGGCAAACTTTGGTTACGCACCAAACGGGGCCGCAAGGTCGCATAGTTAGGAAAGTGCTTGTGGCGGAGTCAGCCGAGATCGCGCGGGAAATTTATTTCGCCATTCTCCTCGATCGGGCGACAGCTGCGCCATTGATTGTGGCAAGCACGGAAGGCGGAGTTGAAATCGAAACCGTGGCAGCGAAATCGCCGGAAAGGGTTATTCGAGAATCAATTGATCCGCTTGCCGGATTGCAGCCCTTTCAAACGCGCAAGCTGGCCAAAGAACTTAAGATCGAAGCGGCGCAATCGAAAGCTGCAATGAAATTGTTCGACGGACTTTACCGCGCGTTTATCGGCTGCGACTGCTCGATGGTCGAGATCAACCCGCTCGTTGTGACGACAAAAGGCGAAGTGGTCGCGCTGGATGCGAAATTTAATTTCGACGATAACGCGCTGTATCGGCAGCCCGAGATCGCGGCCATGCGCGATATCGCGGAGGAAGATCCGCGCGAAGTCGAAGCTTCGAAACACGGGCTCAATTACATCGGGCTGGACGGAAACATCGCGTGCTTGGTTAACGGCGCGGGCCTCGCCATGGCGACGATGGACATCATCAAATTTTACGGCGGCAATCCCGCGAATTTTCTCGACGTTGGCGGTGACGCCACCGAAGAACAGGTTACCGAAGCGTTCAAAATCCTGATCTCCGACAAAAGCGTGCAGACAATTCTCGTGAACATTTTTGGCGGCATCATGAAGTGCGATATCATCGCACAAGGAATCATCAATGCCGCGAAAACCGTGAAACTCAGTGTTCCATTAGTCGTTAGGCTAGAAGGGACAAATGTTGAAAGAGGGAAACAGTTGCTGAAAGAAAGTGGCCTGGCGTTGATCGCGGCGGACGATCTGGCTGATGCTGCGCAGAAAGCTGTCGGAGCTGCAAGCTCCAAATCCCAAGTTCCAAATCCCAAATAAACGATCAAATCCCAATTCCAAAGAAAATGGAAGACGGCGCCAAACCACGTAATCTCGAGGATCGAACGTTTCTGTTTGCCGAATCGGTACGCATTCGTGAAGCAGTTGCCGAGAACAATGAGCAACAGTGAAGATGTCAGGCAAGTGGTGCGTGCATCAGGATCGGTTGCGGCGAACTGATCGAAGCCGACGAAGCTTTGAGCAAGAAAGACTTTCTAATGCGCGTGAAAATTTGCCGAAAAGAAGCGAAGGAAAGTAGACTCCTCCTACGACTGATCGACACAGGCTTCAGCAAAGCGAGTGCGCCCCGCGAGACGTATTGGCGGCTGAGGCGCGTGAGCTAACACTAATTTTTTCATCGATTATTTCAAAGTCGAGCGGTTCATGATGCCCTCTTTTCTTAATTTGCTTAGGTTGAAATTTTGCTTGGTGCTTGGGAATTGGGATTTGGAACTTCTTCAAGAGTAACATGAAAATCAAAGCAATCGGCTTTGTCGGCATCCCGGTGACGGACGTGAAGCATGCGCGCGAATTTTACGAGGGGGTTCTCGGCTTGAAAGTGTCGGAAGAAATGATGGGCGGCCGATGGATTGAGTACACGGTCGGTGACGATACGCTGGCAATTGCAAACGCCGGGGAGCAATGGACTCCATCTGATCAAGGGACAGGCGCAGCGCTGGAGGTCGAAGATTTCGATGATGCCATCAAGCGATTGAAAAATCGACATGTGCGTTTCGCCGCTGAGCCGTTCGAAACACCGTGCTGCTACATGGCTGTCGTCCAGGATCCCGACGGCAACAAATTAATCATTCACAAGTTGAAACCCGAAAACGAGAAAGGAGTTTGCGCTTGATCACGAAAGAAGTCGCATTTGTCGCCATCGCCGTTTCTGACAAGGAACGCGCGCGACAATTTTATCAGGAGACGCTCGAATTAAAGCCGACTCACACCGCGATGGGAGGCGCCTGGGTCGAGTACGATCTCGGCGCGACAACAATCGGGGTCGGTTGTCATCCAGCTTGGAAACCGTCGCGCGACGGAACAACTGTCGCCTTTGAAGTGGAGGATATCGACGCAGCAATCGCCCAGCTAAAAGAGCGCGGTGTCAGCTTCGATATCGAAAAACTTGAGACACCGGTGTGCTGGATGGCGCAATTTCGCGATCCGGACGGAAACAAGCTCGTCGTTCATAAACGCAAGTCGGCCTAACGAATGTCGATCCTCGTCGATAAAAATACGCGGCTCGTTGTCCAAGGAATCACGGGCAGCGCGGGCTCGTTTCATACTCGACAGTGCATGGAATACGGCACGAACGTGGTTGCCGGCGTCACGCCAGGCAAAGGCGGACAGATATTCGACGAGAAAGTTTCGGTGTTCGACACTGTTTGGGAAGCGCGACAGGAGACTGGTTGTAATGTCTCGATGATTTTCGTACCGGCGGCCGCGGCCGCGGATTCAATTTTGGAAGCCGTAGATGCAGACGTCGATCTCGTGGTTTGCATCACGGAAGGAATTCCGGTGATGGACATGATGCGCGTAAAAGCGCAGATGCGCGGCAAACGGACGCGGCTGATCGGACCGAATTGTCCGGGAATCATCACGCCGGGCGACTGCAAGATCGGCATCATGCCGGGTTACATCCACAAACCGGGCAGCATTGGTGTGATCTCGCGGTCGGGAACGTTGACCTACGAAGCAGTGTGGCAATTGACTTCGCGCGGCTACGGCCAATCGACCTGCATCGGCATCGGCGGCGATCCGATAGGAGGTCTCTCGCATCTGGATTGCGTAAAACTTTTCGACGAAGATCGACATACAGAAGCGATGATCTTGATCGGAGAAATCGGCGGCTCGGCCGAGGAAGAAGCTGCCGAGTGGATCAAAACGAATTGCAAAA
>WNFC01003793.1_pt1 | contig 18293 bp, 18 predicted proteins | sample 5400541 | NCBI WGS metagenome assembly WNFC01 (sample SAMN13153342, study PRJNA577476) | soil metagenome | isolation source: 120 cm saprolite under Douglas fir tree site 2 hole 2 replicate 1 | place: USA:California | collected 2015-04-18 | reverse complement strand
ACGCCTTCCGCTTCATGGAGAAGCGCGGCGTCAACCCGCGGGACCGGCGCCGCGTCACCGAAACGGTGCTCGAGGCAACCCGCCTGGTGGGCCGCCCAATCTTCTTCTCGATGGCGATCATCATCTTGGCGTTCATCCCAGTGTTCGCCCTGACCGGGCAGGAAGGGAAGCTCTTCCATCCGCTCGCGTTCACGAAGACGTTCTCGATGGTCGGGGCCACGCTACTCTCCGTGACGCTGGTGCCGGTGCTGTGCAGCCTTCTCATCGGCGGTAAGATCCGCGGCGAAGAGAGTAATCCCATTATGCGGCCACTCGTGTGGGCGTACCGACCCATCCTGGCGCTCGCCCTTCGGCATCGACTCCTGACGCTCGGGCTTGCACTGATCGTTGTCGCGGCGGCGCTGGTTCTGGTGCCGCGTATCGGTAAGGAGTTCATGCCGCCGCTCAACGAGGGCGACTTGATGTTCATGCCGATCACCGATCCGTCGATTTCGCTCCCGCAGGCAATTGACATCGTGAAGAAGCAGAACGAGGCAATCCAGAAGTTCCCGGAGGTCGCGTCGGTCGTCGCGAAGATCTCGCGCGCCGACACCTCAACCGACCCCGCGCCCGTGAACATGACTGAGACGATCGTGAACCTCAAGCCTGAGGCGGAATGGCGGCCGGGGATGACGCGAGAGAAGCTCATCGGCGAGATGGACGCCGCGACGACTCTCCCGGGTGTGTCGAACATCTGGACCCAGCCGATCATCAACCGAATCAACATGCTCACGACCGGGATCCGCTCGGAAGTCGGCGTCAAAGTGTTCGGTACCGATCTCAAGGTGCTCCAGGAACGCGCGGGCGCCGTGGCCGACGCGCTCAGGAATGTGCGCGGCGCGGCGGACGTCTATGCGGAGCAGGTGACGGGCGCGCCCTACCTAGACGTCCGCATCAACCGAGAGACTGCGGCGCGCTACGGGATTACAGTCGGGGCGGTTCAGGACGTTATCGAGACGGCGGTCGGGGAGATGAACCTCACGCTGACCATCGAAGGACGCCAGCGCTTCCCGGTCCGTGTACGCTACGCGCCGCAATACCGCGCGACGGCCCATGATCTCGGCAGTGTTCTCGTCACCGCGCCGAATGGAACACAGGTTCCGCTAGGGGAGCTCAGTGAGATTCGACCGGTGTCAGGAGCCGCCATGATCTCGAGCGAAAACGGGCTTCTCGTGGTCACCGTCCTGCTCAACGTTCGAGGACGGGACGTCGGCAGCTTCGTGGACGAAGCCAGAGAAGTGATCGCTCGGAGCATCCGGTTGCCCCAAGGCTCCTATATCGAGTGGAGCGGCCAATACGAGAACGAGACTCGCGCCCGCCAGCGACTCAAGATCGTCATTCCGGCCGTTCTGGTGGTGATCTTCTTCATGCTGTATATGACGTACGGATCCTTTCTCGACGCCGCGCAGGTACTGCTCGCTGTCCCGTTCGCGCTGGCGGGCGGCATCTACCTGCTCTATGCGCTCGGCTACAACATGTCCGTCGCGGTGATGATCGGGTTCATCGCCCTCTTTGGCACGGCGGTGCAGACGGCGGTCGTCATGGTGATCTATCTCGAGGAAGCCGTAGCGCACAAGCGCGAAGAACTGGGAGGCCGCCTCACCCGCGAAGCATTGCTCGAGGCGGTGAAGGAAGGCGCGCTTCTGCGGTTGCGGCCGAAGGTCATGACGGTGTCGACGATCGTCGCGAGTCTCATGCCGATCATGTGGAGTCACTCGACGGGCGCCGAGGTGATGAAGCCGTTGGCCACGCCGGTGCTCGGAGGCATGGTGAGCTCGCTCGGTCTCGTTCTGATCGTGACGCCAGTGATCTTCTACTGGCTCAGGGAGCGGGAGCTGCGGCGCGCCGAGTCAGCAAGGACCGAGGAACAGGCTAGGGAGAGGCGGCCGGCATTGGGCTCGGCCGACTAGCGGCGCGGAATCATAACCGAGTACGAAGGAGGGTACGCCATGGTTCGGTGTCTGTTCGGTCTCCTGTTCGGTGTGATGATGGCAGGCGTGATGACCAACGCGAGTTCGGCGACGGAAATGAAAACGATCGCCACCCAGAAGACGAAGGACGTGGTCGTCACGCTGCAGAGCGAGTCCGGCCACTGGACGAAAGGCAAGAACTCCTTTGTGCTGGAGATCGCCTCGGCAAAGGACAAGCAACCCGTTGACGCCGGGAAAGTAACGCTCAGTACGAGCATGACGATGTCGGGGATGCCGCCGATGATCGCCGGGGCGACCCTCGAGCCGGACAAGACACCCGGGCGCTATCGTGGCACCATCGAGTTCCCGGATGGTGGGACTCGGCAGGTGACGGTAGCCTGGGATGGGCCCGCAGGGAAGGGTTCGACGAAGCTGTCGGTTCCCGTACGCTGAGCCATGCGCCTGCCCCGGAAGGACCTCATCGTCCTGCTCTTCGGCATGTTGTTGTTCGACGTCGCGATGACCGAAGCGCAGCCTGGACTCGAGGGCGTGCTGACTGTCGACGAGGTCGTCGCGCGAGCCATCGCCGACAATCCTGATCTCCGAGGGGCGCGAGCCGAGGCGGAAGCGGCGGTCGGGCGGCTCCGTCAAGCGGGGTTGCGGCCGAATCCGATGCTCGAGCTCGGCGGGCAGAAGGCGCTGGGCCCGGACAATAACGTCAGCGCGGGCGTGACGTTGCCGCTCGATCTCAACGGACGCAAGGATGGGCGCGTTGGCGTGGCGGAACGCGAGCTCGAAATGAAGCGGGCGCAAGTCGTCGATCGCGAGCGGCGGCTGCGGGCCGACGTGCGGATGAAGGCGTCGGAGGTACTCGCGGCGCGGCGGAATCTCGAGGTGGCGGAGGGGCTGCTCACCGTCAACCGCGATGCTCTTCGTCTCGTCCGGGAGCGCGTCGGGGCGGGGGCGGCCCCATCGCTCGAGGAGAGCCTCATGCTCGTCGAAGTGAACCGGCTTGATGCGAGCCGCCAACTCGTCGCCAGCCGGGTCGAGGTGACGAGCCTTCAACTGAAGGCTCTCGCCGGAATGTCGGCCGACGCCCCCCTCTCACTCAGAGGCGAATTGCGACGGCTGCCACCCGATGCTGATCGTACCGAGGGACTTCGGCGGGCCCTCGCGCAGCGACCGGATCTCGACGTGGTCCGCGCCGAGGTGGCAAGGGCGCGGGCGATGATCAGAAAAGAGGAAGCGGAAGGACGCTGGGACGCCAGTGTCAACGTCGGCTACCAACGTCAGGACTTCGGCTACGATTTGCGCGGGCTCACCGCGAGCGGAGGGACGCGGCCGATCCAGGACGTGTTCCATTACTTCGGAGGCGGTGTGAGCATCACCCTACCGGTGCGGAACCGCAATCAAGGGAACATCGCCGCGGCGAGAGCGGAGGCCGGCGCGGCAGATCGGCGCCAAGAATCTCTCCTGCTCACCGTTCGCCAAGAGGTCAATTCGGCGTTCACCCAGTACGACGCGGCGCGGTGTTCGCTCGAGATCTTCGAGCGTGGCGTGCGTGACGTCGCGCGCCGGAACCTGGACGTAGTGCGACAGACGTACGAGCTGGGCCGGGGCTCCGTGCTTGATGTGATCGCCGAGCAGCGGCGATACATCGATATCGAGAACGGGTACACCGAGGCATTGAAGCAGGTCTACGACGCCTCGGTAGACATCGAGCGGGTCATCGGGACGGCAGATCGTTAAGGGGAGACCGCATGCAGCGAGACGATCAGGACCCCGAGGAAGGCAATCTCCACGGACACCGCCAGCGGCCACGCCCTAGGACAGTTCTCGTGCGGCGCCTCATGCAGGTCCTGCTCGCCGCGGTGCTGATCCTCGTGGGCGTGGCAGGAGGGCTCGTGTGGAGTGAGTGGCGCACATCGAGCCAAGCGATCGCCTCGAAGGGAATCGCGAAGGGCGCGCAGAGCTCCGGAGGGGACCCCGGCACGGCCCCAGGCGGCGGAGCCATGCCCCCGATGCCCGGAATGCCGGGGATGAGTAGGGGCGCGACACCCCAGCCGGAGGGTAAGGGGACGGAGGAGGTCCTTGAAGTCTCTCTGACGCCTGAGGCGATAGAGCGTGCAGGGATCAAGACCGCGCCGGTCAGGAGCGAGCCATTGATGTCCACTGTTACCGTTCCAGGTACGGTCACGTCAAACGCCTATCGGGACACGAAGGTGAACGCTCTCGTGGGCGGTATCACGCGTCAGGTGTCCGTCGAGCTCGGCTCGCCGGTAAGGCGGGGACAGGCCTTGGCGGTGATTTTCAGCGCCGAGTTCGCCGAGGCGCAGATGAAGTATCTGTCGATGCAGGCCACGCTCGAGGCCGATCACCAAAAACTGGAGCGAACTCAGAAGCTCGTGGCAATCGGGGCCGCGAGCCGCCAAGAGCTTGAGGAAGTGACCGCCATCCACACCGCCCACGCGACAGAAGTGGCCGCCGCCCGCCAGCGGCTTGTCCTCCTCGGCGGACTCTCATCGGAGCAGGTGGCTCGGTTGACCGACGCCTCTCACGTCGTAGCTGAAGTCAGCGTGCCCGCCCCGACCGACGGGGTCGTCATCGCACGCAGTGTGAATCCCGGGCAGGTGGTGGGCGCGGCACAAGAACTGTTTACCGTGACGGACCTCAGCACGGTGTGGGTCATCGGCGATCTCTACGAGGAGGATTTCGGAAGCGCGCGGGTCGGGTCTGAAGCGTCGATTACGATACCCTCAGCACCGAAGAGGCTGCTCCGCGGGCGCGTGACGTACATCGACCCGCGCGTCGATCCAGCGGCACGGACTGCCAAGGTGCGTGTCGAAGTGCCGAACCGCGGTGGCGAGTTGAAACTGGGCATGTACGTGACGGTGAGCTTTACGAGTGGATCCGAGGGCCGCGTGACCGTGGTTCCTCGCGGCGCCGTGCAGTCGGTTGGCGATCGCACAGTCGTGTATGTTCCAACAGCTGACGGAGAAGGACGCTTCATCGAGCGGCCTGTGAAGGTCGGCCCGCCCGTCGGCGATGCCGTCAGCGTTCTAGAGGGTCTGAAGCCCGGCGAGCAAGTGGTAACGCAAGGTAGCTTCTTTTTGCGGTCCGAAGCAACACGCATGCGTTCAGGTGGTTAGCGACAGCGACCTGCGAGTCGATTGCCCGAAGTGCGTGATAGGCCAGAGGCCCAAGAGGAATCGGGCGGCCCGAGGAGAAGCTATGACTGGCGAACCGCTTGACCGATTAGCCGCACGCCGAGGATAGAAGGATCAGGTAGTAGGTGGGTAGGAGTGTGGGAAGGAGGAGCGCTACCACTCCCAACACGGCGACCGAGAGAGCGAGGCGGGCGGCGGTCACAATCTCAGCATTGTGCACCCCGCGACGGAGTGCAAGGCGGCCGAGAACGGATTCAGGAACTTGACCGGTCGTCCTCCGCTGCTGCCATGCGCGCAAGCTGGCGAATGATGGCGATTCCCAGGTTGGGCTTGGTACGAACGAGATGCTCGAGGTGGTCGGCGGGAACGACGAGAAGGGTCACGCACCCGATGGCTAGGGCGGTGGCCGAGCGTGGCCCGTCGCTGAAGAAGGCCACCTCGCCGAGCAGATCTCCCTTCGCGAGAGTCCGAAGAACCTGCTCCCCATTCGGCGTCCGTCTTCGGACCTCGACCTTTCCGTCGTGCACGAGATAGGCCTCCCGCTTTCCCGCATCCCCTTGGCGGAAGACCACGTCTCCCGGCCCGAAGCTCCTGGACTGCATTCCTGCGATTCGACGACCCGATGCGGCCATTGGGGGTCACCCTAGACGAATTGGGGATCCGTTCGTCACTTTGCGGGACGTTGGGCTATGTTGTATCATCAGATACTGATATGTTATCTCCTCGAGCCCAGGAATCGCTCGGCTTGACCGCGAAGCTCTTTCGAGGGCTCGGCGACATGTCGCGCCTCCGGGTGCTGGCTGCTCTGCGTGACGGCCCGCTGACCGCGGGAGAGGTCGTGGCGCGAACGGGGCTCAGCCAACCCAACGCCTCGATGCATCTGAAGTGCCTCGGGGAGTGTGGCATGGTGACGTGGGAGCGCGATGGTAGGTTCGTGCACTACGAGATCGCCGATAAGCGGGTGGTGAAGCTTCTGGACCAGGGCGAAGAGCTGCTGCTCCACGTCGGGCCGCTGATCGCGGCCTGCCCGCGGTACCGGCAGTCGGGTCGCGAAGCTCAGCGACGGGATAGACTCCGGAGGCGCCGGTGAAGCAGACCCTGGAGCTGACGGTCCCGGAGCTCGACTGCGCCGACGAGGCCCGGCAAATCCAGATCGCGCTCAGCCGACTTCCGGGCGTGGAGGAGGTCAGGACCGCAGTCGGGGCCCGGAAGGCGGTCATCGCCTATCACCCCGACCGGATCCAGCCGGCCGCGATTCGGGCGGCTATCCGCGGGCTGGGGATGACCATTGCCGACACGAGTGGGCCAGATCCTGGTCGACGGCGTTCGCTACCGGACCTCCTCGGCTGGGCCTTCGTCTCGGTCGTCGCGCTTGTGGCGCTCGTCGGGATCGTCGGCGAGCGGCTTGGCCTCGCCGAGGCCTTGACCGACCGCATTCCGTGGTGGCTCGCGCTGGCCGCGGTGCTCGCCGGGGGCTACCCGATCTTCCGCAACGTCGTGCGCGGGCTCCGGAACCGGAGCGTGACCTCCCATGCCCTGATGACGCTCGGCATCGTGGGCGCCATCGCGATCTCGCAGTACGCGGCGGCGGCCGTGATCGTGTTTTTCATGCGCCTCGCCGATTTCATCGAGGGCTACGCCACCGAGCGGTCCCGCCAGGCGATCAAGGAGCTACTCAAGCTGGCGCCGGAGACGGCGAGGGTCGAGCGGGACGGAAGGGAGGTGGAGGTCCCGGCGGAGCAGGCCACCCCTGGCGAGGTCGTCGTAGTCAAGCCGGGAGAGCGGATCCCGGTGGACGGCACCGTGCTGGAGGGGCGGGCCAGCGTCGACCAGGCGCCGATCACGGGAGAGTCCGTGCCCGTGGAGAAGCAGCCGGGCGACCTGGTCTTCGCCGCCACCATCTGCGAGCGTGGGGCGCTCCGCGTGCGCACGGAGCGTGTCGGCCGCGACACGACGTTCAGCCAAATCGTGCGCCTCGTCGAGGAGGCCGAGGCCTCCAAGGCGCCGGTGCAGCGCTTCGCCGATCGCTTCACCGCCTACTACATCCCCGTCGTGGTCGTCGCGGCCGTCCTCACCTACCTGGTCGGTGGCAGCGCGACCGCCGCCGTGGCCACCGTGCTCGTCGCTTGCTCGTGCGCGATCGCGATGGCGACGCCGATCACGGTGCTCGCCGCCGTCGGCCGGGCGGCGCGGCGCGGCATCATCGTCAAAGGTGGGCGCTACCTTGAGGCACTCGCCAAGGTCGATACCCTCGTCATGGACAAGACGGGCACGCTGACGATCGGGCGACCGGAGGTCACCGACGTGGTCCGGTTCGACGGCGGCGGCGAGGGGGAGCTACTGGCCCTGGCGGCCTCGGTCGAGCGACGGTCCGAGCACCCCCTGGCCGCGGGGATGCTCCGCGCCGCCGAGCGCCGAGGCCTCGTGCTGAACGAACCCAAAGACTTCGAGGTGTATCCCGGGGAAGGGGTCCTCGCGTCCGTCCATGGCGATCGGGTCCTCTGTGGCACGGAGAAGCTCATGTCACGGGGCCAGGTCGAGATACCTGAGGCCGTCCTCGCGCGTGTCCAGGCTCTGGCCGCGGAGGGGAAGTCGGTGGTGCTGGTGGCCATGAGCGGCCACCTGCTCGGCCTGATCGCGCTGGCCGACACGCTGCGCCCCGAGGTACCTGGAGGTCTCGACGCCCTGCGCGCGCTCGGCGTCCGCCGCATGCTGCTCCTGACTGGCGACCGGCGGCAGGTCGCGGCGGCCGTGGCTCACCGGCTGGGCCTCGCCTTCGAGGCGGAGGTGCTCCCTGAGGAGAAGATCCGCGTGGTCGAGCGCCTGCAGAGGGCCGGGCATGTCGTCGCGATGGTCGGGGACGGCATCAACGACGCGCCGGCGCTGGCGCAGGCCGACGTCGGGATCGCGATGGGCGCCGTGGGCACCGACGCGGCGATCGAGGCCGCGCACGTGGCGCTGATGCAAGACGACTGGCGCGCGGTTGCCGAGGCCGTCCGCATCGGACGACGGGCCTTCCGGACCATCAAGCAGAACCTCTGGTTCACCGCCGCGTACAACCTGGTCGGTATGCTGCTGGCGGCGACCGGCTGGCTGCCGCCGATCGCCGCCGCGGCGGCCCAGTCGCTGCCGGACGTCGTCGTGATGCTCAACGCTTCGAGGCTGTTGCGCGGCCGGTGAGCTTCGGTTGAGCCGTTTCTGCCAGCAGCGCGGAGCGCGCGCCGCGGCGAAGGGAGCGTCCATGGTCGTCGAGCGGGTACGTTCAGCCGCCCTGCGGGTCGAGGAAGCGATCGGATGGGTGTGCCAGGCGGCGGCCTGGGCGACCCTGCCGCCGCTGATCGGCGTCACGATCTACGACGTCGTCGGCCGGCAATATTTCAATACCAGCTCCACGAGGCTCATGGAGCTTGAGTGGCACCTGTTCTTGGCGGCCTGAGTGCTGAGACGTCATCCGCTCATTCTGCGCTCCCGCGCCCTTCCCTAGCCCTCCGCGTGAAGACCGACGAGAAGGCGAAAGCGGCGGACGTGCGAGACGCCGTCATGCGATCGGTCCCGTTTCACTACGGCTGGGTAATCCCGATGGCCGGGGGAATCGGAGCGTTCATGACGCTGCCGGGCCAGACTAACGGCGTCGCTTTGTTCTTCGATCCGCTGGCCGCTGATCTTGGCCTCACGAGAGCTCAGGTCGCCCTTGCCTACACGGTCGGGACGCTCGCCGGAATCCTTCCCGCACCGCTCGTAGGCCGCTGGATCGACCGGCGTGGGCCGCGTCTGGCCGCCGGGGCGATCGCGATCGCCATGGGACTGGCCTGCGTCGTCATGGCGCTGACGTCGTCCGCGCTCACGCTCACCATCGGCTTCGCGGCGATTCGAGCGCAGCGGTTGGGGCGTTGTCGCTGGTCAGCCAGCACGTCATCAACCTGTGGTTCGTCACCCGGCGCGGCATGGCGGCGACCGCCGCAAGCGTCGGAGTCGCTCTCGGCGGTGTCGCCTTTCCCCCGGTGATCGAGGCGCTCATTCGAGCTGGGGGTTGGCGGTACGCTTACCTCACGCTTGGCGTGGTCGTGGCCGGTTCGATGCTGCCGGTCGGTCTTCTCCTGTTCCGGGGCCGCCCAGAGCAATTCGGCCTGAGTCCCGACCTCGGCGCGCCGCGTCAGCGACCACCGGGGACGGCGGAGCCCGCGTTCACGCGTGCCGGGGCGCTTCGCACGGCAGTCTTCTGGACACTGTCGCTCGCGAACCTCCTGATCAACGCGCTCGGGACGGGCTTGCTCCTGAACCACTTCGATCTGCTGTCACGAGGTGGCGTGGCCCGGGAGGCAGCGGTCATCGCATTCGCGCCGCTGTCCATCACGCAGGTCGTCGCTGCGGTCGGCATCGGCCCGCTGGTCGATCGCTTCGTGCCTCATCGGCTGCTTGTACTGCCGATGACGAGCATGGCGTTCGCATGCCTCTTCGTCGGGACGGTAGCCTCCCCGACCGGGGCGTTCGTCTACGCGAGCGCGCTGGGGTTTGCCTACGGGTCGTTCCAGGCTATCAACGCTGCCGTCTACGCCCACTACTTCGGGCGAGAGCACGCGGGCGAGATCCGTGGCATGACCTTCGTCATCACGCTTGTCGGGGCGGCCCTTGGCCCGCTGCCATTCGGCTGCCGCACACGGCGGTTACTTCCCCGTGTTGGCAGTAGGCGCGGGCTTGTGCGCTATCGCGATGGTGGCGAACATCGTCGTCGATCGACCGGTGGCAGGTTGGGAAGGGGGTTGATGGTAGTGGCTCTCTGACCTTGTCATCCGGAGCTCACCCGGGCGGCCCGGTCGGCCGCGATGGTCTTCAGCGAGTCCTGTTCCAGGGTGAGCACATGCTTGGCCACTACCCGGTAGGTCCACTGGTTGGGTGCGGTCTCACTGTTGAATTGCTCGTCGGTCAGGCCGATGAGTGAGCCGATCAGCCGGGCCCGCTCTGCGAGCCACTCCGCCACCAGGCGCTGCATTGGCGAGGCGGTAGTCCGCGACTCGTAGCGGGCTTCGAGGATCTGCCCGGTATGGATCTTCTCGTGATCGATGTCGTTCGCAATGAGGGTCCACACATCTTTCCCTTGCGCGCAGGCGTGTGACGACGGCATCGTGAGCTCCCGGTCGGACGCCTCGAGCAGGGCGTCCATCGTCGCCATCGTCTGCTCCATCAGCTCGCGGATCGCACCACGGACGGTCGCGGCCATAGATGCCTCCTCTCGGAGAATCAACGCTTCTCCGGCGTGTAAAATGGATTGCTACCCGCTTCGTGGTCGGTGACATCGACCACGGCCACGATCTCGCCGAAGCGCGCTCTCAGGAGCCGCTCGATGCCCTGCCGGACTGTCACCTCGGCCAGGCTGCAACCCTGACAGCCGCCTTCGAGCCGGAGCTGGACGCGCCCATCGAGGACGCCGACCAGCGCGACGTGGCCCCGGTGGGCAGCGACAGCCGGGTTCACCTCGTCCTCGAGCACCCTGCGAACACGCTCCGCGAGGTCGCCGGTTGCGGAGACCGGCGCCGGTTCGCCATCCTGCCACACTACTCGGACCCCGGCCACCTTCGGCACGGCCGCGCGGACAAGCGCCTCGATCGCTTCAGCCGCTAGGGTCGCCCCGGGAGAGCCGGTTGCTCGTAAGGTCACGATGCCGTCGGCGACATCTGCGACTCGTACCGCCCCGCCTCGGGCGATGATCGTCGGCGTCACGCTCCGATCGAGCGCCGCTTTGACAGCAGCGGCCAGATCGGAGTCGGCTGTCCCCGTTCCCGTGACACCCTCGACGGTCCGTGAGCTGGCCACGGTGGCGGGTCGTGGGATCGCCGAAAGCGCGCCCTCGAGGTCGGCGATCAGATCCTCAGGAGCCTCCAGCCCGATCGAGAGCCTCAGCAGGTCTGCCGGCACCGACGACGATGGTCCCTCCACGCTCCGGCGCGCCTCGATGAGGCTCTCCACCCCGCCGAGGGACGTGGCGCGCTTGAAGATGCGTACCGCGGCGGCGACCGCCATGGCCTGCTCCTCACCGCCTGCGATCCTGATGGACAGCATTCCGCCGAACCCGCCCGTCATCTGTCGGGCGGCGATGGCATGGCCTGGATGTGAGGGCAGTCCCGGATAGAGGACGGTCGTCACCGTCGGGTGCCCGTCGAAGTGGTGGGCCAGGGTAAGGGCGGTCTCGGAGGAGCGTCGGACGCGGAGGAAGAGGGTCCGCATCCCGCGCTGCAGCAACCAGGCCTCGAAGGCACCCACGACCCCGCCCGCGTTGCGCCGCCACGAGCGGATCCGCTCCCAGAACGGGTCTCGACGAGCCGTGACGACCGCGCCGGCGAGAACGTCGCTGTGGCCGTTCAGATACTTGGTAGCGGAATGGACGACGAGGTCAGCGCCGAGCTCGATGGGCCGGGTGAGGACCGGCGTGGCGACGGTATTGTCGACGGCCACTCGCACATCGGCGGCGTGCGCAATCTTGACGACGGCCGCGAGATCAGTGATCTCCCAGGTCGGGTTCGCGGGGGTCTCCAGCCAGAGGAGCCGGGTGCGGCCTGGGCGGATCGCGGCCGCGACCGCGGCAGGGTCGGCGGTGTCGACGAACTCGACGTCGAGGCCCCAGCTCACGGCGAACTCGGCAAGCCACTTCCGGATCCCCCAGTAGAGGACGCGGGCAACGAGCACGTGGTCGCCGGGCAGGAGAGACTGGAACACGGCCGTGGCCGCGGCGTTCCCGGAAGCGAACAGCGCGCAACCCGTACCAGCCTCGAGCGTGGCGAGGAGGTGCTCGGCATGGTCATAGGTCGGATTGTCGGCCCTGGTGTAAGCGCGGCCCGATCGATAGGCGCCGTCAGGGCCTCGCTCGTATGTGGTCGAGAGATGGATCGGGGGGACGAGCGCTCCGTACACGGGGTCGACGTCGCCCAGGGCCTGCGCCGCCAGTGTTTCCGGCGAGAGTGTGTTCCGCATAGTCTTACCCCCCTCGGTCCGATACGGGTTTCTCAAGTTGCGCGCCCCTCGCCCAGAGAAGAGCGGCGATCAACGAGCCCAGCACCCCGGCCGCTCCCCCGGCGGAGAAGCCCGCAGAATACCCGTGACGGGTGATGACGGGGCCGAGCGCGAATGATCCGAGTGCGAGCCCCAGATAGAGGGCTGTGCTGTAGCCTCCCATGACAATTCCTCGGCTGGCTGGCGGGGCGGAGCCAGCCAGGGCCACTCCGGTGGCAACACCGGCCGTGCCGCTGACCGCTCCGAAGACGGCGGCGAGTGCGAGCACCGCCGTTTGGTCAGGGGCATTCGGTAGGAGTGCCGTCACTGCCGACCCGATCAGTACGCCGCCGACCGCATACGGAGTGCACCGCCCGGTGCAGTCCACCAGCCACCCGGCCGGGAAGCGCGCGAGTGTGTTCGCGAGCCCCAGGACGAGAAATACCAATCCGATAGTGGCGGGGCTGAGGCCCCGCTCGTGCGCGAGCAGCGGGAAGAACGTGAAGACGACGCCCTGAGTAGTGAGCCCACCGACCGAGACGATCCACCCGGCCCACACGTTCGCGTTGCCCCTGATGTCGGCAAACGTGGCGCCCTGCCGCGACATCCCAGGCGGGGCGGCCGGTGCGGGCAGGGCCAGGCCGAATACCAAGGCGGCCGCGACGACGATGGCACTCCCGACGAACGCCTCACGATACCCCCACCACTGGGCGGCCAGGCCGCCCAGGAAGGGCCCGACCGCGATCGCTCCGTAGTGGGCGGTTGTGTACCAGGCGAAGGCGTAGCCGGCGCGGCCGGGCGCCGCTCCGTCGCCTACCAGCGACAGCGCACTCGGCGTGAACGCCGCCACGCCGAAGCCGGCGAGCCCGTAGATCGTCATGAGGGCGAACTCGCCTTCGATGAGGGGCAGGAGCAGCGACGTCACGGCGCTGACGAGCATCCCGCCGAGCAGGAGCGGGCGGCGGCCCCAGACGTCCGACAGCCGACCGAGGGGAATCGAGCCGGCCGCCGCCACCGCCATGTGCGCGGCCACGATGAAGCCGACGCCGGTGGCCGTCGCGCCGTGCGCGGCCGCGTAGAGCGGAAGGATCGGCCCCCGCATCTGGGCGCCGACGTAGTGCAAAAACGTGAGCAGGCAAACCGCCGCCAGGAGGGACATCAGGGGAGCCCGGCGGCTCGATGGAAATCCGGGCTCGCGACGAGCCGCCTCAACGCCTGCACGAAATCCGGCGACTCGTGGAAGGGGTGGTCGCGGTAGGTTCCTGCGCACCGGTTGTCGAGCGTCATGAGGGCCTCATGAGCGCTCGGCGCCACCTCGCGGACCTGCTGGACGCGCGCGCGGGCGAAGAGAAGGCTCTGAGGGTCCACGTGACCTGCCTGAATGAAGCCCCGCGTCTTCCTGGCGCATCGGCAGGGGTTCGCCTGATTGACGAGCCCGCACTTGTCATTCATGAAGCTGTGCAGGTCGCGGCGGGCCCGCGCGAGGCGCTGGCGGAAGTTGCCCCGGCTGATCTCCACCAGCTCGGCGCCGACGGCGTCACTTACCGCGAAGATCTCGCCGAGGATGTAGACGAGGCGCTGCCCACGGTCAAGGCAAAGCAGCATCCCGGTGGTGCACGTGATGCGGGCTTCGTCTACCAGCAGCCGCACGTCGGCGGGCGCACTGCGGTCGTCCGGGAGATCCAGGTCTGGCGTGTTGTCGAGCCCATGACCGTAGCAGCTAAAGGTCAGCACCGCCGGTTCCAGGCGTCCACGCTTGGTGTTCAGAACGTGGCGGACGACGATGCGGTAGAGCCAGGTCCGGAAGGCGCTGCGCCCCTCGAAGGAGGAGAGGTGGGTGATGGCCTTGATCAAGATCTCCTGGGTGGCATCCTGGGCGTCCTGGGGGTGGTAGAGCATCCGAGCCGCGATGTTGTAGATCCAGGGCTGATGGCGCCGGACGAGTTCCTCGAGCGCATCGCTCTCCCCTGATCGAGCTCGGGCCACGAGGCGGCAGTCCTCGGGATCGGTGGGGGTGATGTCAGCCAGGGGGCTTGGACCGTTCATGGCTCTCTACTCGCTTAGACACGGCGCGCGGCCGAGTGTGACAGAATCCCGTCAAACGATTCCAGGGTCGCCGATCTCGTGGGCTAGGAAGTCGCGGGTGCCCGGCGGCCCGGTCAGCTCGAGCCAGATGGGGCCACCCCCGGGCTCGACGGTAAGGTGGAAGCGCAGGAACGGGCAGCACTGGCTTTCCAGCTGGATGAACTCTCCCAGCAAGGCCAACGTGCCCTGTTCGGAGCTGTATCGCAGGGTGATCCCCTCAGACAGCCAGCGGGCCTCCTGCCGACGCCGCGCCAGATCGGTGAAGAGGCCGGTACGACGCTTTGCCAGGCCTGGCTCGTTCAGTGTGCATGCGACGGGAAGTTGTGTCCTGCTGGTCATGTTCCGTTACCTCCAGCGCGATGCTACGCCGGCTGCGAGACCGGGATCGAGGCCGTCCCCATGAGGCGGGCGACGACGAGGCCCGAGGCCAGTGTCAGGGCAGCGACCAGATGGATCGCCGCTTCCAGGCCGACGAGATCGGCTACGAGCCCCGACAGGAGGGCGCCCACCGCGTAGCCCAGATCCCGCCAGAATCGGTAGACGCCCAGGCTCGAGGCCCGCCACGTCGGATGGGCGTGGTCGGTGATGGCGGCCAGGAGCGTCGGGTAGACCATCGCGGTGCCGAGACCCTGGAGGGCCGCCGCAGCGATCCAGACGCCGTAGGCCGGTACCAGGACGGTCAGCCATATCCCGACCGCCTGGATGATCATGCCCCACGCGATCAGTCCCTTACGCCCGTAACGGTCCGACAGCGGCCCGGTTGCGATCTGGAGAAGACCCCAGCAGACCGGATACACGGCCTTCACCACACCAATGCGCTGGACGCCAAGACCCAGGGCCGCGAAATAGAGCGGGTAGAGCCCCCACGACATCCCGTCGTTCAGATTGTTGACGAGGCCGGCCTGGCAGGCGGCGAAGAGGCTGACATTGCCGAGGCTCGTGACGTAGAAGATACGGCCCAGGGAGGGCGCGCGACTCTCGAGCGTACCCGGTTCCGAGCGAGACTCCACGGCAACGTGGCCCCGTGTCTCGCGGATCACCAGGATGCTCATGAGGAGGCCGATGACCGAGATCGCGATCCCGAGATAGAACGGCTGCGGGCGCAGGGCGTAGTGCCCGGCGATGTAGCCGGTGATCCACGACATCACCCCGACGGCGAAGTAGCCGGCGAACTCGTTGAGGCCGAGGGCCAACCCGCGTCGCTTGGGCCCGACGAGGTCGATCTTCATGATCACCGTCATCGACCAGGCCATCGCCTGGTTGGCCCCGAGCAGCACATTGGCCATGTCGATCCACCACCACGCGGGCGCGTAGATGATGAGGAACGGCACCGGCAAGGCGAGGACCCATCCCGCCACCAGGATCGGCTTGCGGCCGATCCGGTCGGACAGACGCGCGGCCACGAGGTTGATGACGGCCTTGGTCACCCCGAAGCTCACGATGAACGAGGTGATGGCGGTCTTCGAGCTCAGCCCGAATTCCTGCTCGCCCAGGAGGGGCAGGACAGTCCGCTCCAGCCCCACCATGGCGCCGACGAACGCGTTGAGGAGGACCAGGAGCGAGAACTGGGGCAGGTTCTCGCGAAGGCCCAGCCGGACCTCGCTCACGTTCGGCCGAGATTGTGGCGACGGTTCTCCGCGAAAGCCTCCGGCTGCGGTGGGAGATCTGTCAGTACATAGCTCACGAACTCGGCCTTGGATGCAAATTGGAGGGCCGGGTTGAAGCGCCGCTCGAAGCCGATCGTGGAGCCGGGCTTGCCGCTCAGTCCCTTGCCACAGGCGGAACCGCCGAAGTGGGCCGGGAAGACCTCGATGTGGTCCGGAAGCTTGAGCAGCTTGGTGTGGAGGCTCTCGTAGAGCTGCTCGGCGAGCGCTGCTTCTGCACCCTCTCCGAGCAGATCCGGCCGGCCCACGCCGCCCGCGAAGAGCGTATCCCCGGTCAGCACGAACCAGGGCTCAGGCCCTCGGGTCTTGTCGGTGACCAGGAGTGAGACGCCGTCCGGGTGGAGGAACTCGACCGGAGCCGACTCGTGGACGAGGATGGGCGCGCCGGTCACTGTCGCGAGACGGCGCGCGCCGGAGGCATGATCCGCCTGGACGTGCGTCTCGAAGATGTGCGTGATCCGCATGTTCTTCTGGGCGGCGGCCTCGACATAGGGCTCGATGTCTTGCTGTGGATCCACCACAGCGCAGCTGGCTGCACCCCCTCAGCCGAAGAGATAGCTGGCGCAGCCGGTCTTAGGGGCCAAGAACTGACGGAAGATCATAGGAGCCTCCTTCTGCCCGGGCTGGGCGGTTCGGTGCCTTCTAGGTATCCCGGCGCCTCGATAAGCTCCAATACTGTTTTCTTACGAGACCAATAGGTCTAGGCTTATGGCATGACGCTCCGGCAGCTCGAGGTGTTCCTCGCCATTGCCCGCGCGCACAGTTACCGGCAGGCCGCGGAGGCCCTCCACACGAGCCAGCCCGGGCTTTCACAGCACGTACGGGAGTTGGAGGGGGAGCTCGGTGTTCGACTGTTCGATCGCCTCAGCCGCGGGGTGGTCCTGACGGAGGCCGGACGGCTACTGGAGGAGCGCGCGCAGCGGGTGTTCGCGACGCTGACCGACGTTCGCGAGGTCCTGAGGGAGCTCCAAGGACTCCAGCGCGGCTCGCTTCTGGTTGGGGCGAGCACGACGCCGGGGATCTATGTGCTGCCCGCCGTCATCGGAGAATTCCGGCGTCGACATCCCGGGATCGACTTGCGGCTGCGGATCGCCAACTCGCGCGTGATCGAGGAAGCCATCCGCGCGCACGAGGTCGATCTGGGGGTGGTGGGCGGCCACGGCCTCGCCCCCGGAGAGGAATGCCTGGCGGCGGGCCTCGTGGACGAGCTGGTCCTGATCGTGTCGCCGCGGCATCGCTGGGCTCGACGTCGCGAGGTCGCCCCGGCCGATCTCGCGGACGAGCCGCTGCTGGTGCGCGAGGAAGGCTCGGCCACCCGCCGCGTCACCGAGCGAGCCCTGGAACAGGCCGGGGTAGGCTGGCGCGCCTCGATGGAGCTGAACCACACCGAGGCCATCAAGCAGGCGGTCATGGCCGGCCTGGGTGTCGCCTTCGTGTCAGTGCACGCCGTGCGTGGTGAAGTGGCCAGCCGCCGGCTGGCGCCGCTCCGTCTGCGCGGACTTCGGATCCAGCGGCACTTTCACGTGATCCACAGCGAGGCGCGCACGCTATCGGCCGGAGCTCGCGCGCTCGTGGCCATGCTGTCGGAGCGGGCCGCGAAGCGTGGGCGCGGGGCGTGAACCACCGGGCCTGCGGCGCGCCGGGCGACCGGGGAGCGCGGCTGCCCGGCGCGCGCCCGTCCCTACTTCTTGCGGGGGTCGTCCGCCGGGTTGACGTAGGTGACTGTCCACGGACCCACGCCGTGTACCTGGACGACGGTTTCCTCCTTCGTCCATGCGAAGTGTCGGGTACCGGGCTGCATGATCGCGACGCTGCCCGGTCCAAGCGCCCGCGTCGCCTTGGTGTCGAGCTTGTCGCCGGTGCCCATGTTGAAGGTGCCGCTGATCACGGTGACGTGCTCGATCGCGCTGTGGGAGTGCGCGGGGACCTGGTAGTCGGCGGGTAGCCGCAGGCGCATCGTGAAGGGCTTGGCCTCGTTCATCGGTCCCTCGATCACGGCGATCTTGGCGCCGGGCGGCAGGGAGGGCACGTCGGCCCACTTGAGGTCCGCCGGCGCGACCATCAGGTGGTCGCCGTGGGCCTGGGCACGCGCGGCCGTCGGCGTGAGCGTGACGAGCGCGACGAGGATCGCGGCGACTGTAATCAGCTGCGTCATGGGATGTCCTCCTGTGGACTGGGGCGACACGACCTTGTCGGCCGCCGTGCTCTTCATGGGATAGATCCCCTCGCCGACGAAGCGCACCGGCACCGTGGTCGGCGGCTGCCTCCCCCAGAGCCTGCTCCGCGGCGCTGACGTGGTCAAGGGGCCGATCGCCCTCAAAACAAGTGTTACCGAAAGGAAGGGGGTTGCCTCAAAACCGGTGTTACCGACGACATCGGAAAGGAGCCCCCGTGACCGAGCACACGCGCCGGGAATACGCCGCGGTGATGCGCCCCCGATATCA
>WNFC01004028.1_pt1 | contig 18302 bp, 12 predicted proteins | sample 5400541 | NCBI WGS metagenome assembly WNFC01 (sample SAMN13153342, study PRJNA577476) | soil metagenome | isolation source: 120 cm saprolite under Douglas fir tree site 2 hole 2 replicate 1 | place: USA:California | collected 2015-04-18 | reverse complement strand
TGGCATGGCTGACCGGATTTACCGGATCGGCGGGAATGGCGATTGTATTGACGCAAGCGGCCGCGGTGTTTGTCGACGGCCGATATACGCTGCAGGCGGCGAAGCAGGTCGATGCGAAGGCCTGGAGCGTCGAGCCGCTGATCGACCCCTCCCCGGAAAGCTGGCTGGCGAAGCATCTTGGGGCCGGCGACCGCCTGGGATTTGATCCATGGCTGCACACTTCCGCGGCAGCCGAACGGCTGGCCGCGGTCTGCGCCAAGACCGGCGCGGAATTGATCGCGGTCGACAGCAATCCCCTGGATTCGGTGTGGAGCGAGCGCCCCGCCCCGCCGCTTGCGCCCGTCGCCATTCACGGCCCGCAATTTTCGGGCGAAGCGGAGCCGGACAAGCTGCGGCGCATCCGGCTCGAAATCGCGAAACTCGGCGTCGACGCGCTGGTGCTGTCGGATTCGCACGCGGTGGCGTGGACCTTCAACATCCGCGGCGCCGACGTCTCGCATACGCCGCTGCCGCTGTCCTATGCGCTGGTGCCGAAGGACGGCCGCCCCACGGTTTTCGTCGATCACCGCAAACTGTCGAACAGCGCCCGCGACCATCTCGAACAGACCGCCGATGTCGAGGAGCCGGACGCGCTGACGCCAAGGCTCACCGAGCTTGCGCATCGCGGCGCATCGATTGCGCTCGACAGCGCGACCGCCGCCGACGCGCTGAGCCGCCTGATCGTTACCGCGGGCGGCAAGCCGGTGCGCGGCAACGATCCGGTGAGCCTGCTCAAGGCCGTCAAGAACGCGACCGAGATCGAAGGCACCCGCACGGCGCATTGGCGCGATGCGGTGGCGCTCACGCGATTCCTCGCCTGGATCGACCGCGAGGCGCCGACCGGCGCGCTGACGGAGATCGACACCGTCGAGGCGCTGGAGACGTTCCGCCGCGACACCGGCGCGCTGAAGGACGTCTCGTTCCCGACCATCGCCGGCACCGGACCGAACGGCGCCATCGTGCATTACCGCGTTACCCGCAAGACCAACCGGCGGATTTCGCCAGGCGATTTGCTGCTGATCGATTCCGGCGCGCAATATGAAGACGGCACCACCGACGTCACCCGCACCATCGCGATCGGCGAACCGACGGGCGAAATGCGCGATCGATTTACCCGCGTGCTGCGCGGCCATATCGCGATCGCGCGCGCGGTATTTCCCGACGGCACCACCGGCGCGCAGATCGACACGCTGGCGCGGCAATTCCTCTGGCAGGCCGGCATCGATTTCGATCACGGTACCGGCCACGGCGTCGGCAGCTATCTCTCGGTGCATGAAGGCCCGGCGCGGATTTCCAAGCTCGGCACCACGGCGCTCCGACGCGGCATGATCCTCTCCAACGAGCCCGGCTATTACAAGACCGATGGTTTCGGAATCCGGATCGAGAATCTGGAACTGGTGATCGCAGCCGACGTCGCCGGCGCCGAAAGGCCGCTGAATGCGTTCGAAACGCTGACCCTGGCGCCGATCGACCGCCGTTTGATCGACCTCAACATGCTGAGCGGCGAAGAGCTGAGCTGGCTCAACGACTATCATGCCCGGGTGCGCCACGCGGTCGGCGCGCATGTCGATGCCGCGACCAAGGTGTGGCTCGACGCCGCGACGGCGCCGCTCTCGCTTTAGGAACGCACGCCGCCGCTCCATGCTAACCGTCATGCCCCGCGAAAGCGGGGCATCCAGTACGCCGCGCCTTCTCGATTCGATCACAACCGCCTCTGGAATACTGGTTCACCCGCTTTCGCGGGTGATGACGTCTGCATGTGTAATGGGCACCGCGCAAACATCGCTGGCGTTGCCGGAACCGCGTCCCGAAAACGGAATAGCCGCATTCCGAAACGGCGATGTCGCCGTTGAAGGATAGGCTTACAGTGCGGCTCAACGTACTTGAATCGAGCCCGCACCGGAAAGCATGCACGGAGTAACTGGCAAGCCGCCTGGAGCGGCGAAAGACAACGCCGCCCTCGCGACATCCCGGATGATGCTGTTGCTGCTGGTCGCGATGACCGGTGTCGCGCCGATTTCTCTCTATTTGCTGGTGCCGGCGCTGCCCGTGCTGGCCACCACGTTCGGGCGCGATATCTCGATCGCGCAGATGACCGTGTCGCTCTACATGGTCGGCATCGCCTGTTCGCAAATCATCATGGGACCGCTGTCGGATCGCTTCGGACGCCGTCCGGTGCTGCTCGCAGGTCTCGGTCTGATGGTGGCGGCGAGCGCCGGCGGCATCTTTGCCGAGACCTTGCCGCAATTGATCGCGGCGCGCTTTCTTCAAGCATTGGGCGGCGCCACCGGCATGGTGGTGAGCCGCGCCATCATCCGCGATCTCTACAGCCGCGAGCGCATCAGCGCGATGATCAGCCTGGTGATCGCCGTCATGATGATCGCGCAGATGCTGAGCCCGCTGACCGGCGGCCTGCTGGAGACCGCGTTCGGCTGGCGCTCGATCTTCTACGTCATCACGGCCGCGTCGCTTGCGATCGCCGTCGCCATCGCCTGGGCGCTGCCGGAAACGCGCCGCGACCGCGCCGAGGGCGGCGGCGGATTTCGCGGCGATGTCGGCAGTCTCTTCACCAGCCGCGCCTTCATCGGCTACGTGCTGTGTCAGGTGCTGGCCTCGCAGATCATCTTCGCCTTCGCCGGCGGCGGACCCTATATCGTGGTCACCCAGATGGGCCGCTCCAGCGCCGAATACGGCGCGTGGTTTGCGACGACGGGCTTCGCCTATTTGATCGGCAACCTGTTCTGCGTGCGCTTCGCGCCGCGCCATTCGCTGGAGAAACTGATCTGGTTCGGGCTGGCGCTGCAATTGGCAGGCGCGTTGCTGAACCTGCTGTGGGGCGTCACCGGGCTCGATCAGGCACCGGCATGGTTGTTCGGCACGCAGATGCTGGTGATGTTCGCCAACGCCTTCGTGATGTCCAATTCGGCGGCCGGCGCCATCAGCATTAGCCCCGAGGCCGCCGGCACCGCCTCCGGCGCGATGGGTTTCCTGCAGATGGGGATCGGCTCGCTGGTCTCGCAGTTCGGCGCTTATCTCGGCGGCCACTTTGCAACGCCCGTGCCGCTCAACATCGCCATTGTCGTCCTGTCGATCGGCTGCGCCTCGACGATGATTTTCCTGGTGCCGCGCCGCACGCTGGTCGTCAGCGAAGAACTGATCGAGAAGGCCGAAGAGGAAGAGTCGGGGCTGTTGTGATGGCGGCGACATTTTGTCGTTGTTATCGTCATTGCGAGCCAACGGGTCGCGCGAATGCGCGCCCGATGACAGGCTCCGCGAAGCAATCTATCTTGCCGCGCAAAGAATGGATTGCTTCGTCGCTTCGCTCCTCGCAATGACGGGGACCTGACATACATTCGCGTTCTCGCGGCGCGATGCGCCCGAAGTGATACTGAATGCATCGCCCTCGAAAACAGAGGGCGCAGGGAAGACCGGGTGCGCGCTGCACCCGCGGTCTCGCGTGCAATGTGCATCAAAGGATGCGCACACGAGCATACAGGTTCAGCGGAAACACTCCGGCCTTCCCTGCGCAGTGGCTTTACGACTTACTTCGTGCTCTCCCCGGTGAACGGCTTTCTTGCCACCGTCGCTGCGCCTGACATTGGCCTTGCGCAAACTTGACGCCAGCACCGCGGCGTCAGGACCACACGACTTCGCCGTACGCTTCAGCACCGTTCGTCAAAGGCACCTTCGCGTCCACCGCAGCCCATCCCTACGTCCGTGACGTTCGCGAAACGCCCCTCCGAGTGGAACGGGATGCGATGGATATAGACTGATTTGCGATTTCGGCAAATCAGAATATTTTTGCTACAGGGGCTTTACAGACTTTTGGGTGATTTGCCCGTCGGGTCGATTTGTTGAATCGGCTCAGGAAATCAGGCTGTGCGCGGCAAGCCCGTGTGACGAAAATTTTTGCGCCTGACGCCGCCGGATGCCCGGATCGAGCCCGCCGGGCAGCGGGGAGCGCTTCGATGACATCTCGATGTGCGGCGACGCCGTGCCCTTTCCTACGCAGAGCGGAGCCCCGCTCACTCGCCGATCAGCTTCAGCCAATCGTCTTCGGAAAGCACGGCGACGCCGAGCTCGCGCGCCTTGGTAAGCTTGGAGCCGGCATCCTCGCCGGCGACGATATAATCGGTCTTCTTCGATACCGAGCCCGCGACCTTGGCGCCGAGACGCTCGGCCACCGCCTTGGCTTCGTCGCGGGTGAATTTCGTCAGCGACCCCGTGAACACCACGGTCTTGCTGGAAACCGGTGAGCTCTTGCGCGGCTGTTCGGCGGGCCGCACCTCGATCTCGCGCAGCAGTTCACCGAGCGCCTTGACATTGCGCGGCTCGGCGAAAAACTCGACCACCGCATCGGCGACGATTTCGCCGACGCCGCCGATGTCATTGAGATCCTGATAGGCTTCCGACGTGTTGCCTTCGCCGGTGCCGTGTTTGGCTGCCGCCAGCATCGCCTCGCGGAATGCATCGATCGTCCCGTAATGCCGCGCCAGCAGCTTGGCATTGCCCTCCCCGACATGGCGGATGCCGAGCGCATAGATCAGACGGTGCAGTTCGATACCGCGGCGAGCGTCGATGGCGGCAAAAAGGTTGCGCACCGAGGTCTCGCCGTAGCCCTCGCGCTGCATCAGCCTGCTGGTCGAACGCGCGTCGCGTTTTTGCAGCGTGAAAATATCGACCGGCGACATGACCAGCCCGTCCTGGAAGAATTCCTGCACCTGCTTCTCGCCGAGGCCTTCGATATCGAATGCATTGCGCGACACGAAATGCTTGAGCCGTTCCACTGCCTGCGCCGGACAGATCAGCGCGCCGGTGCAACGGCGCACCGCCTCGCCTTCCTCGCGCACGGCGTGGCTGCCGCAGGCCGGGCACACCTGCGGAAAGGAATACGACTTTGCGTTCTTCGGCCGCTTGTCGAGCACCACGCTCACCACTTGCGGAATCACATCGCCGGCGCGCTGCACCACCACGGTATCGCCGATGCGGATGTCGACGCCGTCGCGTATCGGATTGCCGTCATTGCCGATGCCCTTGATGTAATCTTCATTGTGCAGCGTTGCGTTTTGCACCACGACGCCGCCCACCGTGACCGGCGCAAGCCGCGCCACCGGCGTCAGCGCACCGGTGCGGCCGACCTGAATGTCGATGCCGTTGAGAATCGTGGTCGCCTGCTCCGCGGCGAATTTATGCGCGACGGCCCAGCGCGGATTGCGCGACACGAAGCCGAGCCGTTCCTGCCAGTCGAGCCGGTCGATCTTGTAAACCACGCCGTCGATGTCGTAGCCGAGCGAGGCGCGGTCTTCGCCAATCTTGCGATAGAACGCCAGCACCTCGTCGATGTCCTTGCAGAGTTTCGTCAGCGGATTGACGACAAAGCCGGCCTTGTCCATCCACGCCAGCATGCCGTGCTGGGTATCGGCCGGCAGTTCCGACATCTCACCCCACGCATAGGCGAAGAATTTCAGCGGCCGCGAGGCCGTGATCGAGACATCCTTCTGGCGCAAGGAGCCTGCCGCCGAATTTCTGGGGTTGGCGAACACGGTGTCGTCGGCCTCGGCCTGCTTCTTGTTCAGGATGAGAAAATCCTGCTTCAGCATGTAGATCTCGCCGCGCACCTCGCAGGCGGCCGGAATCTTTCGCCCCTTCAACGTGTTCGGGATATCCTTGATGGTGCGGGCATTGCCGGTAACGTCTTCGCCGGTATAGCCGTCGCCGCGCGTCGCCGCGCGCACCAGTTCGCCATTCTCATAGCGCAGCGACAACGAGAGGCCGTCAATCTTCGGCTCCGCGACGATCGCGGGAATCTCATCCGCATCGAGCTTGAGAAAGCGCCGGATGCGATCGACGAAATCCGCCACGTCCTCGTCGCTGAAGGCGTTGCCGAGCGACAGCATCGGCACCGCGTGCTGCACCTTGGCGAAGCGCCCGGATGGCTGTGCGCCGATTTTCTGCGAGGGTGACTCGCTGGTAACGAGTTCGGGAAATCTGGCTTCGATGGCATCGACGCGCTTGCGCAGCGCGTCGTAGTCGGCGTCCGGAATCTTCGGCGCGTCGTCCTGATAGTAGTGCTTGTCATGGCTCTCGATTTCGAGCGCCAGCCGTTTCAACTCGACCTTGGCCTGCGCCTTGGTGAGTTTGGCGACATCAGGAGGAGCTTTTGCTTTGGATTTTGCTATCATGGAGGAAGTTATAGTTCGTCATTCCGGGATGGTCCGAAGGACCAGACCCGGAATCTCGAGTTTCCCCGATCTGCAATTGCACATCTGAGGTTCGCCGCTTCGCGTCGCCCCGGAATGACGTTGAGAATCATGCCGTCGCCGCTTTCAACAGCCGGTCCGCCGCGGCGCGGGCCTCGGTGGTGATCTCGGCGCCCGCGAGCATCCGGGCGATTTCCTCGCGGCGGTGATCGGCCGCGAGCGCGTTGACGCGGGTGGCGACGCGCTTGCCCTTGTCGAGCGAGTCTTTCGAGATCAGGAGGTGCTGATCGGCGCGCGCGGCGACCTGCGGGGCATGCGTCACCGCCATCACCTGCACCTTGCCGGCGAGCCGCGCCAGCCGCGCACCGATCGCGTCAGCCACGGCGCCGCCGACGCCGGTGTCGATTTCGTCGAACACGAGCGTGGGCGCCGAACCGCGGTCCGACAGCACGACTTTTAGCGCCAGCAGAAACCGCGACAGTTCGCCGCCGGAGGCGACTTTCATCAGCGGTCCGGGTTTGGTGCCGGGATTGGTCTGGACCCAGAACTCGATGCGATCAAAACCCTGCGGACCCGGCGATGCCGGATCGGAATCGACCTGCGTCATGAATGTCGCGCGATCGAGCTTGAGCGGCGCCAGTTCGGCATTGACCGCCTTGTTGAGCTTCTCGGCGGATTTGGTCCGCGCGGCGGAGAGTTTGGTCGCCGCGGCATTGTAGTGTCCGTCCGCTTCCGCCGCGGCCGCCTCCAGCTTCTTCAACTGATCGGCGCCGGCATCGATCAGCGCCACGTCGGCGGCGTATTTTGACGCCAGCGCGGCAAGGCCATCGACCGGCGTCGAATATTTGCGCGACGCGGCGCGCAGCGCAAACAGGCGCTCCTCGATACGTTCCAGTTCGCCGGGGTCGAAATCCGCCGCGATCAGCGCCGCGGTGAGGTGCTGGTCGGCTTCTTCCAGCGCGTTGATCGCGGCATCGATCGCCTTCACCGCGGGCTCGACCAGGGTCGGCGAATTTCCCGCCCGGCGTTCCAGCCGTCGTACCGCCGCCGACAGTGCCGCGACCGGCGAGTGATTGCCGCTCACGGCATCCTGTGCCTCGCGCAGATCGGCTGCGATCTTCTCCCCTTGCATCATCGCGGTGCGACGTCCGGCGAGCGTGGTCTCCTCGCCGTCCTTGGGCGCCAGCGTCTTCAATTCATCGGCGGCATGGCGCAGATAATCCGCCTCGCGGGCGGCACGCTCCATGCCCGCGCGATGTTCGTCGAGCACCGTGTTCGCGGCGCGTCTTGCGTCCCACAGCTGCTCGACCGCCGTGACGTCCTTATCAAGCCCGGCAAACGCGTCGAGCAGACGTCGGTGAGTCGCGGCATCGACCAGCGCGCGCTCGTCATGCTGGCCGTGAATCTCGACCAGCGCGGAGCCGACCGCCTTCAGGGTTTGCACGCTGATCGCCTGGTCGTTGATGAAGGCGCGGGTACGGCCATCGGCGAGTTGCACCCGGCGCAGGATCATTTCGCAAGACCCTTCAGCACTCGCATCGTCGAGGCCGTTGTCGCTGAGAATCATGGAGGCCGGATGACCCTTCGGGACATCGAACACGGCGGTAACCTGCCCCTGCTCCACGCCGTGGCGGACAAGGCCCGAATCGCCGCGACCGCCGAGTGCCAGCGCGAACGCATCGAGAAGAATGGATTTGCCCGCGCCGGTCTCGCCGGTCAGCACCGCAAGGCCGCGGGCAAACTCGATATCGAGCCGTTCGATCAGGACGATGTCACGGATCGAAAGACGCGCCAGCATGCGAGATCAATTCCTAGCCGAGACCCAGTTTCTTGAAGGCCCTGGAGATGTAGGAACCCTGATTCTCGCTCGGTTCGAGACCGCCGGACTTTACAAGATTATAGGCGTCCTTGTACCAGCGGCTGTCGGGAAAATTGTGCCCGAGCACGGCGGCAGCGGTTTGCGCCTCGCCGACGATGCCGATCGCCATATAGGCCTCGGTGAGCCGCGCCAGCGCTTCCTCGACATGCCGCGTGGTCTGATACTGGGTTACCACGGTCTTGAAGCGGTTGATCGCGCCGATATAGTTGCGCTTCTCGAGCTCGTAGCGACCGACCGTCATTTCCTTGCCAGCAAGCTGATCGCGCGCGCCTTCGAGCTTGGCCTTGGCACTGTTGGCGTATTCCGACGTTGGATATTTGCGAATCACTTCCTCAAGCGCGGCGATCGCCTTCTCGGTCCGGCCCTGGTCGCGGGAAGTGTCTGGAATCTGGTCGTAATGCGAGGCGGCGATCAGATATTGCGCGTATGCGGCGTCGGCGCTGCCAGGATGCAAGGTGACGTAGCGGGTCGCGGCGCCGATGCAGCTGTCGTAGTCGCCGGAATTGTAAAACGCATACGCCGACATCAGCAGCGATTTGCGCGCCCAATCGGAATAAGGATGCTGGCGATCGACTTCCTCGAATTTCTTCGACGCCGCCTTCGCATCCTTCCTTTGATTCATCAGGTACAAGCCCTCATTATAGAGCTTGTCGGCGGGCTCCTCGACGAAGGTGTCGTCCTTGGCGAGAAACTTGTCCCACAGCGAACCGGTGCCGCATCCGCTGAGCGGGATCGCCAGAACAACGAGACCCACGGCCAGTCGCAATTGCCGGCCGATCTGCTTGCCAGCGGCAGCCGGGTTGCCGGCGGCAACCGAATGACAGCCGGCGCCGGCCAGTACCTTGCGTAATTCGTGCATCATACGCTGTGCCGACATAAATCTAGGACCTGACGTCTGTGATGCGGTACCCGCCGCGCCATGAACGCGGCATGGACGCGATAACCCTCGTGCCTGTGGCGCTTGTCGTGCAGCCGCGGGCCTGTGTAACTCATAAAAGACCGTTAACCAACCGAATACGCAGGCATTTCGCCCGGATTAAGGCGGTAGGATTGGATTGCGGCCGATCACAGTTACTGCGGCAAAAGGAACCTTACGAGACGTCAAAACGGACGCTCCGGAGACGTCAGAAGACGCTCGGGAGAACGTCCGGTGCATTTCGCAGACGAAAGTCAGGACATTTCGCAGACGAAAGTCAGGAAACGTCGGGCCCGTAGGCCGGGGCGATCATACCGCCCACCATTCCACTGCCGGCTTCCGCATGGGTGCGCGAACGACGCGCCGTGTCCGCCTCGATCACCCGCCAGGCGCTGCGATCGGCCATCAGGGCGGTCAGCACCGCGTGGTTGAGCTTGTGGCCGCCGCGCACCGAGCGATAGGCGCCGAGCAGAGGCAGACCCGACAGAGCGAGATCGCCAATCACGTCGAGAACCTTGTGACGCACACACTCGTCGGCGTAGCGCAACCCTTCGGTATTGAGCAGACGGGTTTCGTCGAACACGACTGAATTCTCGAAAGATGCGCCGAGCGCAAACCCGGCGCTCCAGAGCCGCGCGACATCGTTCATGCATCCGAAGGTGCGCGCGCGGGAAATCTCGCGGCGGAATCTTTCGGGGCTCAGATCGAGCATGTAGCTCTGGCGGCCGATCACCGGATTGGCGAAGTCAATTTCGACCTCGGCGCGGAAGCCGGCCGCATAGGGGCGCAATTCGCCGAATGAATCGCCCATCACGACCTGCACCGGCTTCAGCACCTGGATGAAACGGCGCGACGCCGACTGTGTCAAAATACCGGCCTGATCGATCGCGGCGACAAAGGCCGCGGCGCTGCCGTCCATGATCGGAACTTCCGGACCATCGATTTCGATGGTGGCGTTATCGACGCCCATGCCGCGCAAGGCCGCGAGCACATGTTCGGCGGTGGAGACCAGCGGGCCTTCACGGTCGCCCAGCACGGTGGCAAATTCGGTGGCGGTCACGGATTCAGCGGTAGCCTGAACCTCACGGTCGCAGCCATCCGGACCGGTGCGGACAAAAATAAAACCCGCATCCACAGGAGCAGGTCCAAGAGTCAAATTTACCGGTAAACCAGAATGAACGCCGACACCCGTCACGGTGGCTTGCGACCGAAGCGTTGTTTGCCGGCTAAATTTCATTTCGAAGGCCCACCACTGACTTACTTGAGACGATATCGCCCCGATTTGCCCGGCGAATCGTCTTAAGTCCCCAAGTCGCGGAGACCATAGTCAGCGCCCCAAAGCGCGCCAACTCACGCTTTTTTACCGATTGTTACCCTATCTCTGCCGTATTCGCCCCAAAGTTAGCTAAATGGAGCCACGGTTAACGCCAACTCCGGTTCTGGCACCCAAACATCAAGCAGATAATTTACCATTTAAAATCAGTTGCTTGATCGTCATTCCGTGGCGCCTTGGCGACCAAAAACAAAGGCCCCGGCTTTGCCGCCGAGGCCTTTTTTCGCCGTTTGAATTGTAACAATCGTCAGTTGGTCTGGCGGCGCAGAAAGGCGGGGATATCAAGATGGTCGTCACCCTGTGGCGTTGAGGCAACAGGTGCGGGACGGCCGTGAACGTCCAATCCCTGGGGCGCCGGCCGCCTGGCGTATTCCGATACCGGCTCATGGGTTTGCTGCGAGACCGAGCGTTGGGGCTTGCGGTCCGATAGCGGCGGCATCGAGCCCATCGCCGGACCCGAGGCGCGGGCCGCGATCGGCGGCTCGGTCTCTTCGTCACGGCGGCCCAGTCCGACATTGGCAAGCCGCTGCAGCAGCGACATCCGGCTCTTTTGCGGATGCGCGTCCTCGGCATCAGCGCGGGCCTGCCGAATCTCGTTCTGCGCAGGTATCGGCAGCTCTTCGAATTTCGGCATCCTGGGGGTGCGGACCGGCGCGCGTTCGGCCGCCTGCGGAATGAACGTCTCCGGCGTCGCGAGATGGTGCGCCTCGGCATGCCCTGCATCGTGATCCGGGAACAATGACGGCTTCGGTGCGATCGGGCGAACGGTGACATCGCCGTAGGACGCGGGCTGCAGCGGTGCGGATGCAACCGCATGCACGGGATCCGGAGCGACTGCCGCGGCGATGGCCGCCAGCGCCGCTCGTTCGACGCCGCTCGAGGCGCGCTGCTGCAGTGCACCGGCGGGAGGCGTCTGCGCCGACCCGGACGGATCCAGCTTCTGGGCGCGTTCGGCAAGACGCTGATTGTCGGCGCGCAGCCGCGCCGTCAGATCGGCCAGCCGGTTGTCCGGCGCCGTGGTCGAAGTCGCGGTTCCGGTAGCGGCCGGCGGCGTTGCGTTGCGCGAGATCAGCGCCTGTTCGATGCCGGTGGCAACGACGGAGACGCGGATCACCCCATCGAGGTTCTCGTCGAAGGTGGCGCCGACGATGATATTGGCGTCCTGATCGACCTCCTCGCGAATCCGGGTCGCGGCTTCGTCGACCTCGAACAGGGTCAGATCCCTGCCGCCGGTGATCGAGATCAGCAGGCCGCGGGCGCCCTTCATCGACGAATCGTCGATCAGCGGATTGGCAATGGCGGCCTCGGCAGCGGTCAATGCGCGCTTGTCGCCGGAGGCTTCGCCGGTGCCCATCATCGCCTTGCCCATTTCGCGCATCACGGCGCGAACGTCGGCGAAGTCGAGATTGATCAGGCCTTCCTTGACCATCAGGTCGGTAATGCAGGCGACACCCGAATACAGCACCTGGTCGGCCATCGCGAAGGCGTCGGCGAAGGTGGTTTTTTCGTTGGCGACCCGGAACAGGTTCTGGTTCGGAATGATCAGCAGCGTATCGACCACCTTGTGGAGCTCGGCAATGCCGGCCTCGGCGGTGCGCATGCGGCGCTGGCCTTCGAAATGGAACGGCTTGGTGACGACGCCGACGGTGAGGATACCCATGTCGCGTGCGGTCTTGGCAATGACCGGTGCAGCCCCTGTGCCGGTGCCGCCACCCATGCCGGCGGTGACGAACACCATGTTGGCGCCGGAGAGATGGTCGCGAAGTTCGTCGATGACTTCCTGGGCGGCGGCCGCCCCGACATCCGGCTGCGAACCGGCGCCGAGGCCCTGCGTGACCTGGGTGCCCATCTGCACGATGCGCTGCGCCTTGGACATGGTGAGCGCCTGGGCGTCGGTGTTGGCGACGACGAAATCGACCCCCTGCAGCCCGGCGGTAATCATGTTGTTGACGGCATTGCCGCCAGCTCCACCAACGCCAAACACGGTGATTCTCGGCTTCAGCTCGCTGATATCAGGGGGGGTCAGATTGAGTGCCATGGTTGCCTCTCGATTAAGCGCGCGTTGGTTCGCCTCGGCCGGCGGCCGCGGGTGCTAGTGGAAGTCGAATGGGTCGGAAATGATTCATCAGAAGCCCTCGCGAAGCCATCGTCCGACCTTTCCGAAATAGCCGTCAGTCCCTGTCCTGAGCTGCCGCGTATGCCGCGGTTCGACGTGTTCGAGATGCGCGTATTGCGGATAGACCAGCAGACCCGAGGGAACCGCGAACGACGCGTTCTTCGCTTCACTGGGGAGCCGGCCAAAGCCAAGCGGGCGGCCGATGCGTACCGGCCGGCCCAGAATCTGGGTCGCAAGTTCGAGGGTGCCGGTGAGCTGCGAAGCGCCGCCGCTCAGGACGACCCGTGCCTTCGGCTCTGCCGCAAAGGGCGAATCAGCGAGCCGGTCCCTGACCATTTCAAAAATCTCCTCGGCGCGTTGTCGGACAATGTTCGCGATCGTGGCTCGAGACACGATCTGCGGCGCATCCCGTTCGTTGTCACCGGCAGCCGGCACGGACATCAACTCACGCGCGTCGGACCCGCCGGTCAGCACGGTGCCATATAACGTCTTGATTCGCTCGGCATCCGCAATGCATGCGCTGAGGCCGCGGGCAAGATCCATGGTGATGTGCTGTCCGCCGACCGCAAATCCGCTGGCATGGACGAATCGGCCCCCCGAATAGGTCGCGATCGTGGTGGTACCGGCGCCCATTTCCACCACGGCGGCACCGATATCGGCCTCATCGTCGGTCAGCACCGACAGACCCGCGACATAGGGGCTCGCCGCCATGGCTTCGACATTCAAATGACACCGCTCGACCACCAGCATCAGGTTCTTGGCGACGGTCGCCTCAAGTGTGACGACGTTCATGTCGACGCCGAATTGCCGCGCCACCATGCCGCGCGGGTCGCGAATGCCCTTGACGCCATCCAGCGCGTAACCGACCGGCAGCGCGTGCAGCACGGTGCGGCCCTCGCCGGTAGCGTGATGCATGCCGGTAGAGGTGACACGGGTGACGTCGGCTGAGGTGACCGCGCCGCCACGAATATCTGCCGCGGCTTCGATCAATTGACCGTGCAGCCGGCCACCGGAAACCGAGAGCAGTACGGATTCGACCCGAACCTTGGCCATGCGCTCGGCCAGCGCCACCGCGTGACGCACCGCCTGTTCGCATTCGGCGAGATCGACGACCGCGCCGGACTTCACGCCGCGCGACTGGATCTGGCTGTATCCGATCAACTCGACGGCATGGGTTCGGCCGCGCAAGGCCTCGCTCGGCGGGCACGGCCTCAGCCGCGCGATCATGCAGGCAATCTTGCTGGTGCCGATATCGAGCGACGCCACCAGCGCGGTGCGCTTCTGCGGCATCGGGCGCGTCTTCGGCGTTTGATTGCGATCAAGGCCGGTCATGCGTCACCGGCCTTCTTCTTCGGCTTCTTGTCCTTGAACAGTTCTTCGCGGGCTTTGGCGGCGTCTTCCGATAATTGCACGGTCAGCCGGTCCGGCAGACGCATGTCGACGGCGACGATATCGCGCGAGAACAGCCGGTCTTCCTTGTCGAGCTTGCTCAACGCCGCCAGCGCGCTGCCGACATCGTTCTCCGGCAGGCGGATATCCAGACCGTCCTGGAGCCGCAGGTTCCAGCGCCGCTCGCCCACCAAAATCGCAGCCTTTGTCGCCGCGCGCACTTGCGGATAGCGCGCGAGCAGCGAGAGGAAATCCCGCGCACGGATGTCGGCGCCCTTGCCGACAACCAGGGGCAACGAGACAAAGCGCCGCGACACGTATGGCTCGAGCACCGCGCCGTCGTCTGAAATCACCGACAGCCGGCCCTCCTGCTGCCACAGCGCGAATGCCGAACGTTCGACAATATCGATCTGGAGCTGACCGGGATAAAGCTTCAGCACCGTCGCTTCGCCGATCCACGGATTGGCTTTCAGCTTTTCGCGCACCGCAGCAGCGTCGAGGAACAGCAGCGACGAGCGGCCGTTGACGCCGCCGATCGCGAGCACCTCGTCCTGGGTCAGTTGCTTGCGGCCGTTGATGGCGACCGCCGTGATCCGAAATCCGGCGGAATTTGCAATCGCATTGCGGGTGTCGCTGGCCGCCGAGGTCAATTCCTCGAGGTGACCACCCTTCACGATGCCGTAACCGGCGCTGCCGAGCAGCATCAAGACGGTCGCAGCAACGCCGGCGCGATGCGGAATGTAACGCTCGAGAAGCGCGATCAGGCGATGCGGATGGTATTCACGTTCCGGACGCTGCCGGGCGCCGGCTCGATTGAAGCCCAGACGCTCGCGCAACAGCACGGCCGCGCCAATGGCGGCCGCTTTCAGGTCAGCTTGGGGCCCCGGCGATCTCATCGATCGGGCGAGGCGTCCTCCACCATCCATTGCACAAGCTCGTCAAATGTTATGCCCGCAAACGCTGCGAGTTCTGGCACAAGTGACGTCCTGGTCATGCCGGGCTGGATGCTGACCTCAAGGCAAAGGAGGCCACCTGTTCCCGCGATGCGCTCGTCGAAGCGGAAATCCGCACGGCTCACGCCCCGGCAGCCAAGCGCCAAATGCGCCGCCAGCGTTAACCTTCGGGCTTACTGGTAAACAAATGGTAAAGGCGGTTTGGGCTGGATGGGTTTTGACCCGTCTTTTGAGTGGTTTGCCCCGGAATCCTGGAATTTAACCAAAAGTTAGGGATTTCGGTCACCCGGGGCTGGCCGTCCCCGGCCGTCGCACGGTCCGGTTCGCGTCCGGGGGCGTATTTTTGATTCGAACTACTTATGCGCGCGTTTCGTCGCCAGGGCGATCTGACCCTGCAGGAAATCGACGAACTTGATCCCCTGAGCCTTAAGTGCCTTCGGGTAGAGCGAAGCCTTGGTCAGACCCGGCAAGGTGTTGGTTTCGAGAAAAACCGGCCCCTGCTGCGAAACGATGAAGTCCGAACGGGAGTAGCCGCCGCACGACATCGCTTGGTGCGCCTTGACTGCCTGATCCATGATTTGCGCGGTGATTTCTGGTGCAAAACGCCCAGGGCAGATTTCCTGAGTCGATTTCAGCAAATATTTAGCGGTGTAGTCGAACCCACCTTCCGCGGGGACGATCTCGATTGGCGGCAGCGCGATAACCGAGCCGTCCGATTGCTCCAGCACGCCGCAGGTCGCTTCCACTCCCGAGATGAATGGTTCAATCACATACTCCTCGGTTTTGGCGGCGTTGCGAACGGCGGCGAGGTCCTGAGTCGAATTGACAAAACGGACCCGGTGAATGGAATCCCGAGCATTTCGCACATGACCTGAAGTTCGCCATTCTCCGCCCTGCCCCCATGCAGGGCAAGCACCAGCAGGCGCTGCTCGGCTTTTGCCTGATCAAGCGCCTGTTCCAGTCCGATGCCGCGAGTGCCGGGTTTGAACGGGTCTTCGAATGGCCTCGCATGACTGCGAAGCGCCTGAGACCGAACCTCATGCACCGTGTCACTAACGTCCCAGAACCACAGATCCGCCTCCGGCAGGGCCTCGTGCAGGGCCTGGGCGGAGGCCACCGACACCAGGCGCTCTGTGTTCGTGCCGCCGAAAAGAATGGTAATCCGCATCATTCGTTCCGCTCTTTCGTCATTCCGGGATGTGCCGAAGGGATGTGCCGAAGGCACAGACCCGGAATCTCTTCTCTCTATATCACTTCGAGATTCCGGGTTCGCGCTGCGCGCGCCCCGGAATGACAACTATGCCGGAATCCCAATCCGCTTGATTTCCCAGTGCAACTCAATTCCGCAATGCGCCTTTACCCTTGCGCGCACGGTTTCGCCCAGCGCTTCAATATCATGGCCGGTCGCAGCGCCGGTGTTGATGAGGAAGTTGCAATGCATCTCCGACACCTGCGCGCCGCCGACGCGCAAGCCCCGGCAGCCGGCGGCGTCGATCAGCTTCCACGCGCTGTGACCTGGCGGATTCTTGAAGGTCGAGCCGCCGGTCTTTTCGCGAATGGGCTGAGCGGTTTCGCGGTGGTTTTGCACCTCGTTCATCCGCGCGCGTATCACCTCCGGCGTGGCCATCAGCCCGCGAAAGCGCGCGGCCGTGAAGACGATCGAGGGATCGACGCCGCTGTTGCGATAGATGAACTTCATGCCGGCATTGTCGAAGATATGCTTCTTGCCGTCGCGGCCGACGCCGGTGGCTTCGGCCAAAACATCCTTGGTCTCAGAGCCCGGTGTCGCCGAACGCGCGCGGCGACAGCCTAATCACGACGCCCGGCATGCCGCCATCGCGCACGATCAGATTGGAGCCGACGCCGACGACATAGAGCGGCCATTCGTTCGGCAGGTGTTTCAAAAAGTAAGCGAGATCGTCTTCGTCGGCGGGCGTAAACAGCACCTGCGCCGGACCGCCGACCCGAAACCAGGTCAGTTCCGCCAGCGACTGGTTGGCCAGCAGCCGCCCGCGCAATCGCGGCATCGTGGCTTTGAGGTCGGGCGTGATGTCGGGGAAACGTTTCACGCTCACCCCAGCGCCTTCAATTGGTCCGGCAGTGCGTAGGCCCATTGCGTGATATTGCCGGCGCCGAGACAGACGACAAAATCGCCGCGGCCGGCGATGCCGTGCACCACGCCCGCCAGCGCACCGGACTCCGGCAGCGGAATCACTTCGCGATGGCCGTGCGCGCGCAGGCCGAGCACAAATTGGTCGCGGTCGATGCCTGGTATCGGCGCCTCGCCGGCCGGATAGACTTCGGCGACGACAACTGCGTCGGCATCATTGAAGCAGGTGCAGAATTCCTCGAACAGCGATTGCAGCCGCGTGAAGCGATGCGGCTGCACCACGGCGATGATCTTGCCGTTGGTGGACTCCCGCGCCGCTTTCAGCACCGCCGCGATCTCCACCGGATGATGGCCGTAGTCGTCGATAATGGTGACACCGTTCCATTCGCCGGTTTTGGTGAAGCGCCGCCGCACGCCGCCGAAGCTTGCGAGCGCCTTTCGGATGGTCTCATCCGCAAGTCCGAGTTCATGCGCCACCGCGATCGCGGCCGTGGCATTGAGCGCATTGTGCCGTCCCGGCATCGGCAACACCAGGTCAGCGATCTCATGCGCGACATCGGTCTTGCGATCGCGGAATTCGACCTTGAAGCTGGATCCGCCGCCCAACGGATTGAGATCGATCAGCCGCGCGTCGGCCTGAGGATTCTCGCCGTAGGTGATGATGCGGCGATCCTCGATCTTGCCGACGATGCTCTGCACGACGGGATGGTCGATGCACATCACCGCGAAGCCGTAGAACGGCACGTTCTCGACGAAGTTGCGAAACGCGTCCTGCACCGCCTCGAAGGTCTTGAAATGGTCGAGATGTTCGGGATCGACATTGGTGACGATAGCGACATCGGCAGGTAGCTTCAGGAATGTGCCGTCGCTTTCGTCGGCTTCCACCACCATCCACTCGCCGGCGCCGAGCCGGGCGTTGGTGCCGTACGCATTGATGATGCCGCCATTGATCACGGTGGGATCGAGATCGCCGGCATCGAGCAGGGCAGCGACCATCGAGGTCGTGGTGGTCTTGCCATGCGTGCCCGCGATCGCGACGCAGCTTTTCAGCCGCATCAGTTCGGCCAGCATTTCGGCGCGGCGCACCACCGGGATGCGCTGGGCGCGGGCCGCCATCAATTCCGGATTGTCGCGCTTGATCGCGGTCGACACCACCAGCACATCGGCCCCGGCGACGTTCTCGGCCTTGTGGCCAACGGTGATGGCGATGCCCTTGTCGCGCAGGCGGTTGACGTTGGCGCTCTCGGAAACATCCGAGCCTTGTACCGTGTAGCCGAGATTGCACAGCACCTCGGCGATGCCGCTCATGCCGATGCCGCCGATCCCGACGAAGTGGATGGGTCCGATCTCGCGCGGCAGTCTCATGG
>WNFC01002965.1_pt1 | contig 18302 bp, 15 predicted proteins | sample 5400541 | NCBI WGS metagenome assembly WNFC01 (sample SAMN13153342, study PRJNA577476) | soil metagenome | isolation source: 120 cm saprolite under Douglas fir tree site 2 hole 2 replicate 1 | place: USA:California | collected 2015-04-18 | reverse complement strand
GCCTTCTTCGTGTGCGCGTCGATGCACCACGGACATTGCGTGATCTGGGCGATGCCGAGCGCGATGAGCTCCTTGGTCTTGCCCGGGATCGCTCCGTCCTTGAACGCCTTTTGATCGAACTCGAGAAACGCGCGGTAGACCTCCGGCGCGAGCTCGCGCATGCGCTTGAACTGCGTCTTCACGTCGACGCCATGAAACTCCATGACACCCTCCTACTTCAGGCCGTAGAAGCCCATCGCGCCGCCCGCCAGGATCTGGCGCTTCGTCTCCGCCGATAGCTCCGGCCGATCCGCGATCAGCTTGGGCGCGCCGGGGAAGAAGCCGTCGGGATGCGGATAGTCGGTGGCCCACAGGATCTTGTGCGGGCCGATGTAGTCGGCGAGCACGGAGAGGCTTCCCTCGACGGGCTCGAACGAGATCCAGCAATTCCGCTGGAAGAGCTCGCTCGGGCGCATCGTCAGCGTCGAGTCGTTGAAGCCCTGATCATCGAAGTGGCGATCCATCCGGTCGAGCCACGGCGCGATCCACCCGCCGCCCGACTCCATGAAGCCGATGCGCACCCTGGGATGGCGATCGCACACGCCTTCCCAGATCACGCTCATCGCGGCCAGCATCATCTCCATCGTGTGGGAGATGATGTGCCGGGCGCCGCGGGTCGTGAAGCGATCGACCCCGACCTGCGGCATGCCGCCACTGGCGCCCTCGTGCAGGCCGATGGCGAAGTCGAGCTCCTCGACCTCTTTCCAGAAGGGCTGATAGTCCGGGTGGTGCAGCATGCGGCCGTTGTACGGATTGGGGCGCAGGAACCCGCCGCGCATGCCGAGCTCCTTGCGGGCGAAGCGCATCTCCTCGATGGCCAGCGGGATCGACTGCATCGGCAGCATGGCGACGCCGAAGAGACGGTCGGGGTAGGGCCGGCAGTAGTCCGCGAGCCAGCGGTTGTAGGCCCGGCACATGGCCGCGGCGAGGCCGGGATCCTGCACCGCGCCGCTGAAGAGGCCGAGGCTCGGGTAGAGGAACGCCGCGTCGATGCCGTCCAGGTCCATATCCGGAATCCGGGCGTGCGGGTCGAAGCCGCCTTTTCGGCCGTCGACGTACTTCATGGTGGCGTCGTCCACCACGCCCTGCCGGGCGCCGATCGCCCCGATGTTGCCGAGGCCCTTCGGGCTGCCCAGGATCTTGTCCTCGACGCGTAGCCGCTCCCTGCCGTCGGTGTCGACGATCATCCGCGGCGCGCGATCTCGGTAGGCGGGGTCCATGTACTTGTCCCAGATGTCGACCGGTTCGAGTATGTGCCCATCCGCGTCGATGATGTTGTACGTGCGCGCCATGGTCAGTCCCCCTTCGGTCCAGAAGCCTCGATGCGCTCTGTTCCGTGCCCTATCGGTGGGAAGAGGATTGCGCTCCTTGGCGGCAGAGTCAAGAATGTCGCGCCGTGGGTCGGCGGCCGCGGTCCGCGGGAAGGGCCGACGCGATGACGAGCGCAGCCAGCGGGACCACCACGAAGCTACCGTAGAGCCACACCCCGGCGAGCGCCGCCACCGGCCGCGAGGCGCCGCCCGCGAGCCCGGCCGCGTTGGCCAGGACGCCGGACAACGCGGAGCCGAGCGCGACGGCGAACAGCTGGGTGCTCGGGATCATCGACGCCGTCACCGCGCCCTCGTCCTGACGCCCGGACGACAGGACGAGGGCGCCGAGGTGTGCCCAGCACGCGCCGATGCCGCCGCCGATCAGGACCAGCGATGCCGCGATCGCCAGGACCGGGCCCGGGCCGATCGTGAGGAACAGACCCACGAATCCCGACGCCGTGAGAACCGGCCCGAGCACGAGCGCCTGGTGGACGCGGGCGGCGGGCACGCGAGCGCTCAGAAGCGTGGCCGTCGTCCACGAGAGCGACTGCGCCGCGTAGAGATACCCGGCGGCCGCCGGTGAAACGTCGTGCAGCACTTGCACGAAGAGCGGCACGTAGATGCCGCCGGGCGTCGTCGACATCCCCAGGAGAAAGATCATCCAGAAGCCTTTTCCGATCCGGCTCCTGAGAGAGAGCATGCCCGACGGAAAGAGGCGCGCGGGCGCCGCGTCGTCGAGCCGGAGCATGAGGGCGATGGAGACGACCGCCGCGGCGAAGAGTGCGAGGCGCGCGGCCGTCGCGTCGGTGTTCGCGATCGTGCCGATGCTGAGAACGCTCGTGCAGATGAGCGCGAGTCGCCCCAGCGGCACCTTCGTCGCGTGGGCATCGCGGGGCTCGACCGCCCGCAAGATGCGCCAGGTCAGCAGGGCGGCGACGACGGCCATCGGCGCTATTGCCCAGAACGCCATCCGCCAGAGGCCGAGCCCGGCCAGCACGCCGCCCAGCGCGGGGCCGCCCAGCGCTGCGATGCCCCAGGCCACGGAGATCGTGGCGAGCATACGAGCCCAAAGAGCTTCGGGAAAGACCTCGCGGACCATCGTATGCGCCGCGGCGATCAGCATCCCGCCGCCGAGACCCTGGAGCCCACGGCCCGCAACGAGGACCAGCATGCTCGGCGCGGCGCCGCAGACACCCGCGCCCGCGACGAAGGCGACGCTCGCCAGGAGGAAGCCGCGGCGCATCCCGGCGTTGCGGACCACGACGGAGCTCCCGGCGCTCCCGAGGATCGAGCCGACGGCGTAAGCTGTGGAGGCCCACGCGTAGATCGCGACGCCGCCGATCTCGGCAATGGCCGACGGCAGGACCGTGGCCGTGATGAACGTGCTGAACGCGGGCGCCAGGATGCCGAGGACGACGACCACGGCGGAGAGCGTGTGAGGCGGCTCGAGCAATGCCGCCCAGGAGCCGGCGTCAATGGCCGAGCCGGAGGCGCGGGGCGTAGCGGCCGCCTCGGCTACAGCGCCAACAGCTTCTCGAGGTTCTGCCAGAGAATCCTGTTCTTTTCCTCCGCGGTCAGGCTCCGAAGCCCTTGCACCCAGCCCACCGGCGAGGGATGCCAACCCACGAAGGGCCAGTCGCTGCCGAGGACCACGCGATCAGCGCCCACGTGATCGAGCAGAAGGCGTAGTCCTGCTTCGCCGTCGGTCACGCAGTCGTAATAGAGGCGGCGCAGGTAGGCGCTGGGGGGCTTCTGAATGTGCTGGCGAGCCTCGGAGCGGACCTGCCAGCCATGGTCCAGGCGGCCCATCCCGAAGCAGGCCGGACCGCCGCCGTGGGCGATGCACACCCGGAGGTCGGGACAGGCGTCGAGAACCCCTCCGAAGATGAGGGTCGCGACGATCAGCGCGTCTTCGACGATGACGCCGACGCTGTTGGCCACGCCGTAGCGGTCGGTGCCCTTGAACAGGAGATTGTGCTGGGGCTGGGGGTGAAAGAACAGCACGGCGCCCATGCCCTCGGCGGCCTTGAAGAGCGGCAGGAACTGCGGCTCGTCCCAGCTGGCGCCGTTCACCACCGTGTCGAGCTCGGCGCCCTTGAGGCCGAGGACGTTCACCGCGCGGTCGAGCTCGTCGATCGCCGCCTTGACGTCCTGGGCGGGAAGAGTGGCCAGGCCCGCGAATCGCTGGGGCCACTGGCGGGTCATGGCGGCGATCTCGTCGTTGACGTCACGGGCCAGCTGCCGCCCCTGCGCCGGCTCCAGGTGATAACCGAAGAGCGGCGTGTGAATGGACACCACGTGCATGTCGACGCCCTGCGCGTCCATGTCTCGAAGACGCTCCTCCGGCGTGAAGCGCACCTTGGGCGTCGCGACACGGCTCTTCCTTCCGTTCGTCACCGTGACGCCCAGACCTTCCCCCGGCTCGTAGCGCGTCCCGTACCAGGCATTCCCGGCGTCGACGGTCCGCCACAAGCACTGCGGCATCAGATGAGCGTGGATGTCGATGCTGCGCACTGCATCCTCCCTTTTTGCCTTGACACCTTCGCGACCGCGCTGCTAGACGTGGGCCACCGCCGCCGGCCGCTACCATAGCAGAGGAGGGACTCATGAGGACGCTGGCAAAGAGGCTCGCTGTCCTGGTCGCGCTGCTCACCGTTGCCGTCGTGCCGGCGCTCGCGCCTCAGGCCGCCGCGGGCAAGTTGAGCCTCTGGCGGCTCAAGACCTACATCCCACCGGCGGACAAGATCCTCGACGCCAACGCGCAGGACTGCGCGAAGAAGGCGGGCGTCGAGCTCGCCATCCAGACCTACACGTTCGACGACATGTGGACGAAGTTCACGGCGGCCATCGAGTCGAAGACCCTGCCGGACATCGCAGAGCTCGACGCCGTCGGGCCCGCGCGCCTTGCGAACCTCGGACGGCTCGTCGACGTGTCGGACGTGGTGGCGGCCGCGACCAAAGAGCTCGGGCCGATCCTGCCCAATGCCGACGGGGCGGTGAAGTTCGGCGGCAAGTACTACGCGGTGCCCCACTACGCGATTCCCCTTGTCCTCTTCTACCGGCCGGACATTCTCGCCAAGGTGGGAGCGGAGCCGCCCGACACGTGGGAGGACATCCAGCGCGTTTCCGAGAAGGTGAAGAAGGCCGGCGTGCAGGACTTTCCCAACGGCTTTCCGTGGAACCGTACCGGCGACGGCTACGATCCCGCCATGAGTCTGCTCTGGAGCTACGGCGCGGCGTGGGTCGATAAGAGCGGAAAATTCACGGGCATCCCGAAGGCGCCGGGCCTGGACGCGCTCAAGGTCGTGACGCGGGCCTATCTCACCGACAAGACCTCCGCGTTCGACTATCTGTCCTGGTCCGGCGCCACCAACAACGAGGTGTTCATGGCCGGCAAGATCACGTTCACGCCGAACGGGCCGAGCATCCTCTTCCAGGAGGAGTCGACCCAGCACCCGCTCCTCAAGGACACGGCCATCAAGCTGATGCCGAGGGGACCGGCCGGCCGCAACCTCGCGCTGACCTTCGTGATGAACTGGGCGGTGCCGACGGACGGCAAGTCCCAGAAGGACGCCAAGGCGCTCATCGCGTGCGTGATGGCCCGCGAGAATTTCGTGAAGTACATGACGGGGTCGTTCCGCCAGATGGTGCCGCTCTTCGCCAAGGCGCAGGAGGATCCCTACTGGAACACGCCCACCGGGAAGATCGTCGTCGACACGGTCAAGCAGGGCCATCCGGTCGGCTGGCCGGGCCCGACGACGCCGGCGGCGGCCGAGGTCGTCTCGGGCAACGTGCTCACCGACATGATCACGCGCGTGATCGTCGATAAGGTGACGCCGGAGGCGGCGATCGACGAGGCCAACAAGCGGATCAAGGAGATCTACGATCGGCTCCCGGTAAAGTGAATGCGCTGACCGATCGCCACCGGGAGCGGTTGCTGGGCTACGCTCTCATCGCCCCGGTGGCGATCTTTCTCGGCGGCCTCGTCGCCTACCCGTTTCTCTCGGCGATTTATCTGAGCCTCACCGAGAAGACCGTGGGCTACCCTGCCCACTTCGTGGGCCTGAAGAACTACGGAGCGCTCCTCGAAAGCGGACGCTTCCGCATCGTGGCGTGGAACAGCGCGGCCTTCACCGTCGGCTCGATCGTGGTGAAGCTCGTCATCGGCATGGCCATGGCGCTGGCCCTGCACAACGTCGTGCGCGGCAACCAGTTCATCCGCGGCATCCTGCTCTTGCCGTGGGTGATCCCCACCGTGGTCATCGCGCTCACGTGGAAGTGGCTCATGGACCTCTTCCGCGGGCTCATCAACGTGGCGCTGATCGACGTCGGGGCGGTGAAGAGCGGCGTGCACTGGCTGGGCGATCCGGGCCTGGCCATGGTGTCGGTCATCATGGCCAACGTCTGGCGGGGCTTCCCCTTCTTCGGCGTCTCGTTCCTGGCGGCCATGCAGACGGTGCCCCGGGATCTGTACGACGCCGCCGCAGTGGACGGAGCCGGCGGCTGGCACGAGTTCTGGCGCATCACGCTGCCCAGCATCAAGGGGGTGGTCGCGGTGGTGACCCTGCTCAGCACCATCGTCACGTTGAACGACTTCAACATCGTCTACATCATGACGCGCGGTGGCCCCGGCGCGGCCACCCACATTTTCGCCACGTACAGCTACGAGCTGGGCATCATGTCGCAGCGCTGGGGCCTGGCGATGGCCGCGTCGATGGCCTCGCTGCCGCTGGTGGGGCTGCTCATCGTCGGGGTCGTGCGCTACTTGCACCGAGAGGAGGAGTGACGATGCGTGGCGCCACGCTCGCGCGCTGGATCGTGCTCGCGCTGATTCTTGCCATCGTCTTCGTGCCCATGTACTGGATCGTCGTGACCTCGTTCAAGACGGGACGCCAGATCCTCCTCTCGCAGAGCGTCTACGTGCCGCGGCCGTTCACCCTGGACAACTACGTCTACCTCTTCGAGGAAAGCCGCTTCGCCTTGTGGTTCCGCAACAGCGCCATCACCGCCAGCGCGAGCACGCTGCTTTCGCTCCTCATCGGCACCGCCGGCGCCTACTCGCTCACGCGCCTTTCGTTTCCGGGGCGCCGCACCTTCGGCGGAATCGTGCTCATCACCTATCTCGTGCCGCCCGGGCTCATGTTCATCCCGCTCTACCGGACCTTCATCGGCCTCGGCTACACGAATTCGCTCGGAACCCTGATCCTCGCGTACCCGACCTTCCTGGTCCCGTTCGTGACGTGGCTCCTCATGGGGTTCTTCCGCTCGATCCCGCGCGAGCTTGAGGAGGCGGCGCTGGTCGACGGCGCCACCCGCGTCCAGGCGATGGTGCGGGTGGTGCTGCCGCTGGCCGCGCCGGGCCTGCTGGCGGCGGGGCTGTTCTGCTTCACGCTGTCCTGGAACGAGTTCCTCTACGCGTTGATCTTCATCGCCGACGACAGCCTGAAGACGCTGCCCGTCGGACTCTCGGAGTTCGTCGTCTCAGACTTCGCGTTCTGGGGCCAGCTGATGGCGGCGGCCGCGCTGGCCTCACTGCCGGTGATCGTGGTCTATATCTACCTGCACAAGTACATGGTGCAGGGGCTGACCGCGGGAGCGGTGAAGGGCTGAGCCGTAGGTCGCGCTCGACGTTGGTGGTATAAGTAGTCGAGATCGGGATGACGTATCGCTCACGCCTCGGACGTCTCGCGTCGACTGGGAAGCTCGGCTGGCGTCGCGTCGCGGCAGGCATCCTGGTGCCGCTCATCGCAGTCCTCACGCTCCAGGTCCGTTACTACGCGACCCAGCACGTCGAGGACGTCGACGTCGCGACGTCGATGGAAGAGCCGCTCGCCGCCATCGCCGTCGGACCGCCGGTCTCCGTCGCGCCGCCGCAACCCAGCGCCGACCGCACCGTCGGCGCCGCATTCTCCGTCCTCGACGTTGGCCCGCTCCGCTTCTTTCAGGAACGCGCTCCTCCCTCTTCCTCGCTCTAGCCTCACGGTCGCTCCACCGCGGTAAGCACTGACGACCAACGCTGTCGTGTGCTCGACAGCGAGGCCGTGCCGATGCACGGTCGGCCGGGAGCCCAACCCCACGCCGATCGATCTCACACAGGGAGGAGGTGATGACATGACCCGGACAATCACTGTGATCTTGACCCTTATCTGCCTGGCGTGGCTCTCGGCTCCTGGGCTCGCGCAGCAATCGATGGGCGACTGCGACAAGTGGGTGGCCAAGATCAATGCCGAGGTTGGCGTTCGTGCGGATGAAGCCAGCCACGCTGCCCGGATGAAGGTCGAAGAGATCACGAAGATGTGCAAGGACGGCAAGACCGCCGAAGCGGAGAAGGCCGCCATGGAGACGATGGCGACGCTCGGCATCAAGCCCTAGCACACCCGCCGGGCGCGCTCTCCGGAGCGCGTCCGGCACTTCCGCCGAGCCCCGCCGACCTTCTGATAGACTACGACCCGCTCGCGAGAGCCGAGCTCTTCAGCTCCGGGGAGGACGCGATGAAATTCGGACTGCACTCCGTCAACCTCCACACCTGCGGGTATCCCGACGCCGCCGCGCGCGTCGGCCGCGCGGCCGAGGCCGCCGGCTTCGAGTCGCTCTGGGTCGCGGACCACGTGGTGCTGCCCGACCCGCCGGTGCCCGGGCGCCCGATGGCGCCGGATCAGCGACTGCTCGATCCGATCGTCGCGCTGACGTTCCTGGCCGCGCACACGACCCGCATCCGACTCGCCACCGGCGTGATCATCCTGCCGCAGCGCCAGGCCCTGGTGCTCGCCAAGCAGCTCGCGTCGCTCGACGTGCTCTCGAACGGCCGGCTCATCTTCGGGCTCGGCGTCGGCTGGTGCGAGCCGGAAATGCGTTCGGTCGGCGCGCCCTTCGCCGAGCGCGGCCGCGTCGCCGACGACTACCTGGCGGCCATGCGCGCCGTGTGGACTCAGCCGAAGCCGTCGTATCGCGGCCCCTACGTGACCTTCGACGGAGTCCAGGCGATGCCCCGCCCGGTCCAGAGGCCGACGCCCCCCATCGTCGTGGGCGGACGGACGCCACCGGCCTTCCGTCGCGCGGTCACCCAGGGCCACGGCTGGTACGGGTTCGGACTGGATGTCAGCGAGACGCAGAAGCTCGTGGCGGCCCTGCGCGACGCCGGCAAGAAGCACTCGCGGCCGGCGGAGCTCGGGCGGCTCGAGATCAGCGTGACGCCGCCTGGCTACGAGGTCCCGGACCCGGCGACGCTGGACGCCTACGCGGCGGCCGGAGTCGACCGGGTCATTCTGAGGCCGCGCCCGGACATGGACGCATCGGCGCTCGAGCGCTTCACGGCCGAGACCGGCCGCACGCTCGGCCTCGAGGCGGTCTGAGGCCATGAAGATCGCGCGCGTCGACGCGCTGCACTGCGACGGCGGCTGGCGGCCGTGGACCTTCGTTCGTATCGAGACCGACAGTGGTCTGGTGGGCTGGGGCGAGTGCAGCGACAACCGGAGCCCCTACGGCATCGCCGGCTGCGTCCGTGACCTCGCCGACCTCCTGGTCGGGCAGGACCCGCGCCCAATCGAACGCCTCTACTGGGACATGCTGCGCCGCGTGCGCCAGAACAGCGGCGGCGTCACCCACAAGGCCATGGCCGGCATCGAGCTCGCGCTGTGGGACATCAAGGCCAAGGCGCTCGGCGTGCCGGTCTACGAGCTCTTCGGCGGCCCGCTGCGCGACCGCATGCGTCTCTACTGGTCGCACTGCGGGACGACCCGGGCGCGCATGGGGACATTTCTCGGGACGCCGCCGCTCAGGACCTACGAGGACATCGCGGCGCTCGGACGCGAGGTGGTGGCGCGCGGCTTCACCGCGCTCAAGACCAACATGGTCATCCCCGGCGAGCCCGCCACGGTGTACTTTCCCGGGTTCGCGAGCGGCATCAACACGACCGACGGCGCGCCGACGGTCGAGATCCTGGACGCCATCGACCGCCTGATCGGCACCTTCCGCGATGCGGTGGGCCCGAAGGTCGGCCTGTGTCTCGATCTCAACTACAACTTCCGCACCGAGGGCGTGCTGCGGATCGCCAAGCTCCTCGAGCGGTACGACATGCAATGGGTCGAATACGACAACTGGGACCCGGAGGCGCTGCTCCAGATCAAGCAGTCCACGTCCACGCGCCTGGCCTCGTGCGAGAGCCTGGTGACGCTTCGCCAGTACCGGCCGTTCCTCGAGCGCCATGCGGTGGACGTGGCGATCATCGACGTGCCGTGGAACGGCTTCTCGCAGGCCGTGCAGATCGGACGGCTGGCCGAGGCGTGCGAGATCAACATCGCGCCGCACAACTACTACAGCCATCTGGCCGATCTCCACTCGCTGCATCTCTGCGCCGTGCTGCCGAACGTGCGGATCATGGAGATCGACATCGACGACGTGCCGTGGAAGGGGTCGCTGGTCACGAAGCCGCCGCTGATCCGCGACGGCCACATCTGGCTCAGCGACGCGCCGGGCTGGGGGGCAGACATCGATGAGCGCGTGCTGCGCGAGCACCCCTGGCCGCGGCCCGGCGCCGGCGGCGCCCCGCTCTTCTACGGCATGGACCCCGGGCAAATGACCAAGCGCCCGGGATGACGGTCCGCCTCCTCGCGCTCCTCTGGGTCGTTGGTCTGCCGGGCGTGGCGGGGTGCATCCATCCGCGCGCCGACGTGCCGTACGTACAGACCCCGCACGAGGTGGTGGCCCAGATGCTGTGGCTGGCCGGCGTGGGCCGGCACGACGTCGTCTACGACCTGGGCTCGGGTGACGGTCGACTCGTGATCGCGGCGGCGCGGGACTTCGGCGCCCGTGGCGTTGGCGTCGAGATCGATCCGAGGCTCGTCGCCCAGAGCGTGGAGTCCGCGCGGCGCGCCGGCGTGGGCGACCGGGTGATCTTCCGGGAGCAGGACCTCTTCCAGACGGATCTCGCCGACGCCACCGTGGTGACGCTCTACCTGTCGCCCGCGTTGAATCTTCGATTGCGTCCGAAGCTCCTCAGAGAGCTCCGGGCGGGCGCGCGCATCGTCTCGCACGACTTCGACATGGGCGATTGGCCGCCGGCCCGGACGCTGCGCATCGATGTCAGGGAGCGTGCATCGCAGGTGTATCTCTGGGTCGTGCCGAAGTCATAAGCGTCAGGCGTAGACGCGCTCGATTCGGCTGCCGACACGGCAGACGATCTCCCACGGGATCGACCCGATGGTGTCGGCCATCTCGCGGGCGTCGATGCGGTCGCTGCCCTGGCGCCCGATGAGGACGACCTCGTCGCCGGGCGACACGTCCATGCCGGTCACGTCCGCCATCAGCATGTCCATGCACACCGATCCCACGATCGGTGCGCGCCGGCCGCGGATGAGGACCGCGCCGCGTCCCGCCAATCTGAGGTCGAGGCCGTCAGCGTACCCGGCCGGCACGATCGCGATCGTCGTCGGCCGCTCCGCGGAAAAGCGGGCGCCATAGCCCGTGACCTCCCCGGGTCGCATGCCCTTCACCGCGACGACGCAGCTCGCGAGCGTCATCACCGGGGTCAGCTCGATCGCGGGCGCCACCGGCGGGGGCACGATGCCGTAGAGCAGGAGGCCCGGGCGCACGCGGTCGAACCAAACGCGCGGGTCGCGCAGCGTCGCGGCGCTGTTGGCGGCGTGCCGGTAGCGCGGGCGCGCGCCGAGCGCCTGCACGTCGGCGAGCACCCGGTCGAAGCGCCGGCGCTGCTCGTCGAAGAGCGGCGATGCCGGGTCGTCGGCCGTCGCGAAGTGCGTGAAGACGGCGTCGAGGTCGAGGTTCTCGCTCCGGAGCACTTCGGGCAGCGTGCGGCGCAGGTTGTCGAAGCGAAACCCGAGTCGGTTCATGCCCGTGTCGATCTTCAGGTGGTAGCGCAGTCGCTGCTTGTAGCGCGCGGCGGCCGCCTGCACGGCGCGGGCGGCACCGGGCGACGAGATCGTCGGCGTGAGGCGGCAGTCGAATAGGCCGTCGAGATCGCTGACGCTCAGCGCACCGAACACCAGGATCTCGGCGCGGACACCGGCCGCCCTCAGCCCGGCGCCCTCCTCGATGTCCGCGCACGCGAGCAGGTCAGCGCCCGCGTCTTCGAGCGCCCGCGCCACTTGCGCGGCGCCGTGGCCGTAGGCGTTCGCCTTCACGACGGCGATGACCCCCGGCGTTCCCGCCGGCCGCCCGCGCGCCAGATGCTGAACGATCGCCCGGTAATTCGTCTTGAGCGCGCCAAGATCAACCCGCGCGACCGTCGGCCGAACCCGCTCAGCCACTACGCCCATCCCGAGTCCCTCGTACCGAATTCATTTCGATGATCACGCGACGACAGGCCGGCGGGCGGGTGCTGGAGGGGGCGCCGGGACCCGTTCCCTCCGAGTGGCGCCGGGCGCCGCCCGTCCAGGTGGAGCCCAGCCGCAAAGGAGCAGCGAACGCGTGCCGCGTGGTCTCCAGCGTGATCGTTGAGATGTAGCGAACAAGATCAGTAAGAGGTCAAGCCGCCGTCGACGAGGATGGTCTGGCCGGTGACATACGCCGCCTCCGGGCTGGCCAGATAGCGGACCGCGGCCGCCATCTCCTCGGCCGTGCCGAAGCGGCGGAGCGGGATCCGATCGATCATGAACTGGCGACGTTGCGGGTTCGCGGCGAAGACGGCCGCGCGCGACCGGGTCTCCACCGTTCCCGGGGCCACGGCGTTGACACGGATGCCGTGGTGCGCCCACTCGATCGCCAGCATGCGCGTCATCTGACTCACGCCCTCCTTTTGGAGAGTTTGGATATCATCTCATCCAGGACGTGGGACACCGCGTCGTACCCGCATTCCTTGAGGACCTCAGTGTAGTTGGTCGTCCCGTGGAAGCGCCAGCCGCCGCCTGGTGTCGGGGTAATGGTCAGGCGCTTAGGCGCCGGGAGCGAAGGAAGACCTTTACGTCCTCGGTGGCATTCGCGGCGCCGAGGAGCTCCAGATCGGAGAACCGCTCCCTCAACAGCGCTGCCAGTCCGCGCTCGTCGAAGGCGCCTGGGCCTATCGGTATCCGGCGAAGGTCAGCCGCAGGTGCGCCTGTGCAAACGGTATCGCCAGCTGATCGCCCGGGGCAAGCACGCCAACCAGGTCGTGGTGGCCATTCCCGGGAGATGGCGGCCTTCGCCTGGGCGATCGCCCGTACCGTCCCGCTGGCCCCTTGACCGGAGCGAGCCTCAAGCAGCACCGAGCGCATTTCACAGTGATTACGATCTCGAGTCATCGGCGGAGACGCGGCCCCGGTATCGGCGCAATCTTCGGGAGGACGCCGTAGTGCCGCGCGAGCACGGTCGTGCGCTCGACCCACTTCGGCACGTGCAGGCTGGTGAAGAGCGCGTGCGCGGCACGCAGGTTCTGCGCGACCGCCTTACGGTCTTGCCGGGAGTGGGCGAGCGCAGCGAGGTCGAGGTGCGTGCGGCCGAGCTCGTAGCGCGAGTGGCTGGCGGTGAAGATACCGAGCGCCGCGGCAAGATGCGTCGCCGCGGCGTCGAAGTCGCCGCGGTCGTGTGCGATGCGCCCGAGGGCCTGTTGGGCCCAGCCGATGCCCGTTCGGAAGTTGGCGTCGCGCGTGACGACCAGCCCCTGCATGGCGAGGTCCCGGGCGCGCTCCACGTGACGCTCCTGGCGGACGGCCTCGGCGAGGAACACGGAGAACCACCCCTGGAACGGTCGGTACCGGAACTGACCGAGACGCTCGACCGAGCCCTCGAGTAGCGGAATCGCACGCGCCACCTCGCCCTTCTCGAGGTAGGCGAAGCCGAGGAGGCCCCGGGCGATCGCGCGGTTGAGCGGATCCGGCGCGCGTTCGAGAGCGCGCTGGCAGGCCGTGATGGCGGCGTCCGCCTCGCCGATGCAGGCGTAGATGATGCCGGTCACCCATTGGGCGAAGGTCTGCAGGCGCGCGTCACCGATGGCCTCGCCGATCGCGTGGGCACGCCCCTCCGCCGCGAGCGCGGGCTCGAACTCGCCCGTCTGCGCGTGATTGAGCCCTACAGCCCAGTGGGCGTCGCCGAGCCACCACCGCTCGTCCGTCTTCTCGAGGAGCGCGATGGCGCGCCGTCCGTACTCGATCCCCTGCCGCGCCTGTCCCGAAAAGGCGGCGGCCATGGCGAGCAGCGAGTACGCCTTGCCCATCGTCCCCTCGTCGCCGCATCGCTCGGCCTCGGCGATCGCGCGCTGGGCGTTCCGGATCACCCGCTCGTCCTGGCCGAGGAAGCTGTAGGTCCGCCCGACCAGGAAATAGTAGTGCGCCGCGACGCCCGGATCGTTGAGCCGTTCGAGTCGCTCCTCGTGCCGGAGCAGCAAGTCGAGGATCTCCTGGAACCGGCCGAGCGGAAAGAGCGACGACGCCTGCCGGAGCAGGAGATCGAGCAGCCGCCGGTCCCGCACCTCGGCGGGCAGCCGATCCACGTGCGCGACCGCCGCGTCGAGTGCCCGCACCGCTGCCTCGTGCGCGTAGCTCCGCGCCGCGCGTTCGGCGGAGCGCGTGAGGTACTCGACCGCCTTGGTGCTCTCCTCCGTCTGCGCGTAGTGATAGGCGAGGCGGTCGTTGATCTGCCCCGGCGGCTCGGGATAACGCGCCTCTAGCGTCCGGCCGGCCGCCGCATGCAGGGCGCGCCGGTCGTCCGGAAGCAGGGCCTCGTACGCGACCTCGTGGGTGAGCGCGTGCCGGAAGACGTACGTCGTCTCGCCGCCGCGGCCGCCCTCGTACAGGAACTCGAACCGCTGGAGCTCGGCGAGATGCGGACCCGCCGGCCCGTCCCAGACGGCCTCGATCAGCCCGCGCGAGAACTCGCGGCCCAGGACAGCGGCGGTCTCGAGGAACCGTCGGGTCTTCTCGGGCAGCCGTTCGATCCGCGCGAGCAGCACCTGCTGGATGGTGTCGGGCACCGTCACGGCGGGCGCGTTGTCGCCCCGCTCGCCGACGACGTGCGCCAACTCCTCGAGGAAGAAGGGGTTGCCCTCGGCCTTGTCGAGGATGATCCGCGCGAGCGGCTCGGGAATGCGCTCGTCGCCCAAGACCGAGCGCACCACCTCGAGGCTCTCTCGCTCGGTGAGCGGCTGGAGTGCGATCTGCGTGACGTACGACTTCTCCGCCCACGGCGGGCGATAGCCGGGACGGGACGTCGTGAGCAGCAGCACCGGCAGGCCGGCCAGATGCTCGACCAGGAACGCGAGGCAGTCCTCAGAGGCCTTGTCGATCCAGTGAAGATCCTCCGCGACATAGACGATGGGCCGCTGGCGGCTGCCCTTCTGGATCATCGCGCGCAGCGTCTCGAGGATGCGCGCCTTGAGGGCCTCGCCGCTCAGCACATCCAGGTGCTCGGTGCCCTCCTTCACGCCGAAGAGCTGCAGGAGGTACGGCGCCGCCTCCTCGCGGTCGATCTCGAGCTGGTCGAGCGCGGCGACCACCTTCTCGCGGATGCGCTCGTGACCGTCGCTCTCGGCAATGCGCAGCGTCTGGCGGAGGATGTCGAGGACGAGAAAGTGCGGGACCGCGCTCGCGTAGGGCAGGCAGCGTCCTCTGAGGAGCGTGACGGCCTCGCGCCGGAGGCTCTGGCGGAGCTCGAAGAGCAGTCGCGACTTGCCGATGCCCGCCTCCCCCACGATGCCGACGACGTGGCCGTGTCCGCTTATCGCCGCGCGCGCGCGGGCCTGCACGATCTGCAGGTCGTCCTGGCGGCCGACGAAGCGCGCCATCCGGGCGCCGACGCCGAGCCCCGGCCGCTCGCGGCCGACGAGCCGGCAGACGCGCCCCGCGGCCGTGGCCGCCGCGTCGAGCGGCTGGAGGCGGAATCGCCGGCCGAGCAGCGGGGCCGCCGCCTCACTGGCGACGATCGCACCCGCCTCGCCCACGCCGACGAGCGCGTCCAGCACCGCCCACGCCTCGCGCTTGGCGTCGAGGTCGATCTGCGGGCCGTCCGGCGCCTCGGCGATGAGCGCCTGGGCGAAGTGCAGCGCGAGCCGGGCCCCGACCGCCTCCGGCTCGTCGCGGCGCGCGCGCTCCGCCGCCTTCTGGATCGCGAGCGCCGCGTGCGCCGCCACACGCGGCGCGTCCTCCGCCACGTCCGAGCCGAACACGGCGACCACGCCCGCGGGCGAGAGCTCGGCGACCCGCCCGCCGAAGCTCCGCACCTTCTCGACGAACATCTGGATCGCGCGGCTCGCCGGCGCCGGCGATGCCGAATCCGGCGCGACCACGACGGCGCGCAGCAACGCAAGCCGCCTGCGGTCCCAGCGCACGGCGCTGGGCGCCGCGGCGGGCGACGGCAGGGGCGCAGGCGGGGACGGCGCGGCGGACGGTGGCGCGGCGGCGACGGACCGGCGGGCGACCGTGCCGCCGTCCCGGACGAGACGGTGCTTCTCGATCCGGTAGCGCAGCGTATTGCGCGTGATGCCGAGCCGCGCTGCGGCGCGTGAGATGTTCCACGCCGTCTCGCGGAGCGCCTCGAGGACGTGGTGTCTCTCGACGTCGCCGACGGCGTCCGCCAGCCGTCGGAGATGCGAGCCCTTGACCGGGGGCGAGGACGCCCGCGCAAGGTCGCCGGCCGGGGCGTCGGACAGCGCGAGCATGCCGGCCGTCACGACCGACGCCTCGGAGTCCAGCGCGACCCGCTCGATCGCGTTCGAGAGATCGCGGATGTTGCCCTCCCAGGGGTGGGCGAGAAGCGCCTCGCGCGCGTCGGGGGCGAAGGACATCGCAGGCAGAGAGTGGTCGGCGCAGGCGCGCGCCAGGAAATGCTCGGCCAGCGGAAGAATGTCTTGCGGACGCTCCCGGAGCGGCGGCAGTCTCAGATTTACGACGGCCAGGCGATGGTAGAGATCGTTGCGGAATTTGCGCTGTCGCATGAGGTCGGCGAGATCCGCGTTGGTCGCGGCCACGATCCACACGTCCACAGCCTCGCTCTTCGTGCTCCCGAGCCGACGCACCGTGCGCTCTTCGATGGCCTTGAGGAGCTTGGTCTGCAGTTCCACCGGCATGTCGCCGATTTCGTCGAGGAAGAGCGTGCCACCGTGGGCAGCCTGGAACAGGCCGGGCCTTGCCTCCCGCGCGTCGGTGAATGCGCCGCGCTCGACCCCGAAGAGGTGGGCCTCGAGCAGGTTGTGGGGAATCGCCGGGCAGTTGACGTCCACGAACGGTCCGCTCGCGCGCGCGCCCAGCCGATGGATCAACCGCGCGACGATCGTCTTCCCGGTACCGGTCTCTCCCTGGATGAGGATCGGGGGAAAGTGACGCGCGCCCACCGCGCGCCGGACGAGGCGACGGACCTGACTCCGCACGGCCTCGATCGCGGCACTCTCGCCGATCAACTCCTGCAGCAGATCCATTGGCCCGCCCATGCTACTCCTCCCCCGGCTCCTCTACCCAGGTTTCCACCACCACCACCACCGTTTCGCACACCCCCTGAAATGCTCGGATTCCTGTAACTCATTGGTTTCTCAGCACTGCCACCAAATTCATCCCGCTCGATCGGGCTCTCACTCATGGCCACAGCTCTGCTGACGCAAGCGCCGGGCCGATCGGCCGCGCCCGGCGGCCGCCCCGAGGCCGAGCACGGGCGATATACCGTCTCGCCTCACGCCACGACGCGTAGCGCGGCGGGAATGATCTCGAACGTGGCGGGCAGGGTGCCTACGGCCTCGCCGTCGATCTCGAGCGGCACGGGCTCGTCGCTCGTGGCGTACAGGCGCACCCCGCGGAGCGTCCGTGTCCCAGGATCGTGGATGTGCGTGCCATCGTAGAGCGCGCGGCGCTTGACGATGAAGTCGCGGAAGCCGAAACCCTGCCACACCGTGACGTCGAGGCGGCCGTCGTCAAGGCTGGCTTCTGGAGCCACGTGCATGCCGCCGCCAAAGAAGCGGCCGTTGCAGACGACGCAGCACGTGATCGTTAGCGTCTCCGGGGCGCCGTCGTCGACGCGCATGGAGACGCTCTGATCGCGGTAGCGCAGCAGCGTCCGCGCCGTGGCCAGCATAAACGCGAGTCTGCCGCCCAGGCGCTTGGAGCGCGTGCCGACCGCGGCGGCGACGCCGCCGCCACAGCCGAACGACGCCGCGTTCAGGACGACGAGCTCGGTCGGGCGACCGTGGTGATCGAGAAACCTCGCGTATCCGACGTCGATCACGCGCGTGGTGCCGCGGGCGAGACGGGCGCAGGCGGTGTCGAGCGCCGGCTCGATGCCGAGGGTGCGCGCGAGGTCGGAGCCCGTGCCGCTTGGGATCACGCCGAGGACGGCGTCGGGCGCCCGCGGTCGGCGCCCGTCGAAGAAGCCGTTCGCGACCTCGCTCAGCGTTCCGTCACCGCCGACGGCGACGATCCGCGTGAAGCCGTCATCGAGCACCCGCCGGGTCAGCGCAGTCGCGTGAAGCGGCCCATCGGTGATCGCGTGCTCGAACGCGCCCAGCTCGCGGCGCAGCGCGCGCGCGATGCGGTCCCAGCGCCGCCCCGTGGTACCGGCTCCCGAAGCCGGGTTGACGACGACGAACGTTCCTCGCGGATCCTCCACGCACGCCTCCGCGCGACGCTCTACAGGGAGCGGGTGAGTCTTAGCAGGTCGATGACGCCACGGATCGAGAGCGGACGGGCGGCCAGGTACTCACGCTCGACGATGTCCGGACCCCACTTGAGCTTGTAACGCGCCTGACTCATCGCCGGGTAAAGCATCGCGCCACGCCGACCGAGCTCGCGGATCCCCCACGCGGCGAGGCGGCTCGCGCCCGAAGGCTCCGCGTCGCCCACGATGAACGGCGTGAACCCGAGGTGCAGGACGGGCACGCCCTCTGCTTTCATCCGCTCCAGCGCGTGGACGTTGATCAGCTCCATGACGCCGGCGGGGGCGTCGGGGAGGCGCCGCGTCAGGTCGTGGAGATAGCCGGGCGTCTGGCCCCACACGGGGACGTAGGTGATGAAGGCGACAGTGCGGCCCGATCCATCCCGCGCC
>WNFC01004917.1_pt1 | contig 18304 bp, 20 predicted proteins | sample 5400541 | NCBI WGS metagenome assembly WNFC01 (sample SAMN13153342, study PRJNA577476) | soil metagenome | isolation source: 120 cm saprolite under Douglas fir tree site 2 hole 2 replicate 1 | place: USA:California | collected 2015-04-18 | reverse complement strand
GCCGAGGTGGCGCTGGCGCGCCCGCATCGCCGCGTGCAACTCCTCGCGCGCGAGCGCGTCCTTGCCCATCAGCACGGGTTTGAGGAACCGGATCAGCGCGCCGGCATCGGTCTCCGCCGGATTGACGGCGGAGCCGAGGAAGGCGTTCCCCTCGACGCCGTCATCGGTCTTAATCCGCAGCAGCCCATGGTATCACCGGCGCGCGCGCAGCGGCGCCGAATGCGGGAGGAATGCGATGACGATCAAGCGCCACGAGCCATCGAAACTCTACTCGAAGGTCGTCGAGGCCAATGCTTTCGTGTTCACCGCCGGGATCACCGCCGAGGACTCGAAGCAAGACGCCAAGGGACAGGCGCAGCAGATCCTCAAGGAGATCGACCGGCTGCTGGCGCTGTGCGGCGCCGACAAGAGCAAGGTCGTGAGCGCCACCATCTGGGTCGCCGACATCCGCCTGCGCGACACGATGAACGAGGCCTGGAACGCCTGGACGGGCGGGCAGAATCTGCCCGGCCGCGCCTGCATCGAGGCCAAGCTCGCCGATCCGCGCCTCCTGGTCGAGATCGCCGTTGTCGCCGCCAAATGAGGCCTCGCGCCGATCGATGCCCAGCCCTCGCCGCGCGTGCATCATCGGGGGCTCGATGTCGGGACTGTCCGCGGCGACGTTTCTGCGCCGCATCGGCTGGAACGTGGACGCCGCTCTGCAATGACCGAGCGCTTTCTACCCCTGCTCGGCTCGTTGGCCCTGGTCGGATCGTCTGCTGGCGTGCATGGATGCAATCCCGCCGGCACGGCACCTGGGGCATCGTGCTGTTCCGATCCCAAAAAACTCGGGGAAAATCTGCGAGATGGCCTGGCCCTGGCTCTCTTCGCGCGGCTCGTAGGCCAAGCCATCGTGTGGGCCCGCTCGCTGCAAACCCTCAGGCCTTGGGGTGCGGAGCATTCCGCGCGCGTCATCTGGCAAGCGAGCGGGGCCGGGCTGTTGCTTGTCGGCCTCGCCCCGCTGGTGACGGCCCAGCTCCAGCTCGGAGCGTCGTGGCGGATCGGCCTGGATGAAAGCGCGGGCCCCGGACTGTGATGTCGTCGCCGATGACCGCAGCGCATTGGAGTATTTCCTTGAGCTCCGGACGCAAGCGATCGATGCGCGCCGCCAGCAGGGCCTCTGAGGAACGAAGTCGGCCGGGAGCGATCCGACTAGGCGTAAGCTTGCCGTAGCTTGATGGGAATTATCATGACCGTGGGTAAGTTATCGCGGCATGGTCCCGCGCCTCAATGATAGCCTTCGCCCTCGCGCAGCTTTCCGCCGAAGATCCAGTAGACGAAAATCATGTAACCGAGAATGATCGGCAGCAACACCAGCGTCCCCATCAGCATGAAGACCTGCGTCGCGGGCGCGGCTGCGGCCTGCCATATCGTCAGCGACGGTGGAACGAGATAGGGAAAATTCGAGATCAAAAGCCCGAGATAGCCCAACAGGAACAGCGCGATAGTCGCGAGGAACGGGAGGACCTCGCGTCCGGTCTCGAGCCACCGCCAAAGCGCGAATGAGACGAGCGCGGTCGCGGCCGGCACCCACCAGAAGAACAGGATGTTCGGCAGCGAGAACCATCGCGCGGCAATGCGCTCGAAGGCAAGCGGGGTCCATATGCTCACCACCGCCATGAAAGCGAGCACTGCGATGAGGAGCAGCTTGGCCTCAAGTCTCGCGCGCTTTGCGACGCTGCCTTCGGTCTTCATGATGAGCCATGTGGCGCCGAGCAAGCCATAGCCCGCCACTAGCCCCAGGCCGCACAGCACCGCGAACGGTGTGGCCCAATCGAAGGCTCCGCCTGCAAACGCGCGGTTCTCCATTTTGATGCCCTGGATCAGGCCGCCGAGAATCAGTCCCTGGCAAAACGCCGCCAGCGCCGAACCGGCGGCAAACGCGAAGGTCCAATGCGGCTTGCTGGTCACCCCGATCCAACGGAACTCGAATGCGACCCCACGAAATACCAGCGCCAGCAGCATGATGATGACCGGCAGATAGAGCGCCGGCAGAATGATCGAATAGGCCAGCGGGAAGGCGACCATCATGCCGGCGCCGCCGAGCACCAGCCAGGTCTCGTTACCATCCCAGAACGGAGCGACGGAATTCATCATCTGGTCGCGCTCGCGATCGGCCTCCGCGAACGGGAACAAGATGCCAATTCCGAGATCGAAGCCGTCGAGGATCACGTACATCGCGACTGCTAGCCCGATGATTGCGGCCCAGATGGCCGGTAGATACGTTTCCATGGCGCAGCCTCACGCGATGAGTTCGCTCGGAACCGGAATTGACTATGCTGGCTCTACAAAACCCCCGCGTCCGGTCGCTGATGGCCACGGCGGCGTTCCGGCGCTGGGGGGCTTGATCGCATGACTATCCGGTCCCCGCATGATTAGACGGTTGATGTAATAGAGGCCGAGCGACCCCACGATGCCGTAGACCAGCACGAACAACACCAGCGACGTGGCCACCGTATGGGCAGCGAGTGGCGAAACGGCCTCGGCTGTTCTCAGAACTCCATGAGCGACCCAGGGCTGGCGGCCGGTCTCGGTGACGATCCAGCCGCAGATGAGTGCGACGAAGCCGATCCACCAGGCATGCTGCGCGGGCCAAAGATACCACCTGGTCTCGAACAGGCGGCCACGCCACCACAACCAGACGCCGGTCAGGCCGGTCAGGATCATCAGCACGCCGATGCCGACCATGATGCGGAATGCGAAGAAAGGCGGCAAGACCGGCGGCCGGTCGCGCGGCGGCACGCTCTTCAGCCCGGGAAACAGACCATCCCAGCTATGGGTGAGCAGCAGCGAGGCGCCGTGCGGGATCGTCACCGCAAAGCGGTTCGTCTCCGCGGTCTCGTCGGGCCAGGCGAACAGCACGAGCTCGCCCGGAGTGCTGCCGTCCCAGTGCGCCTCGATCGCCGCGATCTTCGAGGGCTGATGCTTGAGCGTATTGAGGCCGTGCCGGTCGCCGATGAAGAGCTGCAGCGGCGCCACGACGGCGATGAAGCCGACGGCCATGCGCACCATGGTGCGGCCATGCTCGAGATGCGTGCCGGCGAGGATGAACCGTGTGCCGACGGCAAGCACCACGAAGGAGGTCGTCAGATAGGCCGCCGTCACCATATGCGCGAGGCGGTAAGGGAAGCTTGGGTTGAAGACGATGGTGAGCCAGTCGATCGGAAAGGCGATGCCGTCGCGCATCTCGTATCCGACCGGCGTCTGCATCCAGCTGTTGGCCGACAAAATCCAGAATGCGGAGAGCAGCGTGCCGCCCGCGACGGCGAGTGCCGCCAGCGTGTGCAGCCACCCCGGCATCCGGTCCCAGCCGAAGAGCAGCACCCCGAGAAACGTCGCCTCCAGGAAGAAGGCGACCTCGACCTCGTAGGCGATCATCGGCCCGACGACGTTGCCGAGAACGGCTGAATATCGGCTCCAATTGGTGCCGAACTGATAGGACAGGACTATCCCGGACACTACGCCCATCGCGAAGGCAGCCGCGAAAATCTTAGTCCAGAACCGCGCGAGCTCGCGGTAATGCTCCTTGCCGGTGCGCATCCACATCACGCAGAGCGTCGCGATATAGGCCGACAGACCGATCGTGAAGGCCGGGAAGATGATGTGGAAAATGATCGTGAAGGCGAATTGCAGCCGCGAAATGAGGAGGGGATCGAGATCCATGGGATCAATCCTCCAACGAGTATCGGTGAGCGGCGGAAGTCATTACGCTCATTCGGCTGGTGTTGCCGACGGCAGCTTAGGCTGCCCGCCGGGCCTGCCCTTCGCCAGCTCGTCTTCGAGCCACAGATCGTGATGTTCCTTGGCCCAATTGAAATCGACTTCGCCGGTCCACATGGCCTCGAACGCGCCCTCCATTCCAAGCGTGCCGATATAGATATGACCGAGGATCAAGGCGACGAATAGGATGGCGAGGACGCTGTGCACCACCTGCGCGATCTGCATCCCGGCGATGTCGGTGACGTAGAACGGGAACAGCAGCAGCAAGCCGGATACGGAGACCGCGGCGCCGGCGCCGAGGGCACCCCAGAACACCAGCTTCTCTCCGGCATTGAACCGGCGTGCCGGAGCGTGCTTCGATTTGATGAATCCGCCGCCCTGTTTGAACCACTCAATGTCGCTCTTGTCGGGGATGTTGTCCTCGATGAAGATCGCGACGATCAGCACGAGACCGAGCACGAACGGAAAGCTCACGAAATTGTGCGCATACTTGGCAGCTTGCGAGAACGCGCTGAACCCATCGTTGCCGATCAGCGGCAGCAGCAGCCGCTTTCCGAAGGTGATGTTCAGCCCGGTAATGCCGAGAACGACGAACGAGACTGCGGTGAACCAATGCACGAACCGCTCGAATGCCTTGAAGCGCAGCACCTTGCGTCCCGATCGTCCGGCCGAGATGCGGAGCCGTCCGACGACGAAATAAGCCGCCGCCAGCGCCGCGAGCGTGCCGAGGATCGCGATCGCGCCGAGCCAATATAGCGTGACTTCGTGAAAGTGATCCCAGGTCCGCCCGGCGGGTTGAATCAGGACCCGTGCCCGCTCGTCGAGCTGGTCGATTTGTCCTTCGATACGCGGAGACTGTCGAAGCAGCGTCTGTTCATTCACAACGCTGGCACCAGGATCGACCACACCGCCTCGTTGCTGGGCCGAGGCAGGCGCGCTCAAGGCGATGAAGATGCAGACCGCAAGCGCGCCCACGGCGAACCGTGCGCGTGCCAATATTGCCATCATCGCCCGTGCTCCTGTGGCATCGAGGCGGCCGCCATCGAGACTTGGTGGTTCGCCTGGGGGGTCACACCGAGATTCCCTCGCGATAAGCAGTCCTCCAGCCCCAGGCGCCGGAGCCGTGGCCGCGCTTGATCACGCGTTCCTTGTAGATCTGGGCGATGATCTCGCCGTCGCCTGCGAGCAGCGACTTGGTCGAGCACATCTCCGCGCACAGCGGGAGCTTGCCTTGCGCCATGCGATTGGCGCCGTACTTCTCGTATTCCTCAATGCTGCCGGGCGCTTCCGGGCCACCGCCGCCGGCGCAATAGGTGCACTTGTCCATCTTGCCGCGCGAACCGAAGTTGCCGACGCGCGGATATTGCGGCGCGCCGAACGGGCAGGCGTAGAAGCAGTAGCCGCAGCCGATGCACAGATCCTTCGAATGGAGGACGACGCCGTCATCGGTCGAGAAAATGCACGTCACCGGGCAGACCGCGGCGCAGGGAGCGTCGGTGCAGTGCATGCAGGCCATGGAGACCGAACGCTCGCCGGGCTTGCCGTCGTTGATAGTGACGACGCGCCGGCGGTTGATGCCCCACGGCACCTCGTTCTCGTTCTTGCAGGCGGTGACGCAGGCGTTGCACTCGATGCAGCGGTCGGCGTCGCAGAGGAATTTCATTCGCGCCATATCGCGTCTCCTACGCTGCCCGGATCTGACAGAGGGTGGCCTTCGGCTCCTGCATGCCCGTCACCGGGTCGTACCCGTAAGTGGTGAGCGTGTTCACGCTCTCGCCGAGCACGATCGGGTCGGCACCTTTCGGATATTTGCTGCGCTGATCGACGCCCTGGAACCAGCCGGCAAAATGGTACGGCATCCAGGCCACGCCCTTCCCGATGCGCTCGGTGACCAGCGCCTTCATTCTCGCCTTCGAGTGGCCCTCGGGGCCAGTGACCCAGACCCAGCCGCCGTCCTTGATGCCGCGTTCGGCCGCATCCGTCGGATTGATCTCGACGAACATGTCTTGCTTCAGCTCCGCCAGCCACTTGTTGGAGCGCGTCTCCTCGCCGCCGCCCTCGTAGTCGACCAGCCGCCCGGAGGTCAGGATCAACGGGAACTGCCCAACCGTGCCCTTGTCGACCGCCGCCTTCTGCACGGTGAAACCGATATTGGGGACACGAAACTGCCTCGCATCGGGCAGCGTCGGGTATTTGGCGACGAGATCGGGACGCGACGTAAAGATCACCTCGCGGTGGACCGGAATGGGATCCGGCAAGTTCCAAGCGACGGTGCGCGCCTTGCCGTTGCCATAGGGCGCGCATCCGTGATCGATCGCCACGCGTTGGATACCGCCCGAGAGATCGGTCGACCAGGACACGCCGTCGGGGTTGTTGCCCCCGACCCGCTGAATCACGGCTAATTCCTGAGCGTTGAGATCCCTGTCCCAGCCCAGCTTCTTGAGCACGGCGAGAGTGAACTCGGGATAGCCATCCTTGATCTCGGATCCGACCGAATAGGAGCCATCAGAGAGCAGGTTGACACCATCGCGCTCGACGCCGAAGCGGGCGCGGAACGTGCCGCCGCCTTCCTTGACCGGCAGATTGGTGTTGTAGAGAACCGGAGTGCCGGGGTGCTTGAACTCCGGCGTTCCCCAGCACGGCCACGGCAGGCAGTAAACTTCGCCGCCGACTTCGGGATCGTCCTTCGGCGCGCGCAGTGTGACCACGTCGAATTTGGACTGATTTCTCATGTGCGCCTTGAGCCGCTCGGGCGACTGGCCGCAATAGCCGGTCGACCAGCCGCCGCGATTGATCTCGCGCAGGATGTCCTCGGCCGACACTGCTCCATTTTCGACCTTGATGTTCTTGAACATCTGGTCGGCGAAGCCGAGCTTGCGGGCAAGCAAGTACATTACGTCGTAGTCGTTCTTGCACTCGAAGACCGGTTTGACGATCTGCTCGCCCCATTGCAGCGAGCGGTTCGAGGCCGTGCGTGATCCGTTCATCTCGAAACTGGTGCAGGCCGGCAGCAGGTAGGTGCCATTCTTGCGTTCGGAGAGCACCGACCAGGTGGTCGGATAGGGGTCGCACACAACCAGAAGGTCGAGCCTCTCGATGCCTTTCGCCGAGTCTGGCATGCGGGTGATCGTGTTGCCGCCATGTCCCATGACGAACATGGCCTTCATGGTGTCGGGCTGGGCCACCTGGTCCTTCGGCAGCAAGGTGGCGTCGAACCAGCGCGTGCTGGTGACGCCGGGCGTCTCCATGAACGTCTTGTTGGCGAAGCGGGAGACCATCCAGTTGTAGTCGACTTCCCACACGCGGCACCAATGCCTCCAGCTACCCTCGGCAAGTCCGTAATAGAGCGGCAAAGTCGTCACATCGAGGCCGAGATCGGTCGCGCCCTGCACGTTGTCATGGCCGCGGAAGATGTTGGCGCCGCTGCCGCTGTGGCCGACATTGCCCGTGGCAAGCAGCAAAATGCAGCTCGCGCGGACGTTGGCCGTCCCGGTCGTGTACTGGGTCTGCCCCATCGCCCAGATCAGAGTCGAAGGACGCTGTTTCGCGAATATCTCGGCGATACGCTTGACCTGCGCTTCCGGCAGACCGGTCACGCGCTCGACCTCATCGGGCGGCCACTTCTCGACCTCCTTGCGGATGTCGTCCATCCCATAGACCCGCTGGCGGATGAACTCCTTGTCCTCCCAGCCGTTGCGGAAAATGTGCCAGAGCATTCCGTAAATGGTCGGAATGTGCACCCCCGGGCGAACGCGGACATATTCAGTGGCGTGCGCGGCCGTGCGCGTGAAGCGGGGATCGATGACGATCATGTTGCCACGGTTGAGCTCCTTGCCTTCGAGAATGTGCTGCAGCGACACCGGATGCGCCTCGGCCGGATTGCCGCCCATGATCATGATGGTCTTGGCATTGCGGATGTCGTTGTAGCTGTTGGTCATCGCCCCGTAGCCCCAGGTATTGGCGACGCCTGCGACCGTGGTGGAGTGACAAATGCGCGCCTGATGATCGGAATTGTTGGTTCCCCAGAAGGCGGCGAGCTTGCGGTTGAGATAGGCGGCTTCATTGGTGAACTTGGCGGAGCCGAGCCAGTACACCGATTCGGGACCCGACCCCGCGCGGATCTCCATCAGCTTGTCGCCGATCTCATCGATCGCCTGATCCCAGGAGATTCGGTTCCACCCGCCGTTCACCAGTTTCATCGGATAGCGCAGCCGACGGTCGCTGTGCACATCGTCGCGAACGGCTGCACCTTTGCAGCAGTGCGAGCCACGATTGATCGGTGAGTCCCAACCCGGCTCTTGACCCGTCCACACGCCGTTGGCGACCTCGGCGATGACGGTGCAGCCGACCGAACAATGCGTGCAGACATTCTTGCGGGCAGTCACCGTCGCGCCGGGAGGCGGTGGAGGCCCGGCCTCGGCCTTGCGGATAGCACCGACTGACAGAGTGCCGAGTGCGGCGAGGCTGCCGGCGGCGAGCCCCGAACGGCGCAAAAAGCCGCGACGATCGACAGCGCCACTTGCTGGGGCCGGGAGTGCTGCAAGCGTGCCGCGGCGAGCTTTGCGTCGTGCCCTCTTGATCAGCACGATGGTCCTCCTTCACTTCGCCGGGTAGCGGTTGACACGGTAAAAGGTTTGAACTTCGGGAGAGTCGGCCTGATAGCGAGCCTTGCGCTTGTCGGGGAAGTCCTCGGCCTCCACCGTCGTGCACGCGCTTGTGGTCGCCGCGGCAGCTCCGACCGCGAGCACACGAAGGAGGCCGCGGCGAGCGATTTTTGGATTGAGGCGATCATTCATGGCTCTTGCCTCGCATCGCATGAAGCACCGCACGTCTTCGGCCACCGCGCTATCGGGCGGAGCGCAAATCCAGTCTAAAGTGGAGGCGTTCACGGTGCTTTGCCCGGATTGCCATGTTTACCTCGATTTTGCGCCGATGATCCGGTGATCGTTCTCGGAGCGATCGCTCCGGAGGCGCGGAGATGCGCGAATATCCGCGGGCGTCTCGGGCCACGGCCTTAGTTGGCGAGCGCCTTGTCCCAGTTCACGACGGTCCATCCCTTGAGATATTCGGCGCGGCGGTTCTGGTCGCTGTTTGCGGGATTCGGGTAACCGGCACATACCGGCAACGCGATGGTGGTCCGCAACCATCGCCGGACTTGGGTCGCAATGATCATAGTGTCCCGCACGAGAGGGTTCTCCCAGGCGAGTTCCATGCCCGACCGGCGCCGGAGCGAACGGCGTGGGACGCTAGAAGGGGTCCCATCAATTAAGTTTTGAAACGGACAGCCCGAACGTTTCGGTTGACCTCAGGCTGCACTTTCGCCGAGACAGCCCGAACGTTTCGGTTGATCTCAGGCTGCACTTTCGCCGAGATAGAGTCTAGAAAAAATTTCCGCAGCGTCCCCGGCCGCGCCTGCATCGAGGCCAAGCTCGCCGATCCGCGCCTCCTGGTCGAGATCGCAGTTGTGGCAGCGAAGTGAGGCCTCGCGTGTGATCGATGCGACCGACGCCAAGCTCCTTCTGCTTTTGCGTTTGTAGCCCATATGTGCTACAAGTCAGCCGGAGGTTGCCGCAAATGGGCAAGAGCGAAACCGTTCGCGCGCGGATCGAGCCGAAGCTGAAGCGAAGCGCCGAAGCCGTGCTCAAGAGGATCGGGCTCACGTCGAGCGAGGCCATTACTCTCTTCTATACGCAGATCAAGCTCAGCAATGGGTTGCCGTTCCCGCTCCGCGTCCCCAACGAGGCGACCAAACGCGCGATTCGCGAGGCGCGGGCGCGCAAGAACGTCGAGAGTTTCGAATCCGCACCGGAATGGGCAAAGAACGCCCGTTCGCCGTGACACGGCTCGATGCGCCGGATCACGCAGCGGAGGCAATTCCGAAATGATCTCGGACGGCAAAGGCACCGCAGCAGGAATATCGAGGAGCTGATCGCAGCCGTCGAACTGCTTGCCGAGGAAGGCGCCCTCCCCGGCCGCCTATCGTCCCCACCAGCTTTCCGGCGAATGGAAGAGCGTTTGGGAGTGCCACATCGAACCGGACTGGCTCTTGCTTTATGAAATTACCGAGACGGAAGTCCTGCTGATCCGGACCGGAAGCCATTCGGATCTGTTCGATTAGCCGCTGCTGCGCACAAGCCACACCTGGTGCGGACGGCGGGAGTTGAACCCGCACGGGGTTGCCCCCAAGGGATTTTAAGTCCCTTGCGTCTACCGGTTCCGCCACGTCCGCATGGGAGCTTCTAGCACCCGCGGGGCGCCGACCGGAAGCGGCGGAAATTTTGCCGGAGCGACCGAGGACCTTTCCTGTTTACTCCGGCTCGTCCGGAAGCTCTCCGGCCTTCGCCCTCTTGGCAGCGGCGATGAATTCGTCGGCGTCCTTCCTCGCGGCACGGACCACATGATCGATGTCGCGGCGGAAACGGTCGAGATCCAGCTTGAGCCCGGAATTCGACGGTTTCTCGGCGGCGAACGTATACATCGTGGCCCGAAACGTGACGGCGATCTCAACCAGCAGCAACGGCACGAGGTCCTCGGGGATCTCGTCCTGTTCGATGGCCTCGCTGACGCGTCGCAACAAAGCCTCCCGAAACCGCTGCAGTTCCTCCACCTCGGATCGCTCCGGATGAAAGTCGCCGAACAGATCGTCATCGGGACCGGACATGCCACTCTCCAGACGTGGGCTCGATCGCGCGAACCTTATGCCCCGCCTTCGCGCAGCGGCGGCTGGAACGCCAGCCCGGTGTCCCAGGGAAAGTGGATCCAGGTGTCCTGCGACACCTCGGTGATGAAGGTATCGACCAACGGCCGGCCCAAGGGCTTGGCGTAGACGGCGGCGAAATGCGCCTTCGGCAGCAGGCCCCGCACGATCCGCGCGGTGCCTCCGGTATCGACGAGATCGTCGACGATGACGACGCCCCTGCCTTCGCCGCCGGCGATGCCTATGATCCGCTCGGCCGGCGGTTTGAGCAGCTCGAGCTTGCCCTGGGTGCCCGGGGCGCCGTAGCTCGTCACGCACACGGTCTCGATGATCCGCAGGTTGAGCTCGCGGGCGACGATCGCGGCCGGCACCAAGCCGCCGCGCGTGATGCACACGACCGCCTGGAACGGGCCCGCGTCGGCGAGCCGCCAGGCGAGCGCTCGCGCGTCGCGATGGAACGCGTCCCAGGAAACGGGGAAGGCTTTTTCGGGCAGCGGCGGCGGCATGACAAACCTTTCGGCGCCTCGCCCAAAAGGGCTCAGAGCGCCTCTCTGACCTTGGCGAGCATGGTCTCGACCGCGGCCTTGGCGGCGGCGAGCCGCGCCGGATCGCGCGAGCGCACGACGATATTGGTGTTGGGGCCGCGCTTGTCGTCGAAGAACGGATAGCTGCCGATCATGGTTTCGGGATGTGCCTTGGCGATGTCGGCGAGCGGCCCGCCGATGTCGCCCTCGCGCGCGTCGGCCCGCAGCGTCTCGGCCAGCATCTTGGCGCCGGTCTTGAGCGTCGGCGCCACGAAATCGAGCATCGCCTGCATGATGGTGGGCACGCCCGCCATGACGAAGACGTTGCCGATGCGAAAGCCGGGCGCGGTCGAGACCTTGTTGCGGATGAGCTCCCCGCCCGCCGGGATCCGCGCCATCCGCATGCGCGCCTGGTTCAGCTCGGCGCCGCCGAAGCGGGCGCGCAGCAGCGCCACGGCCTCCGGATGGTGGTCGATCGACACGCCGAACGCCTTGGCGACGGCGTCCGCCGTGATGTCGTCGTGAGTCGGGCCGATGCCGCCGGTCGTGAAGACGTAGCAATAGCGGGACTTCAGTGCGTTCAGCGCCTCGACGATGGCGTCTTCCTCGTCGGCGACGACGCGCACTTCTTTCAGCTCGATGCCGATCGTGGTGAGGTATTCGGCGATGTAGCCGATGTTCTTGTCCTTGGTGCGGCCGGACAGAATCTCGTCGCCGATGACGAGCAGGCCGGCCGTGACGATCTGCGCAGGCTCGCTGGTTCCGGTCATGGCCCTGTTTTCCGCAATCGGATTTACCCGTCGTTAGCGACTTGGCTCGAAATACCGGATTTACCCGGCTAATTCCTGGCAAAGCAAGCCTCTGCCAGGGACCCGGACGTAGAGCGTGGGCATTCTTGCACCCGAGGACGTACCGTGTGGCGAGTGTTGCGGAATCGACTCGGCGAAATGAAGAACACCAAAAGGCCCTTCCGTCCGGGCGCAGTCCTCGCGGTAGCACTCGGGGTCGCGCTGGCGATGGCCGGCATCCTGGCCGCGGTCGCCTCTTCGGCTCGGAGCAGCGATGAAGTCGCGCTGCATCAGCAACGCCAATTGCTCGCCGGCGCCCTTGCCGAACGGCGGCTCCAGGCGATGCTCGAGGCGGAGAACATCGCAACTTCGAACCTTGCGGTTGAGCACATCTGGCGCGAGTTCGACCCGCGGTGGGCGCATCAAAACATCGGTCTGCGTCTCAAGGCGCTGTTCGGCGCTGCCCATGTGTTCCTGATCGACGGCTCGGACCGCTTCGTCTACGCGCTCAGCGACGCCGAGAGCATCGATCCCGCTTCCTTCGGCGACACGCTCGGTCATCTGTGGGCCGTGATCGAGGACGTGCGAGGGCGGCGAGTGCCGGGCACGGCGGACGAGCTCGAGCTTGCGACCGTTGACCCGGGATCGAACCTGCGGCGGCCGACGCGCGCGGCGCGGCTGCAGACGTTTCTCGGCCGGCCGGCGATCGTTGCGGCCGTCGTCATCGCGCCGGAAGACGGCGCGTTCGCCACGCCCCCGAGCAGCCCGCCGATCCTGATCACGGTGAGCGACATCGACCGGAAATTCTTGAGCCGGCTCGGCGTCCGGCTGGAGCTGCCGGACCTGCACATGGTGGAGGCTCCCGAAGCGGCGAACGCCACCGGGGTCGAGCTCACGAGCGACACCGGCGAAACCATTGCCCGCTTCGCCTGGTCGCCGAGCCGCCCCGGAACCGATCTGTTGCGCGCCGTGGTGCCGTTCCTGGCCGTCACGGTCGCCTGTTTGCTGCTGCTCGCGGGCTTCGTGCTCCGGTACATGCGCCGCACCACGGCGGCAATCGCGGCGGGCGAGGACCGGCTGCGGCACCTGGCGCTCCACGATCCGCTGTCCGGGCTGCCCAACCGGACCTGCTTCGGCGAGCGACTTTCCGGCATGATCGATTCGGTGCGCCGCACCGGCTCGCCCGCCGCGGTGCTCTCGATCGACCTCGACCGCTTCAAGGACGTGAACGACACGCTCGGCCACCTCGTCGGCGACGCGCTCATCCGCGCCGTCGCGCAGCGGCTCGTGCGCGTGCTCGCCGGCGACGACCTCGTCGCCCGGCTGGGCGGGGACGAGTTCGCCGTGATCACGTCCAACGTCTGCGGCCAGGCGGCACTGCATGCCTTGGGCGCGCGCATCATCGATGCGCTGCGCGTCCCCTACAGCATCCTCGGCCACACCCTCGTGACCGGCGCCAGCATCGGCATGGCGCTGATCGAGCCGTGCTCGGCCGAAGCGGCCGATATCCTGCGCTGCGTCGACATCGCGCTCTACCGGGCGAAGAACGACGGCCGCAATCGCGCCTGCATCTACGACGCGGCCATGGACGCCGATCTGCGCCAGCGCAAGCAGCTCGAGCACGACCTGCGCCGTGCCATCGAGCGCGAGGACCTGAGCCTGGCGTTCCAGCCGATCGTCAACCCGAGCGGCGAGTGGATCACCGGCGTGGAGGCCTTGTGCCGCTGGCATCATCCGATCCGGGGCGACGTCGAGCCGGCCAAGTTCATTCCGATCGCCGAGCACAGCGAGCTCATCGTTCCGCTCGGCGAGTGGGTGCTGCGCGAGGCCTGTCGCGAGGTCGGCGCCTGGCCCGATGTGTCGCTCGCCGTCAACGTCTCGCCGCTGCAGTTCCGCCGGCCGGATTTCGTGGAAATGGTCGAGCGCGTTCTCGGCGAAACTCGCTTCGAAGGCTCCCGGCTCGAGCTCGAGCTCACCGAAAGCACTTTGCTCGGCAACATCGAGGACACCTCGGCGGCAATGCGCCGGCTCCGAGCGCTCGGCGTGCGCCTGGTGCTGGACGACTTCGGCACCGGCTATTCGAGCCTGCTCTATTTGCGCTCCTTCCCGTTCCACAGCCTGAAGGTCGATCGCAGCTTCGTCGCCAATATCGAGAGCGCCGCCGATGCCGCGGCGATCGTCCATGCGGTCGTGAGCCTCGGCCGGGGGCTCGGCATGAAGGTCACGGCGGAGGGCGTGGAAACCGCCGAGCAGCATCTGTTCCTGCGCGCGGCCGGCGTTCATTCGCTCCAGGGCTTTCGCTTCGGCCATCCGGTGCCGCCGCAAGCCATTGCCGAGCGGATCGCACGGCAAGGCCGAACGAGGCCGCTCAGAAGCTCCGGGCTGAGTGCGCTGGCGAGCCGAGCGCGCCAGGCACACGGCTAGTCGGACCCAGCATAAGCAAGTAGAAGGAAGCCTCGCCGACCAGAGGTCGGAGCGGGGGGGATTCGGACATGGCCGAAGTGCAGAAGGTCGCATTGGTGACCGGGGCCGGAAGCGGCGTCGGCCGGGCGGTGGCGCTGACCCTGATGAAGGCCGGCTATGCGCTGGTGCTGTCGGGCCGCCGGCCGGAGCCGCTGCAGAAGACCGCCGCAGCCGGAAAGGGCGCAAAGAGCCTGGCGGTGCCGACCGACGTCGGCAACCCGGCCTCCGTGAAGGCGCTATTCGCCAAGGCCAAGGAGAGCTTCGGCCGGCTCGATCTCCTGTTCAACAACGCCGGGATCGGCGCGCCGGCGATCCCGCTCGAGGACCTGACCCCCGCGGCGGCCGCATCATCAACAACGGATCGATCTCCGCGCATGCCCCGCGGCCGTTCTCGGCACCCTACACCGCGACCAAGCACGGCATCACCGGGCTGACCCGGTCGACCTCGCTCGACGGGCGGGCCTACGACATCGCCTGCGGCCAGGTCGACATCGGCAACGCCGCGACCGAGATGACGGAGCGGATGAAGAGCGGCGTGCCGCAGCCGAACGGCTCGATGATGGTGGAGCCGCGCATCGACCCGCAACACGTCGCCGATGCGGTGCTCTTCATGGCGAGCCTGCCGCTCGACGCCAACGTGCTGTTCCTCACCGTGATGGCGACCAAGATGCCGTTCGTGGGGCGCGGGTGAAATTCTTTACGCTGCATCGCAGCCCGGATGGAGCGCAGCGAAACCGGCGGCCGGGAGGCCACCGTCCCCGAGGACGCGGGGACCTCGATCGACAAACTCGACGTTCCCGGATTGCGCGGCGCTTCCCGCCGCTCCATCCGGGCTACGGTCATGCCATCGTCACCCTGACGCGCGTGCCGGCCTGGATCTTGCCGAGCGCCTTCACGTCGCCGAGCGCGCTCGCGAACACGTTCACCGGGCTTGCGAGCCGCGTCTCGTCGCCGCGGCTGATCGGCGTGCGGCCGAACCCGATGACGATTGCCGGGCCCTCCGGCCAATAGGCGATCTCGCCCGCAGTGACGACGGCGCGCGCGTCCTGCTCGCGTGCGATCTTTACCGGCACATCGAAATAGACCTCCTCGCCCCAGGTGAGCACCTGCGCTTCGACCGGGAGCACGGCCGCGATCGCGCGCGCGGTCGGCGTGCCGAGCAGCTCGGCATCGAGCGTGAGCGTGCCGAAATCGAAGCGGATGCGCGCCATGGGAAGGAGCCTCATGTAGGGTGAGCAAAAGGCGCATCTAGGTAAAATCAGGCATCATGCGCAAGACTGGTGCGATGCGCCGTGCCCACCGAAATCCGATCCTGGCGGTGGGCAAAATCGCCGCAGAGGCATCCGCAAGATCGCGATCAGAATGGGGCGATTTTGCCCACCCTACTCAGGCCCCAATCAATGCAGCCGGAACACGCCGTCGACCGCGCGAATCTCCGCCGGCCGAATAAGCCGCGAGTGCGCGACGGTCACCGAGTGGAGCGGTCCTTCCAGCTTCTCGCGCCAGAAGGTGAGGAACTCCTGAAGCACCGGGAACTCCGGCCAGACGTCGTATTGCTGCCAAACATAGGTCTGCAGCAACCAGGGGTGATCGGGACGGCGGTAGAAGATCCGTGCGGTGGTGAGCCCATAGCCCTGAAGCTGGCGGCAAAAATCCTGCGAGGCCATCGATGTCCCCTCCATCCCCGGCGAACATCAATTTTTCTGCGTCGGTGATTCATTGCAAGCCTAAAAAATGAATAAAGTGTTTACTATCAAGGCATTAGCAGCATTGACGAGAGACTGCTGATAATGGGCGCTTGGGCTCAATGAGCCCAAAAGATCTCTGGCACTCCTCGAATACGAGTGCTAATATTTTTCATCACGGCCCCTTGAAGGCCGTATTCGCGGCGCCTATGTCGCCGACGGACGGCGTCGGGGAAAACCTTCCTGCCGTCCGCACGCCGCCAAAACAGAAGCTTAATCAAGAACTTAGGAGGATGCCGATGAAGTTTCGTCCGCTTCACGACCGTGTTGTTGTCAAGCGCATTGACGCCGAGGAAAAATCCGCGGGAGGGATCATCATTCCCGACACCGCCAAAGAGAAGCCGCAGCAGGGCGAGGTCGTCGCCGTCGGGCCAGGCGGGCGCGACGAGGCGGGCAAGCTGATCCCGATCGACGTCAAGGCCGGCGACCGGGTGCTGTTCGGCAAATGGTCGGGCACCGAGGTCAAGATCGATGGCGTCGAGTACCTGATCATGAAGGAAAGCGACATCATGGGGGTGCTGGTCGAGACCGAGACGCGCCGCAAGGCGGCTTGAGGTCGATCCATCCCTTCACCGCGTAGTTCCAAGGCCCCAGGGACTTCAGTCCGGGTAATTGCCGGACGGGCCCGGGCACGGAGCACGCAACGAATTCTGGCAGGAGCAATGCAATGGCAGCCAAGGAAGTGAAATTCTCGGTCGATGCCCGCGACAAGATGCTGCGCGGCGTCGACATTCTCGCCAATGCCGTACGGGTGACGCTCGGCCCCAAGGGCCGCAACGTGGTGCTGGAGAAATCCTTCGGCGCCCCGCGGATCACCAAGGACGGCGTCACCGTCGCCAAGGAGATCGAGCTCGAGGACAGGTTCGAGAACATGGGCGCCCAGATGGTGCGCGAAGTCGCGAGCAAGACCTCCGACATCGCCGGCGACGGCACCACCACCGCAACCGTGCTCGCTCAGGCGATCGTCAAGGAAGGCGCCAAGGCGGTCGCGGCCGGCATGAACCCGATGGACCTCAAGCGCGGCATCGACCTCGCGGTCGAGGCGGTGGTCCAGGACCTCAAGAAGAACTCCAAGAACGTCACTTCGAACGATGAGATCGCCCAGGTCGCGACCATCTCGGCCAACGGCGATGCCGAGATCGGCCGGTTCCTGGCCGACGCCATGAAGAAGGTCGGCAACGAGGGCGTGATCACCGTCGAGGAGGCCAAATCGCTCGAGACCGAGCTCGAAGTGGTCGAGGGCATGCAGTTCGACCGCGGCTACATCTCGCCGTATTTCGTCACCAACGCCGACAAGATGCGGGTCGAGATGGAGGACCCCTACATCCTCATCAACGAGAAGAAGCTTTCCGGGCTCAATGAACTGCTCCCGCTGCTCGAGGCGGTGGTGCAGACCGGCAAGCCGCTGCTCGTGATCGCCGAGGACGTCGAGGGCGAGGCGCTCGCGACCCTCGTGGTCAACAAGCTGCGCGGCGGCCTCAAGGTCGCGGCCGTCAAGGCTCCCGGGTTCGGCGATCGCCGCAAGGCGATGCTCCAGGACATCGCGATCCTGACCGGCGGCACCGCGATCTCCGAGGATCTCGGCATCAAGCTCGAGAACGTGACGATCAATATGCTCGGGCGCGCCAAGAAGGTGATGATCGACAAGGAGAACACCACGATCGTCAACGGCGCGGGCAAGAAGGCCGACATCCAGGCCCGCATCGCCCAGATCAAGGCGCAGATCGAGGAGACCACCTCCGACTACGATCGCGAGAAGCTGCAGGAGCGGCTTGCCAAGCTCGCCGGCGGCGTCGCGGTGATCCGCGTCGGCGGCGCGACCGAGGTCGAGGTGAAGGAGCGCAAGGACCGCGTCGACGACGCGCTCCATGCGACCCGCGCCGCGGTCGAGGAAGGCGTCCTGCCGGGCGGCGGCGTGCCGCTGCTGCGTGCGGCGCGGGTGCTGGAGAAGCTCAAGGCCGAGAACCCTGACCAGAAGACCGGCATCGACATCGTCCGCAAGGCGTTGGGCTGGCCGGCTCGCCAGATCGCCATGAACTCCGGCGAGGACGGCTCGGTCGTCGTAGGCAAGATTCTCGACAAGGACAGCTACACCTACGGCTTCGACGCCCAGACCGGCGAGTTCGGCAACCTGGTGTCGAAGGGCATCATCGACCCGACCAAGGTGGTGCGCGCCGCGCTCCAGGACGCCGCGAGCGTCGCGGGCCTGCTCGTCACCACCGAGGCGATGGTGGCCGAGTTGCCGAAGAAGAAGTCTCCGCCGATGCCCGGAGGACCGGGCGGCGGCATGGGCGACATGGACTTCTGATCCGGTCGCCGATTACGGAA
>WNFC01015224.1_pt1 | contig 18306 bp, 16 predicted proteins | sample 5400541 | NCBI WGS metagenome assembly WNFC01 (sample SAMN13153342, study PRJNA577476) | soil metagenome | isolation source: 120 cm saprolite under Douglas fir tree site 2 hole 2 replicate 1 | place: USA:California | collected 2015-04-18 | reverse complement strand
TACACCAGCCGGCTCTGGTCCACCGCCGCGCCGACGAAGGACGCGAACAGCGGGTGCGGCTCGAACGGCCGCGACTTGAGCTCGGGGTGGAACTGGACGCCGATGAACCAGGGATGATCCTCGAACTCGATCATCTCCGGCAACAGCCCGTCCGGCGACATGCCGGAAAACCGCATGCCGTGCTGCTCGAGCCTGCCCTTGTAGGCGGTGTTGACCTCGTAGCGGTGGCGGTGGCGCTCGGAAATCTCGGTCGCCCCGGCGTAGATCTGCGACACCCGGCTGCCGCGCTGCAGCACCGCCGGGTAGGCGCCGAGCCGCATGGTGCCGCCGAGGTCGCCGTCGATGCCGCGCTTCTCGAGGTCGTTGCCTTTCATCCATTCGGTCATCAGGCCGACCACCGGCTGCGCGGTCGTGCCGAACTCGGTCGAGTTCGCCTCCTCGATGCCGCAAAGATTGCGCGCGGCCTCGATCACGGCCATCTGCATGCCGAAGCAGATGCCGAAATAGGGCACCTGCCGCTCGCGCGCGAACTGCGCCGCCCGGATCTTGCCCTCGGTGCCGCGCTGGCCGAAGCCGCCCGGCACCAGGATGCCGTTGACGTGCTCGAGGAACGGCGCGGGGTCCTCGCGCTCGAACACCTCGGATTCGATCCAGTCGAGATTGACGCGCACCTTGTTGGCGATGCCGCCATGGGAGAGCGCCTCGATCAGCGACTTATAGGCGTCCTTGAGGCCGGTATATTTGCCGATGATCGCGATCGTCACGTCGCCTTCCGGGTTGCGGATGCGCTCGTTGATCAGCCGCCAGCGCGAGAGATCGGGCTCGCGCCGGGGCTCGATCGCGAAGGCCGCGAGCACCTCGCGGTCGAGCCCGGCCTGGTGGTAGGCCTCGGGCACGGCATAGATGTTGTCGACGTCGAGCGCTTCGATCACGGCGCTTTCGCGCACGTTGCAAAAGAGGCCGAGCTTGCGCCGCTCCTCCTTCGGGATCGGCCGATCCGAGCGGCAGAGCAGGATGTCGGGCTGGATGCCGATCGAGCGCAGCTCCTTCACCGAGTGCTGGGTCGGCTTGGTCTTGAGCTCGCCCGCGCCGGTGATGAACGGCAACAGCGTCAGGTGGATGTAGACGACGTGCCGGCGGGGCAGCTCGTTGCCGAGCTGGCGGATCGCCTCGAAGAACGGCAGCCCCTCGATGTCGCCGACGGTGCCGCCGATCTCGCACAGGACGAAATCGTAGCCCTCGCTCCCTTCGCGGATGAAATCCTTGATCGCGTTGGTGACGTGGGGGACCACCTGGATGGTGGCGCCGAGATAGTCGCCGCGCCGCTCCTTGGCGAGGATTTCCTGGTAGATGCGGCCGGTGGTGATGTTGTCCCGGCGGGTCGCCGGCCGGCCGGTGAAGCGCTCGTAATGGCCGAGGTCGAGGTCGGTCTCTGCGCCGTCGTCGGTCACGAACACCTCGCCGTGCTGGTATGGCGACATGGTGCCGGGATCGACGTTGAGATAGGGGTCGAGCTTGCGCAGCCGCACCTTGTAGCCGCGCGCCTGCAGGAGCGCGCCGAGCGCGGCCGATGCGAGACCCTTGCCGAGGGAGGAGACCACGCCGCCGGTGATGAAGATGAACCGGGCCATGGGAGCTAACCTTTAATCCGGCGCCGGCGATTCGACGAGGGCTTCGCACGGCCTCCGAAGGGCGCGTCATGCCGAATTCGCATAACGGAAAATCCCCGTGTCTTCATAGACCTGTGCACCAGCGTCTTGATGTGGGTTCTCAATTGCCCATTCGCGGGCCGCATAGCTCCTCAAAGTGAAGGGGCCGGTCGCCCGGCCCCTTCCGCCTCATCTGGGCACCTGCGGCTCCGAGGGCGGCGCCGCCGGCTGCTGCTCCTGCTTGCGCAGGGTGTCGAGCACGCCGCCGCCCTGCCCGAGCGGCACCGCCGGCGCGCCCGGCGTCTGCGGGGCCGACGCGCCGGGGTTGATGACCGACTCTGGCTTGCGCTCCATGCCGGCCAGGATCGAGAGCATCAGGCTGATGCTGAAGAAGGCCGCGGCCAGGATCGCGGTGGTGCGGGTGAGCATATTGGAGGTGCCCCGGCTCGACAGAAACCCGCCGGTCGAGCCAATGCCGAGCCCGCCCCCTTCCGACTTCTGCAACAGCACGACGCCGATCATGGCGGAAACCACCATCAGGTGGATGACGATTAGGACGCTCTGCATCGCCTCGCTCGATCTCGCGGAACGGCTCGCTGCCGCTCATATGGGGTGTCGCGGGCTCGTCTACACGATCCCCCGCGCGATTTCCACCGGCGGCGCCGCGCGCCGCGATCGGGGTGAGATCGGGGCCGATCGACCGCGGCGGCGATCTCCACCGTCATTGCCGGGCTTGACACCGCAAGTCGGGCTCGCCCGACTTGCGGCACTCATAATGATGCGGAACTCGGGCAAGCCCGAGTTCCGATGCAATCCATCCGCTTCGCGAAAGGCCTTTTTGCGAGGAAGATGGATGCCCGGGACAAGCCCCATAGGCGCTAACTTAACTTAAGAGGCTCTCTACCCGGTCATGCGCGGGCTTGACCCGCGCATCCATCTTCTTCGCGAGAACTTCTTACGAAGATTGGATGGATTGCCGGGTCAAGCCCGGCAATGACGACCTTAACTTCAGACCTCCTGACATACGGTAGCGCAAAGATGTCCGGTTTTGGCGCCGAGCTAGAGCGGACAGGTTTGGGTCCGCACGCGTTGCTCCAAAAACGTTCGCCGTTTCACGGCGTTTGCGCTGTGAAGACAAAAAACCGGACAGGTATTGGTCCGCACCTTCGGATGCGAAAACGCCAGTGATTTCAACCACGGAAGTCGGCGATGTCAGGAGGTCTGAACTTAACGCCCATGGGGACAAGCCCGGGCATGACGACAGAGCCAGCGGCGCTACTTGAGAACCTTCAGATAGGCGATGACGTCGTCGACGTCCTTGGGGTCGCTGAGCCCGCCATAGGGCATGCGATTGCCCTTCACCTTGGCCTGCGGGTCCGCGATATAGGCGCGCAGATTGTCCTCGTCCCAGACGAGGTTGGCGCGCTTCATGGGGTTCGAGTAGCGGAAATCCTCGAGCGCGGCGGATTTGCGTCCCACCACGCCATTGAGGCTCGGGCCGAGCGAATCCGGCCGATCGCTGTGGCAGGCGACGCAGGTCTGAAACAGCTCTTTGCCGTGCTCGGCATCGGCCGCCGCGGCGGCGCCGGCCGAAACCGCCAGCAGCAGCAGGGCGCCCGCTCCGGCAGCTGCGATCGCTTTGCACATGGGTTCTTGGCCTCGACGCTGCGCCCCGGTCACGCAGGCACCAGCGGACCGGGGCTCTTGAGATATTTCTCGGTGATGGCCTTGGCCGACCAATAGGCGAGCGCGCCCACCGTGCCGGTCGGATTGTAGCCGTGCTGCTGCGGAAACACCGAGGCGCCCTGGACGAACAGGTTGTGCGCGTCCCAGGCCTGCAGATAGCGGTTCACCACGCTGGTCCTCGGGTCGGAGCCGGTCATGGTGCCGCCGGTATTGTGGGTCGACTGATAGGGCACGATTGTGAAGTTCTTGGGCCGATAATGCATCTCGTAGTGGGTCGGGTTCATCGCGCGGATGATTCCTTCGAGCCTGCCCACGAGATAGCGCGACATGGCGTGGTCGTTCTCGGTGCCGTTGTAGGTCATGCGGACCAAGGGCCGGCCGAGCGCGTCCTTGTAGGTCGGGTCGAGGTCCATGAAATTGTCGCGGTGGGCGTAGACCGAGCCCTGGGTGTTGAAGCGGGTATTGCAGCGGTACCATTTGGCCGTCGCCTGCTTCCATCCCGCGCCCCAGCGCGGCGACCCCCGCGGGGTGGCGCGGCCCCCGATCGGCGGCGCGCCGCCGTTCGAGCAGACGAGATAGCCGCCACCGAAGAAGCCGAGCCCGGAGTGATCGAAATTCTCGCCGTTGAAGTCGTCGATCGCGATCGACATGCCGGGCGCGCCCATGAAGGGGTTGAATTCCCTCCCCTCGAAGAACGCCTCCCCGCCGGCCTCGAACTGGTAGCAGTAGTTCTTGCCGACGACGCCCTTGCCGGTCTTCGGATCGTAGGGCTCGCCGATGCCGGCGAGCAGCAGCTGTTGCGTATTGCCAAAGACGAAGGAGGAGAGCACGACCACACCTGCGGGCTGCTCGTATTCGTCGCCGGTCTTCATGTCGGTATAAAGCACGCCGGTCACGCGCTTGGCTTGCTTGTCGTAGAGGAGCCTGGTGACGAAGACCCGGGTCCGCAATTCGAACTTCGGATCGGCGCGCAGCACCGGCAGCACGTTGACGTTGGGCGACGCCTTGGCATTGGCCTCGCAGGCGGTGCGGTTGCAATGCCCGCAGTACTCGCAGCGGCCAAGCGTGATCCCTTCCGGATTCTTGTAGGGCGCGCTCGAGGTCGCGACCGGCAAGGGGAACGGATGGTAGCCGAGGCTCTTGGCGGCCTGCGCGAACATCGCCGGCGCCACGCCGGTCTTGATCGGCTTGTTGGGATAATCGTCGCTGCGCGGCCCCTCGAACGGATTGCCGCCCGGCATGATCCGTCCGCGCAGATTGCCGGCCTGCCCGGAGACGCCGCACAGCTTGTCGAACCGGTCGTAGAACGGCTCGATCTCGTCGAAGCTGAACGGCCAATCCTGGATCGTCATGGTCTCCGGGATCGCCTTGGCGCCGTATTTCTCGGCGAGCGCCGTCCTGATGCGGAAATCGGTCGGCAGGAAGCGCCAGTGCAGCCCGCCCCAGTGGATGCCGGAGCCGCCGACCCCTTGGCCCGGCAGGAAAGCGCCGAAACGGCGGATCGGCAGGGCCAATTCGTCAGACGCATTGCGGAAGGTGATGGTATCGAGCGAATTGTCCTGCATCAGCTCGAGACGCACCACGTAGCGCAGCTCGTCGCGCAACCGCGTCAGCGTGAATTCCTCGGCCGGATTGCGGTCGCCGCCGCGCTCGAGGCCGACCACGTCGAGACCGGCCTTGGTGAGCTCGCGTGCCAGGATCGCGCCGCTCCAGCCCATGCCGACCATCACCGCATCGGCTTCCTTCAGTCGCGTTGCCATGTGCGCCTCCCCTCACGAGAAATCCGCGATCGATTGCGGTTCCGCCACGTAGCGCTTGTCGCGGTAGGCATCGATCTTGTCGGCATAGACGGCGGGAAGGCCGGGAAAGCCGATCATCTTCCATGCGACCTTGTTGCGGTTGCCGCCGTAGATCGGATCGGCGAAGAAGCCCTGCATGGCGATGGCGAGGAGCTGATTGAAGAATCCGCGTGAATTGAAGCTCTGGAACTCGGCCTTGCCCTCCTCCATCGCCGTGAGCGCCTGCACGCGCTGGGTAGCGGGGAGGAGATCGAAATCCTTGCCGTAGGTCTTACGAGTCCAGGCGTTGGCGGCGGCAATTCCGGTGGCAAAAAATTCCCGCGGCGTGAGCGGAAGCTGGTAGCCCTGCTCGGGCTTGCCTTTGTGGAAGGGACCGCCGCGATACATCTTGGCGCCGCCGCCCCAGGCGCTGCCGAGCTGGCGGTCGATGAAGACGGCGACGCCGCACTCGCTGCCCGAGGGAGAGAGCTCGTCGGCGGGAATGAGCGTGTCGACCGCCGCGACGATGAAGGCGGCCTCCGGCGCCGTGAGCGTGACGAACTGGTCGGGCTCGGGCGCAGCGGCGGCCGGCGTATCCTTCGGCTGCTGCGCCGGCGCCGCCTCGGAGCTCAAGCCGGCGGCAACCGCCGTGCCGGCAAGGCCGGCTCCAAGCAGGAATTTGCGACGAGGAATGATTTCGTCGACCATGGCAGACCTCCCTGTGCTCGCGGCGTCGTTGTTTGGAGCGAGACTAATCCGATTTTCACCGGCGCGGAATAGAGGCACCGTCGGCCGGCGCCCGAAGGCCAATTCATTCCTCCAGCATCATCTCGATGAAGGCCTTGGGATCGCTCCAAAACTCTCGCATCAGCCGGTAATGGTCGGTGTCCTCGACCGTCACCGGCTCGAGCCCGTATTTGGACAGCCGCAACAGCCGCGCTCCGGGATAGGCCATGAGCATGGGCGAATGGGTCGCCAATCCCCTCGAGCAGGGTCGACTTCCCGGTGCCGTTCTCGCCGACGACGATGGTGACGGCCCGATCGAAGGAAAGCTCGAAGTCGCGCTGCAGGAACGGCAGGCAAAACGGATAGGCTGCGGGATCGCCGACCCGAGAGGAATCGAGCCACACGCGCTTGAGATAGGGCGCCGGCAGGTTGATCGGACGATTTCGCCTGGAGGCCATAGGATCGCTGGCAGTCGCCGAGTTGCAGTCCGGATGGAGAGTAGCGCAATCCGGGTCTCTCCGCGCGCTGACGGCCGCCGAGCTACACCCTCGGCAGCGGGCGCTTCGATTTCGCGAGCGAGGGAACCTTCACCAAGGCCTCGCCGTCGAGCACGATCTCGTCGACGACCTTGCAGACGCACGTGAGCCGCGCCCGCTGGCGCTCGGGCACGAGCTCGGCGACGGTCACGGTCACGTCCACGGTGTCCCCGATCCTGACCGGGGCTCGGAAATTGAGCGTCTGCGAGATATAGACGGCGCCGGGACCCGGCAGGCGCGTGCCGAGCACCGCCGAGATCAGGCTCGCGGTATAGAGGCCGTGGGCGATCCTGCCGCCGAACGAGGTCTTGGCGGCGAAATGCTCGGACAGATGAATCGGATTGCGATCGCCGGTCAGCTGCGCGAAGCCCACCACGTCGGAGGAGGCGATGGTCTTCGACAGGCTTTCCGTCATGCCGACCGAGAGGTCCTCGAAGTAGAGAATCCGCAGGTTCAGCATGGTCGACGCCTTGCGCTGATCGGCGAGACTAATCCGAATTTTGCCTCCCTGCGAGAGACGCGCGCCGCATCCCGGCGACGTCGTCACTCCGCTGCCGCGGTCGTCGGACGAATGCGAAGCCCCGCGACCAAACCATTCAAATAGGACGCCTTGTCACCAGTCCCCACGCGATGACCCAGCCCAAGGACCTCGATCCCGACCATTTCGTCATTTGCGTCGAAATCGACAATTATCCCGTCCGCTAATTCATCCGTGCGCGCGATAGGCGCGTCCGTCACGCGGACATACGCAGCATCGGCCTCCTCGTCGATCTCGATGGAATATCGGTGTTCTTCTTGCATCGGATCACTCGGCATCTCGGTCGAGAAAAGCAGTGATGATCAAGGTGTCCGTTCCGGTTCTCATATATACCACACGCAGAACGCGACCACCGGCCTCGGTTAGTCTTTTGTAGGCTCTGGTCAACCGTGGGTTTTTCGGATCGGGAGTCTCACGATCCGGAGCGGCCATCGCCGCTTCGACCCACGCTTTGGGTATTCCGCGTTCCGAAAGCCGACGATCCGCATGTTTTGAATACCTCATCGCCCCTTGAGTATCTCAACGATACACCCCGGCGATCGCAAGGAACTCCTCGGCCTTCAGGCTCGCGCCGCCGACCAGCGCGCCGTCGACCTCGGCAACGTGCATCAGCTCCTTCGCATTCGAGGGCTTCACCGAGCCGCCGTAGAGGATGCGCATCCCCTCCCCCGCCGCGCCGAAGCGCGCGGCGAGGTGCCGGCGGATCAGGCCGTGCATCTCGGCGACGTCGGCGGGCGTCGGCGTGAGCCCGCTGCCGATCGCCCAGACCGGCTCGTAGGCGACGACGAGATCGTCGGCGCTGGCGCCGTCCGGCAGCGAGCCGGCGAGCTGACCCTCGACCACCGCCGACGCGCGCCCGGCCTCCCGCTCGGCGCGGGTCTCGCCCACGCAGACGATCGCGATGAGACCGGCACGGCGGGCGGCGAGCGCCTTGGCGCGCACGTCGGCGTCGGTCTCCTTGTGGTAGCTCCGCCGCTCGGAATGCCCGACGATGACGGCGCTCGCGCCCGCGTCCTTCAGCATCTCCGCCGCGAGGTCGCCGGTGAACGCCCCGCCCGACTCGGCGTGGCAGTCCTGGCCGCCGATCCGCACCGGACCGCCGGCTGCGGCCTCGGCGAACTGGGCAACAAGGGTTGCCGGCGGGCACACCATGATGTCGACCCTGGCCGCCAGCTCGCGCGCGCCCCGCACGATCTTGGTGAGCTCCGCGGCGCCGGCGCGCAGCCCGTTCATCTTCCAATTGCCCGCCACCAGCGGGCGTCGCGGCCGGCCGGCCATGTCCGCTGCCCCGACTTTTTGCGAAATCCCGCCAAGCGGTTAGCAGAGCGGTCGAACGCCCGCCAGTGCGTTTCCCGCGCCCACCGCGCGGCCCTCGCGCCGCGCCCTCGATCAAGCGCGGCCCATGTCGGTGCAACGGCCGATCAAGCGTTGCCGCAAAATCGCCGCGGCGGCACGGTTGTGACGGCCTGCCTCTCTCAACCCACGGACGATGCATGCTGCGAGGTCTGCGAAAAGCCTCTTCCAACTGGCTCGGCAAGGCGGTGATGGCCGCGGTCGTGGGATTCCTGGTGATCAGCTTCGCGATCTGGGGAATCGGCGACATTTTCCGCGGCTTCGGCCGCTCCACCGTCGTCAAGATCGGTCGCACCGAGATCACCGTCGACCAGTTCCGCGCCCAGTACAACGAACGCCTGCAGCAGTTTTCGCGCCAGCTCGGCCGGCCGCTCACCACCGAGCAGGTCCGCGCCATGGGCATCGACCGGCTGATCGTCGGCCAGATCATCTCCGAGATCGTGCTCGACGATCGCGCGCGCGCGCTCGGCCTCGGCCTCTCCGACGCCGAGATCGCAAGGCAGATCACCACGGACCCGGCATTCCTCGGGCCGAACGGCCAGTTCGACCGCTCCCGTTTCGAGCTGGTGATCCGCAATGCCGGCTATACCGAGGCCCGCTACGTCGCCGAGCAGCGCCGCCGGCTGCTGCGCCGCGAGCTCGCCGGCACCATCGCCTCCGGCATGAACGCGCCGAACGCCCTGGTCGAAGCGGTCAACCGTTACCAGAACGAGCAGCGCTCGATCGAGTACGTGCTGCTCGACCGCGGGGAGGCCGGCGAGATTCCCGTCCCCTCGCCCGAGGCGCTCGCCAAGTATTTCGACGAACGCAAGATCCTGTTTCGCGCGCCCGAATACCGCAAGCTGGTGATCGTGTCGCTCGTTCCGAGCGAGCAGGCGAAGTGGATCGAAATCTCCGACGCCGATCTCAAGCGGGCTTACGAGGAGCGGCGCACGCGCTACGGCACGCCCGAGCGGCGCCACATCGAGCAGATCGATTTCCCGAGCGTCGAGGCGGCGCAGGCGGCCGCCGAGCGCACCGCCCAGGGCACGAGCTTCGCCGACATCGCCAAGGAGCTCGGCAAGAGCGAGAAGGACATCGACCTCGGCACGGTGACGAAGGCCGGCATGATCGATCGCACGGTAGCCGACGCCGCTTTCGCGCTGAAGGAGGGCGAGGTCAGCGCGCCGATCAAGGGCCGGTTCGGCACCGTGCTGGTGCGCGTGCTCACGATCGAGCCCGAGCAGATCCGCCCGTTCGAGGAGGTCGCCGCCGAGCTCAAGCAGGAGCTCGCGACCCAGCGCGCCAAGTCGGAGATTTTCGACGTCTACAACAAGATCGAGGACGCCCGCGCCGAGGGCAAGACGCTGGCCGAGGCGGCCGAGGCGCTCAAGCTGCCGGCGCGCACCATCGATGCGATCGACCGCTCCGGCCGCGACGCCAAGGGCGTGCCGGTCGCCCTCCCCGACCCGCAGCGGCTGTTGTCGCAGGCGTTCGGCACCGACGTCGGGGTCGAGCGCGACCCGCTGCAGTTCCAGGACGGCTATGTCTGGTTCGACGTCATCGGCATCACGCCCTCGCGCGAGCGCCCGCTCGAGGAGGTGAAGGACCAGGTCGAGGCGCGCTGGCGCGACCAGGAAATCGCGACCCGCCTCGCCGCCAAGGCGACCGAGATGCTGGACAAGCTCAAGGCCGGCACGCCGCTCGGCGAGGTCGCCGCGGCCGACAAGCTCAAGGTCGAGAGCGTGAGCGGCCTCAAGCGCGGGGAGGGCTCGGGCGCGCTCTCGGCGGCCGCCGTCGATGCCGTATTCCGCACCGCCAAGGACGCCGCCGGCAAAGGCGACGCGGCGCAGCCGATCGAGCAGATCGTGTTCCGCGTCACCGACATCGTGGTGCCCAAGCTCGACATGGCCGCGGAGGACGCCAAGCGGCTCGTCGAGACGCTCAATCGCGGCCTCTCCGAGGAGGTGTTCGGCGAATATGTCGCCCAGCTCGAGAACGAGGTCGGCGTGACCATCAATCAAAGCGCGCTGAACCAGGTGATCACGGGCGGGGCGTCGACCGACGAAAATTGACCTGAGCATGCAGATCGAGCCGCAGGCATCGGCGTTCGCCAAGCGCTACGCGCGGGGCGAGGCGCAGGTCGTGTGGACCACGCTGGTCTCCGACCTGGAGACGCCGGTCTCCGCCTACCTCAAGATCGGCGACGGGCGGCCGATGAGCTTTCTCCTGGAATCGGTGGAAGGCGGCGCGGTGCGCGGGCGCTATTCGATCATCGGGCTCGATCCCGACCTGGTGTGGCGTACCGTCAACGGACGCGCCGAGATCAATCGCAACGCGAACGAGGGGCACGACCGCTTCGTCCCCTGCAATGAGGCGCCGCTCGCCGCGTTGCGCGGGATCATCGCCGAAAGCCGCGTCGAGCTTCCCGACCCGCTGCCGCCGATGGCGGCCGGCATATTCGGCTATCTCGGCTACGACATGGTGCGGCTGATGGAGGAATTGCCGCCGCCCAATCCCGATCCGATCGGGATTCCCGACGCGGTGCTGGTGCGCCCGACCGTCGTGGTCGTATTCGACGCCGCCAAGGACACGATCACCCTGGTGACGCCGGTGCGGCCGGAAGGCGGCGTCGGTGCCGAGACCGCGCTGATGCGGGCGAGCACGCGGCTCTCGGCCATCATCAATGCGCTCGACGCGCCGCTCAAGCACGCCGCGCCCAACGTCAAGACCGGCCCGCTCACGGTCTGGCCGTCCTCGAACACCACGCCGGCGGAGTACGAGCGGATCGTGAACGCCGCCAAGGAGTACATCGCCGCCGGCGACATTTTCCAGGTGGTGCTGTCGCAGCGCTTCGAGGCGCCGTTCGAATTGCCGCCGTTTGCGCTCTACCGCGCGCTGCGCCGGGTCAATCCGGCGCCGTTTCTCTATTTCCTCGACTTCGACGGCTTCGCGATCGCGGGCTCGAGCCCGGAAATCCTGGTGCGGGTGCGCGAGCGCACGGTGACGATCCGCCCGCTCGCCGGCACGCGGCCGCGCGGCTTGACCCCGCAGCAGGACAAGGCGCTCGAGGACGAGCTGCTCGCCGACCAGAAGGAGCGCGCCGAGCACCTGATGCTGCTCGATCTCGGCCGCAACGACGTGGGTCGCGTGTCCCGCACCGCTACCGTCAAGGTGACCGACCAGTTCTTCATCGAGCGCTTCAGCCAGGTGATGCACATCGTCTCCAACGTCGAGGGTCAGCTCGACAGCAAATATGACGCGCTCGACGCCCTCGCCGCCGGCTTCCCGGCCGGCACCGTCGCCGGCGCACCCAAGGTGCGGGCGATGGAGATCATCGACGAGCTCGAGAAGGACAAGCGCGGGCTCTATGCCGGGGCGGTCGGCTATTTCTCCGCCGCCGGCGAGCTCGACAGCTGCATCGTGCTGCGCACCGCGCTGATCAAGGACGGCACGATGTACGTGCAGGCCGGCGCCGGCATCGTCGCCGATTCCAATCCGAAGTCCGAGCAGCAGGAATGCGTCGACAAGGCCAAGGCGCTGTTCCGCGCGGCCGAGGAAGCCAAGCGGTTCGCCAGCGCGGCGCGGCGCGGGCAATGACAATATTCCTGTGGCCCGGGGTCCCCGCGGGCGCTTGCCCCGCATTCCGCTTCGCTCCATATCCGTCTCGAAGACGGGCATAAATGCCCTTGAGGCGGGCCACGAATTCATCCCATGAGGCATCGCCATGACGGCCGCCAAATGGAAGCATGACGGCGTGCGCGTCATCCCCGGCGATTCGCTCGATTCCAACACCGCGCAGACGCCGGGCATGGACCGCAAGGCCGCGATCAATTACGCGCGCGTCGGGGCGCAAAAGATCTGGGCGGGCACGGTGAGCATCAAGCCCGACGCCAAGACCGGCGCGCACCATCACGGCGAGCTCGAGAGCGTGATCTACGTGGTGCGCGGCAAGGCGCGCATGCGCTGGGGCGAGCGGCTGGAATTCGTCGCCGAGGCCGGCCCCGGCGATTTCATCTATGTGCCGCCGTTCGTGCCGCACCAGGAGATCAATGCCAGCGCGAGCGAGCCGCTCGAATGCGTCCTGGTCAGGAGCGACAACGAGGCGGTGGTGGTCAATCTCGACATCGAGCCGGTGGAGAAGCCGGAGCAGGTGCTGTGGGTCGATCCGATCCACAAGGGATGAGACCGGCCTACGGTTTCTGCGTTTTCGTGCCCTTCGCCTCGACCAGCCGGTCGTAATCGCGTTGCGTGCGCGCGGCGTAGGCGATGGCGAAGGAGGCGAGCGCATCGTCCATGGCGTCGCTCTTGCCCATGTAGCCCGCGATCGTCGCCGCGGCGCCTGCGCGCGCATGGCCGCGCGCCAGGGTTCGCCCGCACAGCCGCGCGTAATCGACGAGCGCGCGCTCCTCCACGATCTCGCCGATCGATCCCAGCCGCCGGTTCTTGAGGTGGCGCACGTAGAAATGCCGCCCGGAGGCGGGATCCTCGGTGAAGCCGAGGAAGACGTCGCTCGCCGCCTGCATCACCCGCTGGCCTTCGACCACCCGCCGGCCGGGATGGCCGCCGTATTTCGGCCCCAGACATTCCAGCACCGACCGGCCGGCTTCCTTGATCTGCAGGAACAGCGGCGCGCCGTCCCCGCTCATGAACAGGCCGATGGCGCAGAACGTGCCGACGCTGCCCACCCCGACGACCTTGAAGGCGATATCGGCGAGCGAATAGCGCTCGACCAGGCACAGCCGTTCCGGCGGCAGCCGCTTGCAGTAGGACGCGAACACGCTCTCGGCGTCGACCCGCTTGCGCGGGTCGCGGGTGCCGGCGAAATGATAGATCAGCGGCGGCCGGTCCGCGATGCGCGCCTTCTTGCCCTTGACCAGGTGCGGAAAGTTGTCGTCCTCCTCGAGGTGGCTCACGGTCTTCGCCAGGATCGCCTCGAGGCGGCGGCGCAGCGGGCGATCGGCGATGCGCTCGATCTCCTGCTTGAGGTCGATCCGGCTGTGCCAGGCTTCGAGCGGCGCGAGCTTCGCGAGCGCGTGCATGCGCTTGCGATAGGCTGCGACGGCGGCGGCGGCGGTCGCCCGCGCCCGCGGCTTCGAAGATTTCGCGGCCAGTGCGGCGACCGCGACGCTGGCGGCGAGCCGCTTGAGATCGACGGTGAAATCGACGCCGGGGAGCGTCTCGTCGAAATCGTTGACGTCGAAGACGACGTTCTCCTCCGGCGTATCGAAGGCGCCGAAATTCATGAGGTGGCAGTCGCCGCAGGCCTGCACGGGAATGCCGGCCGCGGCCTCATGTGCGAGATCGGCCGCCATGACGGCGGCGGCGCCGCGCAGGAAGGTGAACGGGCTCACGAGCATGCGCCGATAGCGCTCCGGGACGAGCTCGGGCACCCGGGTGCGGTCGCCGGCGGCGAGAATGGCGACCGGATCCCGCTTATCGGAGCCGGCGAGATCGGCGTGCTTTTCGCGCGGCGTCTTCCTGCGCAGGCGCCGCCCCGCTTCGTAACGCTCGGCGAAGCTGCCGGTCGGTGCTGGAGACATCGCGATCTACCCTTCGACACTCGGCATTGGAGGGATATAGCGTTTTGCGCGGACGTGAAAGGCAGTTGTAGGTTGGGTCGAGTGCTTCACGAGACCCAACATCGCGCGACCGGCCTGGAATGTTGGGTCTCCCCCGGGTCAAGCCCGGGGTCGACCCAACCTACATCTCTACTTGCGCCACGCGCCGACGTGCGGCACCGGCAGGCCCAGATTCTCCCTCGTAGGCGCCGGGCACGTGGGTCGCGGACACGACGAAGCCGTCGCAGGCGGGCTCGATGAACCATTGCTCGAGCCGATCGGCGACCTCCTTCGGCCCGCCGACGATCGGGTCGTGCACCCGGCCGCGGCCGCTGATATGGATGAAGTCGCGCACCGTCGGGTTGTTCTTTCCGCTGGCGCGCAGGACGCGGTCGCGGATGCCTTGCAGGCCGGACATTCGCGCGATCTCATCCTCGGTGAACGCCTCGTCCATGGCTTTGGTCGCGAAGTCGAAGTTGAGCGCCTCGGAGAGCAGCGACAGCGCGTCGATCTCGAGCGGCAGCTTGTCGATGACCGCCCACTTGTCCTCGGCCTCCGCCTTGCTGGCGGCGGATACGATGTTGACGAGCTGGGTGACCAGGACGTGCGCGCCATCGCGGCCGCAGCGGGCGATGTCGGCCTTGAACTCGGCATAGTCGCGCTTGCCCGTCGCGATGCTCGGATAGACGACGAAGATCAGCTCGCCCCATTGCGCCCCGAAGCGCCGGCCGCGCCCGCTCTGGCCGGCCTGGATGATGACCGGGCGCCCCTGCGCGGAGCGCGGCACGGTGAACGGCCCGCGCGAGCGGAAGAACCGGCCCCGGTGGTCGAGGCGATGGACCTTCTCCGGATGGGCGAACCGGCCTGCCGCCTTGTCCTGGACGATGGCGTCGTCCTCCCAGCTGTCCCAATGGCCGAACACGACTTCCATGAACTCGTCGGCGCGGTCGTAGCGCTCATCGTGCGCGATCACCTCGTCGCGCCCCATGTTCTGGGCTTCGCCGTCGTTGAGCGAGGTGACGACGTTCCAGGCCGCGCGGCCCTGCGTCATCAGGTCGAGGGTGGCGAACAGCCGGGCGACGTGGAACGGCTCGTAGTAGCTGGTCGAATAGGTGGCGCCGAGGCCGAGCCGCTCGGTCGCCATCCCCATGACCGTGAGCACGGTCACCGCGTCGAGCTTCACGCAACGGATGCCGTGCTCGACCGTATGGGCGTGGTCGCGCCCGTACATGTCCGGCATCGACAGCCGGTCGTCGAAGAAGCCGAGCTGGAATTTCCCCTCCTCCAGCACGCGCCCGAGATGGCGGTAATAATCCGCCGACCACGTGTCGGTGCGCGAGAGCGGGTGGCGCCAGGAGCTCGCGAAATTGGTGCAGTTCTGCGCCTGCAGGAAGGCGACCAGGGTCATTTGGCGCATCGCGGCAGCCCTCCGACTGTGCAGCACGGCTCTTGCCCTGCTGCCTTGATTCCCTCAAGACCCCCGTCTAAGCCTTGAGACTGTAGGTTGGGTCGAGCTTTGCGAGACCCAACAATCGCTTGATGGGCTTCGAGGCGTTGGGTCTCCGCCGGGTCAAGCCCGGGGGCGACCCAACCTACGTGCTTGAGCGGGCGAGACAACAGGCGCGATGATCGTCCTGATCGACAATTACGACAGCTTCACCTTCAACCTGTTCCACTATCTCGGCGGGCTGGGGGCGGACGTCGCCGTCTACCGCAACGACAAGATCGCGGCCGACCAAGTGATCGCGTTCGATCCGGAATCGATCGTGCTGTCGCCCGGTCCGTGCACGCCGAACGAGGCCGGCATCTGCCTCGAGCTGATCGGCAAGGCGTCGGCGACGATCCCGGTGCTCGGGGTCTGCCTCGGCCACCAGGCGATCGGACAGGCGTTCGGCGGGGCGGTGGTGCGCGCGCCGGTGCAGGTGCACGGCAAGCTCTCCGAGATCAAGCACCAGGGCGACGGCATCTTCCGCGGCATCAATGCGCCGTTCAAGGCCACCCGCTACCACTCGCTGGTGGTCGAGCGCGACAGCCTCCCGAACGAGCTTGCCGTGACCGCCGAGACCGACGACCGCCTCGTCATGGGGCTCGCACACCGCAGCCTTGCCGTGCATGGCGTTCAGTTCCATCCTGAGAGCATCGCCTCCGAGCACGGCCACCTGATCTTGCGGAACTTCCTCGACATCGCCGCGGCATGGAATGCCGCGACCGGCCGGCGGCCGGGGCCCGTCCGGGCGACGCGCCGGGTGCCGTGATGGGAGGACCTGAGTTCGTCATGCCCGGGCTTGTCCCGGGCATCCACGACTTGCTTTGATACGGTGGGAAAGACGTGGATGGCCGGGACAAGCCCGGCCATGACGTGGATAAGAGGTGGTCGTGACCGACGCATTGCGGGGATTGATCGCCAAGGCCGCGACCGGCGCCGCGCTCACGCGCGAGGAGGCGGCCGCCGGCTTCGACACCATGATGTCGGGAGAGGCGACGCCCTCGCAGATGGGCGGCCTCCTGATGGCACTGCGGGTGCGCGGAGAGACGGTCGACGAGATCACCGGCGCGGTCACCGCCATGCGCGCGAAGATGCTGCGCGTGCGCGCGCCGGCCGATGCCATCGACGTGGTCGGCACCGGCGGCGATGCCTCGGGCTCGTTCAACATCTCGACCTGCGCCGCCTTCATCGTGGCGGGCGCCGGCGTGCCGGTCGCCAAGCACGGCAACCGGGCGCTGTCGTCGCGCTCGGGCGCCGCCGACGTGCTCGGCGCGCTCGGCGTCAACATCGACCTGGAGCCGGAGGCGGTGAGCCGCTGCATCGGCGAGGCCGGCATCGGATTCATGTTCGCGCCGGCGCACCACCCGGCGATGAAGAACGTCGGGCCGACGCGAGTCGAGCTCGGCACCCGCACCATCTTCAACCTGCTGGGGCCGCTCTCCAATCCGGCCGGCGTCAAGCGGCAGATGGTCGGCGTGTTCTCGCGGCAATGGATCGAGCCGCTGGCGCAGGTGCTGAAAAACCTCGGCTCGGAGGCGGCGTGGGTGGTGCACGGCTCCGACGGCCTCGACGAGATCACCACCTCCGGCGTCACCCATGTCGCCGCGCTCGAAAACGGCGCGGTGCGCAGCTTCGAGATCACGCCGGAGGAGGTCGGGCTGCCGCGGGTCAAACCCGAGGCCTTGCGCGGGGGCGAGGCCAAGGACAACGCGCAGGCGCTGCTCGACGTGCTCAAGGGCAAGAAGGGCGCCTTCCGCGACGTCGCAGCGCTCAACGCCGCCGCGGGGCTGATGGTGGCGGGCCGCGCCGCGGACCTCAAGCAAGCCGTCGCCTTGGCGCAGAAATCGATCGATTCCGGCGAGGCCGAAGGGCGGCTCGATCGCCTCATTGCGGTGTCGAACAGGTGAAAATCCGATGGCCGACATCCTGACCGAGATCGCGGCCTATAAGCGCGAGGAGGTCGCGGCGGCGAAACGCGCCCGGCCGCTCGCGCAGATCGAGGCGGCGGCGAAGGCGGCTCCGCCGCCGCGCGGATTCACCGGCGCCATCGAGCACGCACTCGCGGCCGGACGCTACGCGCTGATCGGCGAGATCAAGAAGGCAAGCCCCTCGAAGGGCCTCATTCGCGCCGATTTCGATCCGCCAGCGCTCGCGCGGGCCTATGAGGCGGGCGGGGCGGCTTGCCTCTCCGTGCTCACCGACGCCCCTTCGTTTCAGGGAAGCCGCGCCGATCTCGTCGCCGCGCGCGCCGCGACCGGGCTGCCGGTGCTGCGCAAGGACTTCATGTACGACACCTATCAAGTAGCAGAGGCGCGGGCCTGGGGCGCCGACTGCATCCTGGTGATCATGGCGGCGGTCGACGACGTGCTGGCGCGGGACCTCGAGGATGTGGCGCAGGCCTACGGCATGGACGTGCTGCTCGAGGTGCACGACGAGGGCGAGCTCGAGCGCGCGCTCGAGCGGCGCTCGCGGCTCGTCGGCGTCAACAACCGCAACCTGAAGACCTTCGAGACCACGCTCGCGACCGGCCGGCGGCTCGGCCCGCGAATTCCGAAAGACCGCATCGCGATCGGCGAGAGCGGCATCGGCTCGCCCGCCGATCTCGCCGCGCTGGCGGCGGTCGGCATCGCGGCCTTTCTGGTGGGCGAGAGCCTGATGCGCGAGGGCGACGTCGCGATGGCGACCCGCGCGCTGCTTGCCCGCGACGACCGCCGGCTCGGCGCCGCGGAGTGATCGCGGTGGCGCGCAAGCTGAGCCATCTCGGCCGCGGCGGCGAGGCGCGCATGGTCGACGTGTCGGGGAAGGCGGCGACCGAGCGCACGGCCGTCGCCGAGGGCCGGGTCGCGATGGCGCAGAAAACGCTCGACCTCGTGCGCGCCGGCAATGCCAAGAAGGGCGACGTGCTCGGCGCCGCCCGCCTCGCCGGCATCATGGCGGCGAAGAGGACGCACGAGCTGATCCCGCTCTGCCACCCGCTGGCGATCGCCAAGATCGCGGTCGACATCGACGAGGAT
>WNFC01017373.1_pt1 | contig 18310 bp, 16 predicted proteins | sample 5400541 | NCBI WGS metagenome assembly WNFC01 (sample SAMN13153342, study PRJNA577476) | soil metagenome | isolation source: 120 cm saprolite under Douglas fir tree site 2 hole 2 replicate 1 | place: USA:California | collected 2015-04-18 | reverse complement strand
AGCTTAACCCAAAAGTTTCTCCATCGATCTCCGCGGTGCTGCAAACCATGATGGCCAAGGACCCGGCGCAACGTTATTCCTCGGCGCGAGATGTTCTGCTCGATTTGCACCGCATACAAGAGGGTGAGAGTCCGGTCTTCGCTCACGGTGTCACAAGCCAGAAACAATCAACATCTGGATCCTCTAAATCCGGGACTGCTCCAAGGATGTTAAAGGTCGCGGCGGCGATGGTCGCGATTGCGCTCGTTGTTGGGACACTGTTCTTCCTCCGAAGTCTCCTGCGGCAGAGTTCCCGTCAAGGCGGGTCAAACTCGGCGCAGAGCGTTGGCGAACAATCTACCACTCTGGTTGTCCTCCCCTTCGAGGGAGTGTCCGATGATGCCAAGCTCACCGCGTTCGGGAACGGATTGGTGGATACGCTCACCGCGAAGCTCGCGCAGTTGGCCGGGAATCATCCGCTGCAGGTTGTCTCCGCGGGCGAGCTTCGGCAGAGAAACGTTTCCAGTCTGGCTCAGGCGCACCAGGAGTTCGGCGCGAGCACCGGACTTTATCTCGGACTGCAACGTTCCGGCGACTTGGTGCGAGTGACCTATTCCCTGACCGACGCCAAGAGCGGAAGAGTAGTCAAAGCGGGAGCGGCCGACTCTCCCGTCACTGACCCGTTCGCCATCGAGGATGAAGTCACAAAGGCTGTGGCTGCCGCGCTTGGGTTTTCTTTGAGCGCCGACGAGACTCGCGAACTCGCATACCACGGCACCAGCATGCCTGATGCCTACAATTACTACACGCAGGCGCGGGGTTATCTCGAAGAAGCCAGCAAAGCAGCGAATGTGGATAGCGCCATCATCCTGCTTGGGGAGGCGCTCAAAGCCGATCCAAATTACGGGAGAGCCGAAGCCGACCTGGGCAGCGCTTACTGGGCGAAGTACTCGGCGACCAAAGATAAGAATCTAATCGCAAAGTCGCGGCAGGCTTGTTCGAAGGCGATTGATCTCGGCAACTCGGGAGCCGCAGGCCATGTATGCCTGGGAGTGATCGAGAGCGGCACTGGCAAGTATGAAGACGCCGTTGATCAGTTCCAGCGCGCGATCCAGCTCGAACCATCGAACGAAGATGCCTACATCGGCTTGGGCGGAGCTTACGAAAGGCTGGGCAAGACGCAGGAGGCGGAAAATACCTATAAGAAGATCGTCGCCTTGCGCCCGAATTACTGGCGGGGCTATAACTTGCTGGGCGCGTTCTATCTTAGGCAAGCGCAGTACGACGACGCCGCCAAGATGTTTCAGAGAGTCATCGAGCGCACCCCGGAAAGCTTCCGCGGATACGCTAACCTGGGCGCGGCGTATTTGTATGAGGCGAAATACGCAGAGGCTATTAAGCCGCTGCAGCAATCGCTGGCAATTCATCCTACTCCGCTGACATATTCGAACCTGGGCACGGCCTATTACTACCAGCGCCGGTTCCTCGAAGCGTCACGGACCTATGAGAAGTCAGTCCAGCTTGGCGACAGCGATTACCTCAACTGGGGGAATCTCGGCGAAGCCTATTACTTGAGTGGGGAGCGTGTTAAAGCCAGTGCCGCATACCAAAAGGCGATTGCACTAGCCACAAAAGACTTGAGTGTCAATCCCTCCGACCCTGACGTTCTAAGAGATCTGGCAGATTACTACACCATGACCGGCGACAGAAGGGATGCCCTCAAGTACCTTCAGCGTGCTCTTCAGGCGAGCAAGTTCGACAAGCAGTGCCTGTTTGAAGCCGCGCTGGTGTATAACCACCTTGGCGAGACAGGCGCGGCTCTGGAGTGGCTCAGAAAGGCGCTCCAGGCAGGGTACTCTGCTGAGAAGGCACTGAGATCTCCAGATTTGGATAATCTTCACGGGGACGCGGGCCGAATCCATAGGGTAGTCAGGATCGAACTTCGCAAAGGAGAAGAGGACATGGACATCTGTGCTGGAGGTACGATAAGCGTTGGTGCGACGCAGATTGACTTCACCAACAACCATACGGAAGACTGCACAATCACTGGTTCCGATATGCCGGGATGGCCAACAACCGACCCTGTAATTCCGAAGAGACAAGGCGGAATAGCTGGCACCGGGACTGTCTATTTGACTACGCCAGCAACAGCGGGCAGTTACACATACACTCCCGTTTGTTGCGATCAAGAGACAGACCCGATAATCAGAGTCCAGTAGGGCCGAACCTACAGTTTTCATTTGACAACTCCGCCCCTGGGGGGGGTACATTTGCTTGCTTCTCGGGCCCCTAACTCAAAGAAGGAGAATTGCAAGATGAAAAAGGCCCTGCTGTCGCTGACTGTGGTTCTGATTCTAATGTCGGCAGTGCCCAACATTTGGGCTACCGACCCAACCATCAAAGTGCAAACTTCCGTGCCAGCGCCATCGCTGCTGGTGCGCGCTTGGGGTGCGCTGCTGTCGGCCATTCGAACGATTTAAATGATCGCGGAAATCACTCATTCAAGCCCTGCTGTGAGGCAGGGCTTTTTCTTTCGTCGGTTCCTGGCTCCCTCGTGCCATGCAACTTCTGTTGTTTCCTCCACCCAGCTGCGCTATCCTAATGGTGCTCTCGCGATTCTCCCACCTCGTCCTTCCCTCACCCAAAAACCAGGCTTCTGCTGCAATGTGTGTGCAACCCAACGCGCTTGTCGGTAAGGCCATACAACATATAGTGTTATATTGCTTGACCCCGGCCCCATTTCACCGTTACAGTTGCTTAAATTTGTGCCCGGCCTACCCAGCCCAGGTCGGAACCTGTTACGGAATTGAGCCGATGAGGCATCTATCTAAAGGCGGGGGTATCCGCCTGGTAAACAGCCCGGCAAGCAGCCCAACTGGCAGCCAGACAGTGACCACTGGCTACTGCTTTTCCCAAGGAGTCACCGTTGCTTAAACTGAAGCGCCTCCAGATTCTCGGGTTCAAATCGTTCTGCGACCGCACCGACCTCAAGTTTCACGGGGACGGAATCGCCGCCATCATCGGCCCCAACGGCTGCGGCAAGTCGAACATTGCTGACGCCATCTCCTGGGTGCTCGGGGAGCAGTCGGCCAAGACCCTGCGCGGATCGCGCATGGAAGATGTGATCTTCGCCGGGACGCGCGACCGCAAGCCCACGGGCATGGCCGAAGTGTCGCTGACCTTGATCGATCCTGAGGAGTATCCCGGCGCTGACGCCGATGCGCCCACCGAGATTGACATTCAGGATGAGCTGCCGAGCGCTGCCGCAGTCTTGAAGAATGCAGCCGATTTCTCGGATGCCGATCAGCCGGACAAGAACTGGGACGAGTCCGCCCTCCGTGCTCGAGCGGCGGAGGAAACCGAGCGCGCCGTCGAAGACGCTCAACCGGGCAAGCCGGAAGAGGTTGAGATTCCGCGCTCGAAGATCACGACCATCGCGGTCGCCTTCCCCGACGACGAGCCTGTGTTCGCTTTGCCTTCTGGTTCGTTAGCCACGGTCACTCCGATTTCTTCCGCGGTGATAGCCGCTCCTCAGGTCGTGCTGAAGATTCGTCGCCGCAAATTCAACCAGCAACAATTTCACGCGGGCGAAATTGTAGTCACGCGGCGACTGTTCCGCTCGGGCGACAGCGAATATTTGCTGAACGGCAAACTCTGCCGCCTGCGCGACATTCAGGAACTCTTCATGGGCACAGGCCTCGGACCTGAGACATACGCCCTGATCGAACAGGGACGCATCGGCCAGATCCTCAGCAGCCGTCCTACGGATCGCCGCGCCATCCTTGAAGAAGCCGCGGGAATCACGAAGTTCAAAACCAAGAAGCGCCTGGCTGAAGCTCGTTTGGAAGATGCCAAGCTGAACCTCGCCCGGATCAACGATATTTTCGACGAAGTCACGCGCCAGATGAATTCGTTGAAGCGCCAGGCCTCGAAGGCCGAGCGTTATGCCAAGCTGCGCGAAGAGATGCGTGCCCACCTGCGTATTGTCCTGGCCAGCAAGTTTGCCGCAATCGAGCACGAGAGCACCGAACTTGACGGTCAGCTCAATGCCCTCGCCGAGGACATGCAGCACCGCACCGAAGCCGTGCAGCTACTCGAAGCCGAACATAGCGAAGGTACCGAGCGCGGCTATGCCATTGAAACCGAGCTGCGCGAGAATCGTGACCGCTTGAGCCACCTCGCCATGGAAATCGACCGTGCGCAGGCCCGCCGCCGTCATAACAACGAGCGTTGCGCAGAGCTTGTGATTCGCTCTGCTTCTGCCGACGCGGAACTGGCGCAGGCCCGTCATCGCCTGACCTCGCTTGAGGCCGAGCGTGATTCGAATCGTCAGATGCTCGAATCCGCCGCTGCTGATCTGGCTGCCGCACATCATGAGCTTGCATTCTCGCAGCAGGAAGCCGCGGCCGCGACAACCGCCCTTGCTGAACTTGAACGTCGGCAGGAAGAATCTCGAATTGCCATTTTTGACACGGTGTCGTCGGTCTCGCGTCTTCGCAATCAACTCGCTCAAGCCGAAGAGCGCCTCGCGGGCGCAAACCGCGAAGCCTCCCGTCTGCAAACCGAAATCACCAACGCCAATCTTCAGGTGGAAACCTTCGGCGGCCAGCGCGGGCAACTCGCCCTCGAGTTCGAAACGGTTACCCAGCGCGTCGCCGGAATCACCGAAGAGATCAGCCAGCTTCGCCGCCTCGTGCAAAACAAGCGCCTCGAAGAAACCAAAGCCAAAGCTAATCTCGACGTGCTCCGCGCCGAATTCGCCACCGCTCTCGGCAAGAAGGGATCTCTGGAGGCGGTGATCGCCGAACACGGTTACTCCACCGAATCCGTTCGCCGCCTTTTCCAGTCAGGCGTAATGCAGAGCGGCCTCGCGCCGGTCGGCGTCCTGGCGGATTTTATTGAGGTCGAGCCGCGATTTGAGCGCGTGGTCGAAGACTTTCTGCGCGACGAATTGAATTACATCGTGGTCAAGTCCTGGGACGCCGCCGACGAAGGCCTTCGCTTGCTGCGCAGCGACGTGGATGGCCGCGCTACCTTCCTGGTTCATCCCGAGGACTCGCAGGCCAAGTTCTCCTTCATCGTCGACGAAGCCGCGCATTGCGCGCCGGCGACAGCGTCTATCGTTCCGCTGAAGCACACCATTCGCGTGCTCGACGGATTTGGCAAGTCACTCGAGGTGATTCTGCCCAAGCTTCGCGACGGCTACATCGTTCCCGGTTCCGACGTTGCGCGCGGTCTCGCGCTGGAAAATCCGGACGCGTTCTTCCTCTCGCAATCCGGAGAATGCTTCCACAACGTAACCGTCACAGGCGGCAAACAGCGCGCCGAAGGTCCGCTTTCGATGAAGCGCGAACTCCGCGAAGTTCTTCGCCAACTCGAAGATCTGGAGCGCGCTCTGCGTGAAGAAGAAATGCGAGTGCTCACCCTCGGCCGGGAAATTAAGGACTTCACTTCCCTGCTGGAACGCCTGGAAGCCGAAAAGCGTGAGGCCGATCATCAGTCGATGACCTCTGGGCACATGCTGCAGCAGCTCGATGCGGAAATGGCCCGTGTCACCGAACGTATGAGCATTTCGCAAGCCGAGCTGCAACGGCTGGCCGCTGAACGCGATGACCAGCAGTCGAACATCATAGCGCGCCAGGCGGAGATCGCCGTGCTCGAACAGACCGGCGCCCAACTGGAGCGGCAAATCGCGGCTGCCCAGGAATCACTCGCCGCCCTGCGTCAGCGTCGCGAAGACGCGGTCCACGGCAGTTCGCAGCGTGTAGCCCGGGTCGCGGCGCTTGAAGAGCGTCACCGCTCCGCCACCGCGGTGCTCGGACGCATCGATTCTTTGTTCACGGAAATGAACGAGCGCATTCATGCGCTGGCTTCGCAAATCGAAGCCGCCGCAGCCGAGAAATTGCAGCGCGAAGCCGAGAATCTCCAACTCCAGCAGCAAGCCGCCGACTTCGAAGCTGAGCGCAACGCGGGGCAGGCGCGTGAGGGTCTGCTGCAATTCGAGAAAGACCAACTTCGAGCCCGCCTCACCGAAATCGACGAACTCCTGCGCCACGCTCGCCAACTCCTCGACCAGGCCCGCGACCGCCGCGGTGAGCTGCAGGCAGCGGCTGCCAAGCTGCAAGCCGACGCTATGCACATGGCAGACACTTGCCTGAACGAACTCGGCATCGAGCGCGCCGGGTTGCTCGCCGACACGACAATCGCCCTCCTGGCCGGCAACGAACTCGCGGCTTGCGACCAGTCTTATCGCGAGATGCGCGCCAAACTCGAAGCCATGGGACCGGTAAACATGATGGCGCTCGAAGAGTACCGCGAGACCGCCGAACGTCACACTTTTCTCGATGCCCAGCGCAAGGACCTCATTTCCTCCATCGAGAACACCACGGCCACCATCCGCGAGATCGACGAAGTTTCGCGCCAGAAATTCCAGGAAGCCTTCGCCAGGATCAACGAGAACTTCCAGGCAACGAAGTTTCGCGCCAGAAATTCCAGGAAGCCTTCGCCAGGATCAACGAGAACTTCCAGGCAACGTTCAAAAAACTTTTCGGCGGTGGCCACGCCTTCATGAAGCTCACCGACGAAGAAAACTCCGCCGAGAGCGGCATCGACGTTGTAGCCTCCCCTCCCGGCAAGCGCTTGCAGAGCGTGTTGCTGCTTTCCGGAGGCGAGAAGGCGCTGACCGCCCTTGCGCTGCTGGTAGGTATCTTCCAGTTCACGCCTAGCCCGTTCTGCATCCTCGATGAAGTCGACGCCCCGCTCGACGAGGCCAACATCGGCCGCTTCACCGAACTCGTGAAAGAGATGAGCATCCAGACGCAGTTCGTGCTCATCACGCACAGCAAGAAGACCATGAGTATCGCGCCGGTACTTTACGGCGTAACCATGCAGGAGCCGGGCGTCTCGAAACTGGTCTCAGTCCGCTTCGGCGCCGCGTAGCGCGTGGGGCACCCGCCTCTTCGACAAGCTCAGAGCTGGGCTCTCGGCTATCTGCCGTGCGAAGCGAGGCTGCCCTGACTACCACGATATCCACTCTTATCCTCAGCTTTTCCACAACGTACCGCGAGAAGCCGCCATTCGGCCGCCCGCCCCGCTTTATTTCCGGGAGCCAACGTTTTCCTTCTCAACAGGATACGGACTTCCCTCTAATCTGTAATCTCTGTCGTTGACAAATATTTCTGACAGTCTAAAATACGCCACGCTGCTTGCCTGTAAAATTTTCCTATGAGCCCTAATCTACTTGATCCTGTAATTCTGCAAACTGACTTCCCCGATCTTCAACTTCATACGAGTGGCAAGGTCCGCGACGTCTACCAGTTGGATAATGAGCGACTGTTGTTCGTAGCCACCGACCGCATTTCCGCCTTCGATTATGTGCTGGCTACTGGCATCCCGCACAAAGGCCGCGTCCTGAGCCAGATTTCGCTGTTCTGGTTCAACTTCCTGTCTGACATCGTGCCCAACCACGTCATCACCGCTGATGTAGAGCGCTATCCTCAGGCGCTGCGGAAATATGCCGATCCGCTGCGTGGCCGGTCGATGATCGTGCAGCGCGCTGAAATGTTTCCCGTAGAGTGCGTGGTGCGAGGCTACATTTCAGGCTCCGCCTGGAAGGAATACAAGGGCACCGGCAAAGTGTGTGGCATCGAACTTCCGGCAGGACTGCGCGAATCGGAAGCCTTCCCGGAGCCTATCTTTACACCCGCCACCAAGGCGGTAAGCGGCCACGATGAAAACATAACGTTTGCCAAGATGTGCGAAATCGTCGGGAGCGAAACCGCCAGCCACCTGCGCGACCTGACGCTGAGGATTTACAAGAAAGCTGCCGCATATGCCCGCCAGCGCGGTATTATCATCGCCGACACCAAGTTTGAGTTTGGACGCACGGCCAAGGGAATCACGCTGGCGGATGAGGTGCTGACCCCGGACTCCTCCCGCTTCTGGCCCGCCGACAAGTATGCCCCGGGGCGCTCGCAGGAGTCCTACGATAAGCAATATGTTCGCGATCATCTGGAACAGATTCACTGGAACAAGCAGCCACCGGCGCCGGCTCTGCCGGCCGAGGTTGCCGGCCGGACCAGCGAAAAGTATCTCGACGCTTATCTCCAGATCACGGGCCGCAAGCTGGATGTATAGGCGCGAAGCCTTCCGCGAAACAGCGGACCGGAGAAGAGCATGACCCCGGCGGACTGGCTGATTGTCGCGGTCGTGCTGCTGAACGTTGTGCTCGCTGCCATTCACGGCTTCTTCGCCGAGGCCTTAAGCATGGCTGGGCTCGTGGTTGGTTACATCGTCGCCGCCTGGCAGTATCAGCGCCTGGCGGTGTGGTTTATGTCGTTCCTGAAGTCGGAGTTGTTAGCCGAGATTTTCGGGTTCCTCATTATTTTTTTTGTAGTCCTGACCCTTTTCAGCGTTGCCGGAAGGATTGCACGCAAGTGGATGAAAGTAGCCGGGCTGAGCGGGTTTGACCGTTTACTGGGCGCGTTGTTGGGCCTGACGAAGGGCGGCTTGGTGGTGGCCGTGGTTTTGATGGGACTGACCGCGTTCGCACCCACGTCGCAGATGCTGGAGAAGTCTGAACTGGCTCCGTATTTCCTGGTGGTCGGAAGGGCCGCCATTTGGGTGGCGCCATCGGATCTACGGGCGCGTTTCTATGAGGGACTGGATTTCTTGCATCGGGCCCCTAAGGATTTGACAAGCACTCCAGCTTCCAAGTCGAAATGAAGGCTGTGAGGCGGGCAGTTAAAACAAGACATCGAACGAAGAGAGAGACCTACCGTGAAAGATCAATTGGAAGCACTCATCCTGCAGATGTACAAGAGCAACATTCTCTATTCTGAGGGTGTGCGCGAATTCAAGAAGCGATTCATCCTGACTGTTCTCCAGGAGAACAAGGGCAACCAGTGCCGGGCCGCCCGCGAGCTGGGGATGCATCGCAACACGCTCAGTCGCACCATCGACGAGCTCAAGATCGACATCCGCCAGCTACGGGACGGAGCCAAACGCCCGCCCCGCAGCGCGCGACCCATGTCGGTGGAAAAGAAGGCGGTACGTTAATCCGGTTGGCCGCGCTCGAGCGAATGCCTTCGTATTCTCTTGCCAAAAAACCAAGGCAGCCCTCGCGGACTGCCTTTGTTTTGGATTCCATCTGCATTAGTGCGCAGCCGGCTTGCGGTGAACAGGAGGTTTCTTGGCCGGGGTTGGAGTCGCCGCCTTGAGCAACTTCCCTTTCTCCATTGTCATCATGAACGGACTGGGCGTGTAAGAGGCGGGTTCGCCCTGGAAGTCCAGACTGGCGCCGTCTTTGGGGATGAGTCGCAACGGCACCTTTTCTTCGAAGGTGAGAGTGATATCCGCCTTCTTCGCGTCGATGTCATCCGAGCTGCCAGCGATATCGAACTCGGTTGCCGTAGCCTTGATGACCGTGCCATTCATCTGCACAGCCTTGCCCTTGATGGCGTTCCAGACGATATCCTGGTCTTCCTTGGAGCCATTGGTAAACACGAACTGCCAGGTTGCGAAATCCATCTCTTCCGGCTTCTTGGTGGTCACCATAGTGTGGACCTGTTCTGCCGGGGAAGGAGCGGGTTTGATGGCAAAGCCAGCGGGCTGAGTGGGGCTGGCCTTGGCTTGCGCTAGAACATCGGTCCAACCGTCGTCTCCGCCGTGATACTTGATATATAGTCCCTTGGCATACTTCTCAATCTTGGCCTGGTACTCGGCATTCGGCGCTACGGTTGAAGCACGGGCCGCGAACCAGATCGCATTGATCGGGTCTGGAGTGAGGTTCGGGTCTGGAGGAGTCGGCCCTGCATAGGCCAATGCCAGGGGATAGACCACACTAAAATCCTTCTGCGAATCAGGACTGCTGTCGACGGCGCTACGCAACGCTTTACGCGCTGCGTTGTAGTCCTTGTCGGTATAGGCAGCGAGACCAATGGCCGCGTTGAAAATACCGGTCATCTGATCTTTCATCTTCTGAAAATCAGCGTCAGCGGTGCCTTCAGGCTTGTTGAATTTCGGTAGACAATCCAGTCCCATCTGCGCATATTTCTTGGCATCCGCCAGATCTTGCTTCGCATTGGGATCGGGACCTTGCGCCTTCATGCGATCGAAAAAGGCCAGCAACGCCATAGCTCGCACGTTGCAGGGATCAGCCGCCACCAATTTTGTGGCCGTGTCGATGGTTTTCTGCTGGTTGTTGGTCTGCTGGTAGTCCTGCATCAGCGTTTGCAGGGCGGCCATTTTCATCACGCTGTTGGGATACTGGTCCTTCTGCTGGATCGCACCCACGTAAGCGTTGTACTCGGCAGGGTCTTTGATAACCGGGGCTTGAGCCGGCGCAGCCGGTTGGGCCGGTGCTGCTTGCCCCTGCGGTGGTTGCGCCGGTTTGGCGGCATCCTGGGCCGCTGCCAGTGCAGCCAGCCCAAGCACAACCGTAACCAGAATCTTTTTCATCAGTGTATGGCTCCTTGGCCTTTGGGAATCGAAATCTTAGGAAGCAATATGCCTTAGCTCTGCAAGACGACTGACCCCGCACTTTGGGTTTGCCGGATTATATGTACCTCTTGGTCCGAAGGCAAGCAACTTTCCCGTTTACCCTCCCCGCCATTGTATAAGATGCAGATGTCATGCCTCGCGGATAGCCTCTAATGTGGCCCTCGCGGGGCATCTGAAATGACGACGGAGGCATCGCTAATGAACGCAGTAGGTGCGGACATTCATCCCCTGGCCGGGCAAGTAGCGGTCGTTACCGGCGCAGGCCGCGGCATTGGCGCCGCGATTGCGCGCCAATTGTCGAGCTTAGGCGCGACTGCCCTGCTGTGCGGGCGAACGCGTCCCCCTCTCGAAGCGGCGGCGAAGTCGATTGCTCAGGCTGGGGGCAAGGCAGAGGCGCTGGCCTGCGATGTGACAAGTCTCCAGTCGGTGGAGGCGGCAGCCAGGCACGTCGAAGCCTCGTTCGGACGCGTGGACATCGTCGTCAACAACGCGGGCATCGGCGGATTCGGGGGCCCGCTGCACCAACTCTCTCCTGACGCATGGGAACAAATTCTGAACACGAACCTGCGGGGCGTCTACTACATGACGCGCGCTTTCGCTCCCCTGATGATTCGCGTCCGCTCCGGGCACATCATCAACATTTCGTCTCTCGCCGGAAAAAACGCTCTGCCGAACGGCGCGGCCTACTCCGCCTCTAAATGGGGATTGAACGGGCTGAGCTATTCCTTGGCGGAGGAACTGCGCGGCCACAACATCCGCGTGGCCGTGATCTGCCCAGGTTCGACAAACACAGACCTCAGTCCGCACGCGGGCAAGGATCCTGCGAAGATGCTGCAACCGGAAGACGTCGCGCACGCCGTGGCCATGCTGGTGACGCAGGCTCCGCAGTCATTTGTCAGCGAGATACTTCTGAGGCCTACGCAGAAACCCTGAATCCTTTGCGTTCTTTGCGCCCTTTCTCAGCGAGCTCCGCGCTTACAAGAAATAAAACCTGAGCTTAGAGATCGCTAAGAACAGCCGCAGATGTCGGGGAGCATCTGTGAGCATTCGGTTTCAATCTTACTTCTTAAACAGATTTTCGAACGCCTGCCGCGCGTCGCTGGGCCGCAGGCTGGCGGGAGTGGAGGTCTCCTTTTCACGCGTCACGCGGATTTCGTAGAACGTGCAATCGTTGCGCGTGTCTTTTTTAGGCACGCGCTCTTTCACCGGTTGCATGCACTCGAAGCGGCTTCCGGGATCGAAATACATACACTGCCTGCAGGAATGCAGTTCGAAGCCGCACTTGGGACAGAGCCCCGTGGGCGGAATTGCCTGGAGCACCGTGCCGCACTGGGCGCACCGGGAGACGGCGCGGGTTCCCGGCATGTTCACCGGCTTTGGTCCCATGCTGTAGTCTCTCTTGGCAGGCGCCGAAGGTGGCTTGTCCCCAGACTCCTTTTGTGGCTTTTGCTCGCGGTCCCGGTCCTGATATCCATGCTGACGATATTTGGCTACCACAAAACCTCCCGGCAAAATGCTATTAACCACGAAGGGCACTAAGGATCACGAAGTAAGAATCTGATTCAGCCTTCGTGTAACTTCGTGCCCTTCGTGGTTCAGGAATTTTAGAACAGTATCCTTATTCGTAACTCGATTCGTAACTCGCTAGAATAAAGCCATGATTCACGAAATCTTTGCCGTTGGGCCACTCCAGTGCAACTGCTCGATCATTGGCGACGAGTCCACGCGCGAAGCCATGGTTGTCGACCCCGGCGACGACATCGATGACGTCCTCGCGCTCCTCCGCAAGCATAACCTGCAAGTCAAGCAAATCGTCATCACCCACGCCCACATCGACCATGTGGGGGGAGCGATGAAGTTACGTGCAGCCACTGGAGCGCCAATCCTGCTCAACCAGAACGACTACGCGCTGCTCAAAATGCTCGACGTGCAGGCCGCTTGGGTTGGCATGGCGGCGCCGGGCGCGGTCGAGATTGACCAGAGCGTCAGTACCGGAGATACCGTGAAAGTTGGCGCGCACGCCGCCAGCATTCTGCATACGCCGGGACATACTGAAGGCAGTATTTGCCTCTACTTCCCTGCCGAACAAAAGCTGATCGCGGGCGACACCCTGTTCGCCGGCTCCATCGGCCGCACCGACCTGCCCGGCGGATCGATGCAGAAAATAATGCAGTCGCTGCACGGCACCGTGCTCGCTTTGCCCGACGATACGGTCGTCGTGCCCGGCCACGGCCCCCTGACCACCATCGGAGAAGAACGCGAGAGCAATCCATTTCTGGTGAAGCGATGAAATTGTTGATTGTCGATTTGGACCGATCCCGCCGGCTTTTCAATCAGCAATCAGCGATCAACAATCATCAGTTCCAGGAGACGTCCGATCCCTTCCGTGAACTCATCCCGCTGCGCAATTAAGCTCAGCACCAAATAGCCGTCGCGGGGGAAGTCATAAAAGTGACCAGGATGCACCAGCACAGATCTCCGGCGTAACAGATCAACCGCCAAGTCCTCGTCGGTCTGGGTTACGGGGACGCGCAACACCGCATACCATCCGCCTTCCACAATTAACCGCTGACACGTCTTCTGTGCGGCGAGCTGGCGGTCGAGCTCTTTCAGATTCGCGAGCACACGGTTGAGCAGTTGCTCCTGAATGCTCTTGCGATGCTCCAGCAATACTGGCGTAGCCCACTGGATCGGCGCATTCATGGAAAGATAAGTGTCGGCAATTACCTCCAATCGCGATTGTGCTGCCTCAACCTCTGCTGCGGGGCCGCTGGTAACGATCCACGCCACCTTCATTTGCGGCAGCGCCGAGACTTTCGAAACTCCACTCAGCGTGAAGGTCAGCACATCCGGGTTGGCGGCGAAAGTTTGTTGTGGGGCGCGATTATGAGCGTAATCGAGAAATACTTCGTCGGCAATCAGAGTGAGTTCATGTTCACGGCAAAAGCGATTGAGAGACTTCTGTTCAACCGGATGTACGAACGAACCCGTCGGATTATTAGGATGAACCACGACCACGCCACGGGTGCGCTCGCTCACCGCCTTCTGCAGTGAAGGAAAATCCATCTGCCAGCCGTGATCGTAGATCAACGGATAAGGCACGAGTCTAACGTCCTGCAACTCGGCCAGAAACTCGAACAGAGGGTAGCTCGGCCTCGGAACCAGCAGTTCATCGCCAGGATTGCAAATCAAGCCGAACACGAAGGAATATCCTTCGCTGGTGCTGGTGGTGAGAATCAGGCGGTCCGGATCCAAGTTGTGAATTTCATGCTGAGTCTTGTAGTACTGCGCCACTGCCGCGCGTGCGCTGGACAGGCCTTTCGGATCGGGATCGTAATCCATAGCCCGCGGCGAGGCCAAGGATTGGAGATTCGATGCCTCGTCGTAGGTTAGGCCGGCGCGGGTTGGGTTGGAAATCGTTAGATCGAGCAGGCGGACGCCGCTCGAGGTTACTTCTTCGCGGGCTTCGGTCAGGCGATTGCGCGTGAGCTTCCAGTTGGTACGGTCGGAAAACATTCCTTTTGTCCGGGGACCTCGGGAATTCAGCGCCCAGGCGCGCTCATAGGAAAGCCTTTGCGGCGTACCTGAAGGCGTGCGTGCACTGATACGAATCTGCCGGCAGCGCACGGCGACAATCCTTTGTCGAACCTCGCGGGCGAGCGTGTCATAGCGAACACGAAGTCCTCGGTGGGAGTGGGAAGGCGCGGCTGATATCGTCCTGGACGCCACGCCATTCCATGCTAGGCCAGTCGCGAATCGAAACTGCCGGACAGACCAGGCTTTGGCCCTCGGCCCGTAGCAACTGCCGTAGAGTCTGCACCCCGTAGAAGAGCCCCTGACCCGTGTTCGCCGCGACGATCAGGTGAGAATTGTCGGAGAAAAGAAGATAGCCCTGGTCGCCGATCGAATCCGCCTTCAGGCCTTTGGATTCGAGGAACTGACGCACCCGGCGGTCCTGCAAACGAGCCAGAATGATCGCGCCACTCTCCTGCTGGGATTCCTCTTCTTTGGATTCCGCTTTGGCGCCCGCAATGCTCAACCTAAACCCGGACTGGTCGCGGATCTCCTCCGCCAGCGTTTCCGCGGCGATGCGGTCTTCGGCCTGATGTCCGAACTCCACGAGGATTCTGGTAGTCGGTCTTACATGGAAGCCGCCTTCCTGAACGCGAACCTCCTTGGGCGCTGGGATCAGCTTGAGTTGGCTGTCTGGCGCAACAGTTCCAGCCGACACTCCAGGCATGAGAAGCAGCAGAACAGAAAGAACAGAGAAGGCGTATCGCTTTTTCATTCGTATCCTTGTTTTCATTCGTATCCCCGGGCGGAAAACGATGAATCTACATTCTAGTGGGAACGAGCGATCTGAGGGCGATTGCTTCATAAATTCATGCACCACGAACGACACGAAGTAGCACGGAAGATTTGTGGGCCCGCTTTGCGTTCTTGTATCCTTCGGGGTCAAGCTGCTCCCCATTCACTTTCCGAATGCCTCCTTGTTTACGACATAAGGCATCTTTGCAACATCGCCCCCATAGTTCGCCTCGAGGACGTCGATCAATCCCTGCACACAACGTCCTGCCATGCCCTTGTTCGGATCGGTGGAGAGCCGCGTGATGCGTCCCGCGCTAGCGAAGTGCGGCATGAGGCGGCAACGGTCGGCAATGGCTGGGTCGCGCAGCGGCGAATCTGCCGGCAGCGGTTCTTTCTCGTAAACGTCGAGAGCTGCGCCCGCGATCCAGTTCTCCCGTAGTGCTTTCACGAGCGCTGCTTCGTCCACCACGGGCCCGCGAGAGTCATTCACAAGAAAAGCCGTCGGCTTCATCAGTTTCAAAGTCTGCTCGTTGAACAAATGATAGGTAGGCGACGCGCTTTCGCCAGGGCGCAGCAGCGGCACGTGCACGCTGACAAAATCGGCATGGCGCAGCGCCTCTTCAAACGTCACATACTTGATCCAGTTTTTTTCTTTGGAGATACCGCGCGCATGGCGCAAGTCCATGGTCTCTTGAATGGCCTTGATGTAGTCGAGGTTCTCATACGCGGGGTCGTAGCACAGCATGTTCATGTCGAAGCCGGCGCATTTCTTGATCATGGCCAGGCCAATGCGTCCGGTGCCGATGATTGCGACCGTTTTGCCGGTGACTTCGTCGCCCAAAAACGGCAGATAGGGGTGCCAATAGCCCCATTGGTTGTCGCGGGTGAGGTGCTCGGCGGTCCACATCTTGCGCGCCAGCATGCCCAGCATGAAGAAAGAGAACTCCGCCGTGGCTTCGGTCAGGACGTCCGCCGTGTGAGTGAAAGGAATCTTGTAGCGGTTGGCGTCGGCGCGATTGATATTGTCGAATCCAACCGCAATCTGCGCCACAACTTTCAGCGTGCTCTTGCCCGCTTCGAAGACCTCGGCGTCGATGGGATCGCGCAGCGTAGTGATCAGGCCGTCGATGCCGGATTTCACTTTGTCGATAATCAGGCTTTTGGGGGGCGCCTCCGGCTGCGGATAGACTTCGACCTCATACCCGCGGCTTCGCAGTAAATCAATGGCATCTCCAATATCGCAGGTAGCAAAGACACGAATTTTCCTGATCATGAATTTCTTTCCGAAATCGTGTGGCGCGGGCACTGCTGCCCGCAAAATCTAACCACTAGGAAACCTGCAATCGTAGATTCAGCGTTCGCCAAGAGTCAACGGCGGGCAGGGTCCCCAAGCTCACAGATGCCGCTGGCATTCGCGGGCAGCAGTGCCCGCGCCACACTAAAACTTCCAGCGCGTGGACTTACTGACGAAGTGTTTTTCCCAAAAACCGAACGCCATGCGTGGACGTACCGCGAAGACCGGTTCTTGCATCGAGAGAATGTCCTGCTTCATTCCTCCCATGTCGAATTTGTATTTGCGCTCGTAGGCGGAAAGGAAGTTTCGGCGCGCGGGGACGTCGGCGATCTCGGCAATGCCTTCGCCGATGACCGCTTCGTTCGCAAGTTCCGTACAGACGACGCAGTTGGCATTTTGCGCCAGATTGCGCGCTTTACGCGATTTGCTGCCGGTGCTGAACCTCAGGCGGCCGTCCTGCCACAGGCCCCAGACCACCATGGTGTGCGGCGATCCATCGGGCTTTACCGTCGTGATCCAGTAGTTGTGCGATTTCTTCAGACGCCGATCGGCCCAACTCCACGGGAGAAGGCCTTTGTCGCCGGTAGGCAAGCCGTAACCAGGCATGTGCGGACGGCTCGCTTTAGGCTTTACCTTCGCCGGAATCTTTTTCTTGGCTGGCATGAGGGGTCCGGGATGGCTCTGGTTCTGATGTCAGAGATTCTTCTTCGTCCACTGGTCGACACGATCAAGCGCCTGCTGCAGGTTCTCCAGCGAATTGGCTACGCTGAAACGCAGGTAGCCTTCGCCGAAGTCGCCGAATGCGGTACCGGAAAGCGCGGCCACGCCTGCCTGCTCCAATAGAGCGTCGGCCAGAGGTTTCGACTTCCATCCCGTCTTCGTGATGTTGGGAAAGACGTAGAACGCGCCTTTGGGCAGGCGGCAGGAAAAGCCTTTGATCTTATTCAGACCGGCGACGAACACATCGCGGCGGCGCTTGAATTCGGCGCACATGTGATCGACTGAACTCTGGTCGCCACGCAGCGCTTCGATGCCTGCGATTTGAGTAAAGCTGGCAGTGCAGGAATTCGAGTTCGTCATCAGCCGCGTAATGTGCGCAGCCAGATCCGGGCGCATTATTCCGTAGCCCATGCGCCAGCCGGTCATGGCATAGGTTTTCGAGAAACCATCCAGCAGGATCGTGCGTTCCTGCATCCCCGGTACCGACACGATGGAGAAATGCTCGCCTTCAAAAAGCAGGCGGCTGTAAATTTCATCCGACAATACCAGGATGTTGCGATCACTGATCACCTTGGCCAGCTGCTCAACGTCTTTGCGCTGCATCACGCCGCCGGTGGGATTGTGCGGCGAATTCAGAATAATCAGCTTTGTGCGCTCGGTAATGAGGGCTGCGAGTTCGTTTACCTCCAGCGAGAAATCGCGATCTTCGCGGAGCTGAATGGGGACGGCGTGTCCACCCACGTAGTGAATCATGGACTCGTAAATTGGGAAGCCTGGGTTGGGATAGACAACCTCATCTCCTTCATCAATTAGGGCCAGCATCGTAAAGAAAATGATCGGCTTGCCTCCCGGAACAACGACTACTTCTTCGGGGAGAACTTTTATACTGCGGGTGCGGCTCACGTAATCGGCAATGGTTTGACGCAGCTCGGGCAGGCCAGCGGACGGGCTATAGTGCGTCCAACCCTTGTGCAGTGCATCCACGGCGGCTTCGACCACATTCGCGGGCGTGTCGAAATCGGGCTCGCCGATTTCGAGGTGAATGATGCTCTTGCCTTGACGCTCGAGGGCACGCGCTTTATTCAGCACTTCGAAAGCTGTTTCCGTTCCAAGCCGGGACATGCGGCGGGCTAGTTGCAATGCGTGTTGCGTGGTCGGTGGCATTGAGGGCTGGACGCTCCTAAGAGGCTAAACCGCACATTATACGCCCGGAGATTGAGGGGATTTTGCAGGGCACGCAAACTTATCTCACTCCGGCAGAGTCGACCAAACGATTCATGTTCAAATTGTTTATTTTAGGAGATGCGTTTTACTCGGACACGCTGTGCTCTTCGTTCTGTGCACGAAGTACGCGGTCGACGGAGTAGGGGGCGCGGTTGCGGGGCTCGTGGTAGTGGCGGACTTGCATTTCTCCCAGCAAGCCGATGGCGAGAAGGTTCAGTCCTCCGAGCAGCAGGCCTAGAGCAAGCATCATCAGAGGGCCGTGGGAAGACATGACGTGAACGTTGC
>WNFC01009874.1_pt1 | contig 18313 bp, 13 predicted proteins | sample 5400541 | NCBI WGS metagenome assembly WNFC01 (sample SAMN13153342, study PRJNA577476) | soil metagenome | isolation source: 120 cm saprolite under Douglas fir tree site 2 hole 2 replicate 1 | place: USA:California | collected 2015-04-18 | reverse complement strand
TGTTCACTTCCGCCGCCGCGAAGGACGCGGCTAGGTTGATGGCAGTCGTAGTCTTACCCACGCCGCCCTTCTGATTGGCAACAGCGATGACGCGTCCCATAAATTGTCGAGGAGCCCAGAGCTGTTGGCAGAATAGTTCGATTCACATTTCGAATGCAAGGTCGAACTGTTGTGCACAACGCGAATTTGTGTGCAAAACGGGTCCAATGTTCCCACGGGAACATTTGGACGCGCATCGACATTAGGGATTGGAATGTTCCCGCAGGAACCTTCCAACGCGGCGTGAGCGCGAGGACTAAATCGGCCACTGATGTTCCGGTGGGAACATTGTGAAGTGACAGGATATTCCCCCGGAGGACGTTTTGACCTAATGTTCCCATGGGAACATTATCAAAGATAAGTAGCGAATGTGCATCGATGCTAGGAGGTTTTACCACTTGACCAGCCCAGTTTACATAATCTATTCATGCGACAGCGATTCCCTAGCCTAAAAGTTCCAACCCTTTCCCACTTGTTAATATTTTGGTTCGTCGTTGCCAAAAACTCGGCGGATCAAAATTGGCCTTCACCGGCCGGGTGCAATGTTCCCGTGGGAACATTGGAGTGAATGTTCCTGCGGGAACATTACAATCGAAGTTTCAGGCGGAGCGGGGTTGGGTCAGCAGGAGGATGCGGGATTTGGATCCTGGAATCGGGATTGGGGAGTGCCAGGCGAGTGTGGGGAGGGTGGTGTTGATGCTCTTGAGTTGAGAGGAGGAGACTAGGAGGGCGAGGCGTCCACGGGGGGCGAGGAGGGAGGCGGCTGTGGGCAGGGCGATGGCGAAGCGCTCTACGGCGCGGAGGGTCACTACGTCGAAGGTGGATGGGGGGAGGGTTTCGGCGCGGGCGTTTTGTATATCGACGTCCGTCAATGTAAGGGCGCGGGTGACTTCGCGGAGGAAGGTGGCTTTCTTGTGGTTGGATTCAATTAGCGTGAGGGAGATGTGGGGGGCCCAGAGTTTAATGGGGAGTCCGGGGAAGCCGGCGCCGGAGCCCAGGTCGGCGAGGAGGATCTGGTCGTCGGGTGAGTCAAAATCTTTTAACACAGAGGACCCTTCGGCTTCGCTCAGGGCAGGCACGGGGGGCACAGAGGAAGTCACAGGGTAAACCTTGGGGAACAAATGGCGGGCGGCGAAGAGGGATTCGCCGAAGTGGCGGGTGACGATTTCTTCCGGATCGCGGATGGCAGTGAGGTTGATGCGGGCGTTCCAGCGGAGGAGTATATCGATGTACGTCGATATATCTTCGAGTTGAGTGGGGGACAGGACAGCAGGTTCCTCACCGGGCCTTCGGCCCGATTCGGAATGACAAGGGTTTGGGGTGGAGGATAGGAATGGTTGGAGAAGTTCGGCGATGCGGGCGGGGTGCATGGAGAAACTCGATTGTAGACGGCGGGAACGAAATCTTAAATCGCGGAGTGCGCCGAGGGTTCGCGGAGAGCATGGAGGGCATGGTCGAGCGTCGGTCTGTTCCACACAAGGACTGAGCGCAGTGCGAGCCCCTCTTAATTTTTCGTTTGGGCGGTACATGGAGAAACTCGATTGTAGACGGCGGGAACGAAATCTTAAATCGCGGAGTGCGCCGAGGGTTCGCGGAGAGCACGGAGGGGGCATGGTCGAGCGTCGGTCTGTTCCACACAAGGACTGAGCGCAGTGCATCTCAATTTTTCGTTTGGGCGTCAGCTTTCTGCTCGGTGGGGCGCTTCGTAACGATCTTTAATGCCCGGGGCTAGCGGGCTGAAGGCCGATCAAATTTTTGTAGGAGCTTTACGCGGCGCTTCAGCTGAAGCGCCGCTCTTCCACGGGTGGTCGGCATGATGCGCGCTTCCGGGTTCCGTTCTTCTACGTTGCCGCTGGGTTCTGTGCAAGTGGGGAAGGCTGTCGAGCTTCGCCTGTCCCCATATGAGTGGTTGTTACTACGCCGTGACGGTGCCGAAAGGATGGGGGACGGGGTGGCTACTTGGGCAGGGTAAGGTCATTACCAGAGTACGAAGGGGGCGAAATGGGCGAGGACGGGGGTGAACCTTGGGTATTTGGTGGGAGAAAAGGGGGCTGGTAGGCTGCTAGGGATGCCAGTATTCACGGACGAAGTGCGAGCAACGGAGACGAGAGCGGGCGCCGAAACCAGAGCGGGCGCGGAGGCGAATAGCGCCGGCCGCGTGGAGGCATTGGTGCAGTTGTTGCGGAGCCGGTCGTACGAGGAGATTCGGCAACGGATGTATGACAGCGCGCCGGGGAGCGCGTGGTGGTCGGCGTGTAAGGTGGAGCTCGAGCTGCGCAACGGGCAGCAGGTGGGGGAAGCGTCGGTGGCGATGGCTCGAGTGTCGGAAAAAATGAAGGCCTCGACGCAACACTTCGAGCAACTGGCCGACACCTTGCACGAGGCGACCCGTGACATCGCCGACCTGCTGCGTGGGACGCAGGAAGCGGGGCGGAGGCTGGAGATCGCGGTGTATGTGACTATTGGTGTGACGCTGGTACAACTCTTCAATCTAATCTTCGAAGTGTTCCGCAAGCGGTAGATTACTGTCAGACTCTGCTGAAGTTGTTCGATCTCTATTGCAGTAGGAGGGGCTCGGGTGCGGGTCGCCGACCCCGATGATTTCGTCCGGACATATCGAGAGCTGTTTGCCGGGCCGAAAAGAACGTCGAGCTCCGCTCGACGGACAGCCGAGGGCGGCTGTCCCCACATGAGTGTCTTTGAAACTGAGCAACTACCAGCAAGGGCGGCTGTCCCCACGTGACTATCTTTCAAACTGAGCATTGACCAGGGAAAAGTGTGCGCTAGTGTACAGAGGCGACATCTGCTACACTTCGCCGCGAATGGAGTTCGGTGGTGTCGCGTCTCCTGGCGTGCCTTGCGGGTTGCGGCAAGAAGCGCCGGGACACGGAATCCACGCGAGGGATTTCGTCCCTCAGCCTACTAGGGGAGTAGCCATGAGTTTGCACCCTGGGTCAGAGAAGAACCGGGTTCTTAAAATCAAGCGGGCCGAAGTTGTCCCTATCCGGCAGGCTTTTCACGATAATGAGGATTGGTATCAGGATATTGTGGAGCATAGCCAGGATCTGCTGTGCGTTCACGATCTCGAGGGGCGATTTCTGTCGATGAACCCCTCCCCGGCACGGGTGCTGGGTTACAGCGTGGAAGAGATATTGCAGATTCCCATGAGGGAATTGATTGCACCGGAATTCCGCGACCAGTTTGATGTTTACCTGAAGGAGATTGCGCGGGCCGGAAAGGCGAGCGGTTACTTGGCCGTGATGACGCGATCCGGCGAGCGGCGTATCTGGGAGTATCACAATACGCTGCGGACTGAAGGCGTAGAGTCGCCGATTGTGCGAGGCGTGGCGCGCGACGTTACAGAACAAAAGCGTACGGAAAAGCTGCTGCACGAAGCCAATGAGGGATTGCTGCTCAAGGTGCGCGAAAGCGAGAGCACGATCCGGGAACTCAAGCTGTTCCGAACCCTGGTGGACCGAAGCAACGATTCCATCCAAGTCGTGGATCCGAGGACGCTGCGATTTCTCGACGCCAATGAGAAGGCCTGCGCCCAGCTTGGCTATAGCCGGGAAGAACTTCTTTGTCTGGGAGTTTTCGATATCGATCCGTCAGCTACGGAGTCCTCGACCGCGCAGGTTCGGGAAGAGTTAAGGAGGAAGGGATTCGTAGCGATGGAGAGCGTGCACCGTCGAAAGGATGGATCGACTTTCCCGGTGGAACTCAGCTTGACGAGGGTGCAACTGGAGCGGGGGTATGTGGTGGTCGTCGCCCGCGACGTCACCGAGCGCAAGCAAGCCGAGGAGCGGTTGCGGGAGTACGAGAGAGTGGTGGAAGGGTTAGAGGAGAGGATTCTGGTGGTGGATCGGGAATACCGTTACGTGATTGCAAATCGAGCGTTTCTGCACCACCGAGGGTTGCCGAGAGAACGGGTCATCGGCCGTACGGTCGCGGAAGTATTGGATCAAAAGATTTTTGAGACTGTCATCAAGCCAAAGATGGACGAGTGCTTTGAGGGCAAAGTGGTGCAGTACGAACTGAGGTACAAATATCCCACGGGGAGCGAAAGAGACTGGTTCGCGTCGTATTTTCCCATCGAAGGTCCGGCAGGGGTGGACCGAATCGCCTGTATCTTGCAGGACATTACGGAGCGCAAGGCGGAGCAGCAGAGGTTGAAAGAATACGAGCGAGTAGTGGAAGGGGTGGAGGAGAGGATCGTGGTGGTGGATCGGGAATACCGCTATGTGATCGCCAATCGTGCGTTCTTGCACGGCTGGGGCTTGGGGAGAGAACAGGTGATAGGGCGAACCGTGGGAGAGGTATTGGACGACGAGACCTTCGAGACGGTGATCAAGCCGAGGCTGGACGAATGTTTCCAAGGCAAAGTGGTGCAATATGAATTGAGGTACAAGTATCCCAGGACGAGCGAACGGGATTTACTGGCGTCGTATTTCCCCATTGAAGGAGCAGGTGGGGTCGACCGCGTCGCCTGTATCTTGCAAGACATGACGGAGCAAAAGCGGTCGGAGGGAGCGTTGCGGCGCAGTGAAGAGAATTACCGTTTGTTTGTGGCGCAGAGCTCAGAGGGCATATTCCAGGAAGAAATGGAAGTGCCTGCTCCCATCAACCTGGCCGAGGACGAACTGGTTCATCGCATTCTCTACGACGCTTATATTGCGGAGTGCAACGATGCGATGGCGGCGATGTACGGTTTGAATTCGGGAGAAGAATTGCGGGGTAAGCGTTGGAGAGAACTGGTGCCGCCCGAGGACCCGTGCAATGTCGAGCTAACCCGGCAGTATATCCGCTCCGGTTTTCGTTTGCTGGAGCAGGAGTCGCACGAAATCGATATTCATGGGAATCCCAAAGTGTTTCTTAATAGCATGATCGGCACGGTGGAGAACGGAATGCTGGTGCGGACGTGGGGCATCCAGCGAGACGTGACGGAGAATGTGAAACTGGAGGAAGCCCGCCGGAAAGCTGAAGAAGACTTGCGCGGAACTGTAACCCAACTGCGCGAAGTGACGGCGGAACTTGGGCTGGCAAAGGAGAAACTGGCGGAAAAAATGGATTACCTGGAACATGCCATCGACACCGAACTTGGGTTCGGGGAAATAATCGGGCGGAGCAGTGCGTTGAAGGTGGTTTTGGAAAAGGTGGCGAAGGTGGCTCCCAGCGACGCTACGGTGCTTTTGCTGGGCGAAACGGGGACGGGCAAGGAGTTGGTGGCGCGGGCCCTGCATCACCTGAGCAAGCGGGAGGGCAACAGCTTTATCAAGCTGAACTGTGCGGCCATTCCCTCGGGGCTGCTGGAGAGTGAATTGTTTGGTCACGAGAAGGGAGCCTTCACCGGAGCGGTGGCGAGGAAGCTGGGCCGCCTGGAGTTGGCCGACCGGGGGACGCTTTTTCTGGACGAGATCGGAGAGATTCCGCTGAGCCTGCAGCCGAAGTTGTTGCGCGCGCTGCAGGACATGGAGTTTGAACGGCTGGGGGGGACGCAGACGCTGAAGGTAAATTTCCGTTTGCTGGCGGCGACCAACCGGGATCTGTTGCAGAGTGTGAAAGAGCGCGAGTTTCGCAGCGACTTGTACTACCGGCTCAACGTGTTTCCCATCCTCATACCCCCGCTGCGTGAGCGGCGGGAGGATATTCGGCCGCTGATCGAGCACTTCGTCCGCAAATTTTCCGCGCAAATGAAAAAATCTATTACCAGCATCCCGTCCAAGAGCATGGAACTGCTGGTGCGGTGGGAGTGGCCGGGCAACATCCGGGAGCTGGAGAACTTTGTGGAGAGATCGGTCATTCTGACTCCGGGCTCGGTATTGCAGTCGCCGCTGTCGGAATTAGAAACGGTGGTTGAGAAGAGGGATAGCGGCGGCACTCTCCGGGACAAGGAAAGGGAACGTATACTTCGCGCTCTGCGGGATTGTCATGGCCGGCTTGGCGGGCCCGAAGGGGCGGCCGCACGGCTGGGATTAAAGCGCACCACGCTACAGTCGAAGCTGGATCATCTCGGCATCAAGCCGGGGAACTACCGCGCATGAGTGGGCGCGCATGAGGTATTCTCTCCCCATGACTCCGAAATTCAAACGGATACTGGAAGCGGCGGCCTGGTTTGTGGTTGGGTTTGTAACTCACATGCTGCTGCTTCACTTCCACAACCATCCCGTTTAGCGATCTGGCCCTCGTGCGGGGGGAACGGAGCATCTGATTGTATCCTCACACGAAAAAAGTTCTCGCGCCTTCATTCGCGCAGCGTCGAGGAAAAAGTCGTCGAGCTGCGCTCGACGGACAGCCGAGGGCGGCTGTCCCCACATGAGCAATCTGTCCCCCACATGAGTAGTCTCAGGGAACTGGGACGCTAACGAAAAAGCCCCTCGCTTGCGCGAAGGGCTTTTTCTGGGGGAGGGACTGGGGCGAGGGCGCCTCGGTCCCTAACTGATACGGAACTTACTTGGGCTGGTCCATGTTGGTGGCCGGGGCGGAAGAATTGCTGGAGAGTTGTTCCAGATCGTTCTTCAGCAGGCTGATTTCGACGCGTCCACCGCTGATGTGCCTGGTCTTGGTATTGTCATCGGCACCCGCGACTGGGGCGTTGCCCATGCCTACGAGATAGATGCGATAGACAGGAATCTCGTGGTTGAGCACCATGTAGCGGACCACCGACTCGGCCATCTTCTGCGAGTTTGAGATCGCGGTCTGGCCCTTGCCGGAAGAGAATCCCTGCACTTCGATGATGTAACCGCGCTGGCCCTTGACGGTGTTGGCCATTTCGTCGAGTGCGTCTTTGGCGTTCTTGCTCAGCACGGTCTGGCCAGGCTTGAAGCGGATTTCGGTCTGGTTGGAGGCCTTGTATTGGTCAATGTTGCCGACCACGGTTTCGACGGTCTGGATGCGGCTGCTGGCCTGCTGGGCGCTCTGCTGCGCTATGGTGGCTTTGTTGCCGGCATCGATGGCGTGTTGGTCGGCCTCATTGGCTTTGTCGGAAGCCAGCTTGATGCCAGCCTGAGCGCGCGAGTCGGTGTCTTGGATTGCCTTGCCGTTAGCGGCGGTGAGATCGTCGAGTTCATTGACGCGATCGCGGATGGGGTCGGTCTGGCGCTTGACGTAGTTTTTGCGGGCGAATGGGTTCACGCGGCCCCAGAAGCCCTCGCGAGCGGGCGCCTGAAGAGGCTGCTTGCCGGTGGCGGTGTCGGTGGACTGAGTCGAGGTCGCCGACGGGTTGGACTGATCCGGAGTCTGGGTAGACGAAGTCTGGGCGAAGGCCGGGAATGCCAGCACTACGGCCAGGGGCAAAGTAACTAGAATGCGGTTGTTCATAAGAAACTTCCTCCAAGTTTGGGGGAGCGGTTTGGGGGCTCCACTCCAGCACGCCAAAACGGGCGTGTTGCGTGTTTTTGATTGCGTCCCCTAAGAAATGCCGGCATGCGCTGACGCTACGCACACCCGAAAAGCTCAAAACTTAGGCACCGCGCTTAATGCGGCGCCCGCGTTTTGTAATACAGGTGTGATGCCAAAGCCGGGTTTGGGGTTGAGTATCTAAAGCCTTGATAACCAAAGATATTCTACCCCCGCCCCGAGGGGAAGCATAGGCTCTGCACCGGGAGGCAGGGTAAATTTGGGAAACCTGATATAAAAACTGCGGGGTTGAGGAGGGAAACATTGGGATCGACAAGCCAAGGAAGCGGGTGGTGGCGCACCGAACTCTTGCTAAGAAAGTCGAATGAAGGGTGCGGCAACCGAGTGCTGAGACCGGCGGGACTCGTTTCTATCGAGTTTCTGGTTTCTCAGCACTTACGTGCGGGGCTAAGGAATGCCCCTTCGGCTTCGCTCAGAGCAGGCTCCGCTTTGCGACTAAAGTGCAGACTATTTCATTGCCTGGGGTGTAATCGATTTTCCCGACAGACTCTGGTTAGCAGGCTTGTGATGGTGGGAATAGTTGCGGCGATCGCTGGTGTAGCGGGCCGACCTTACTGCGAGACGGCCATGGCGGAAGAAACGTCCGTAATGGCGTCGTCACGCATTTCCGCAGATCGTTTGCAGCAGTATTCCGATCTGGCGGTGGCGTGGATGCAGGAATATTTGCGCGCATCGATACCACGAACCCGCCCGGGCATGAAATGCGGGCGGTTTCCTTCTACAAGAAGATTCTTGACCAGGAAGGTATCGAGAATCGCCCTTTCGAATACGCGCCGGGACGCGGCGATCTGTGGGCGCGGCTGCCGCATACGACGGCAGAGGCCAAGCGTCCCATTATCCTGCTGAACCATATGGATGTGGTGACCAGCGATGCGACGCACTGGAAAGTTCCGCCCTTCAGCGGCGAAATCAAAGACGGCTGGCTGTGGGGCCGCGGGGCGCAGGACATGAAGGATGAAGGGCTGGCGCAACTGGTCGTGATGGTCATGTTGAAGCGCGAGAAGGTCGAACTGGATCGCGACGTGATTTTTCTGGCTGTGGCGGACGAAGAGGCCGAGGGGACGGGCTCGGACTGGTTTATCGCTCATCAGCGCGACTTGCTGGAGAACGCGGAATTTCTGATCAATGAAGGTGGAGAGAACCTGCTGGAGAATGGCAAGGTGAAATACGTGGGCGTGGACGTGGGCGAGAAGACGACGTTCTGGCTGCACGTGGTGGCTCACGGGAGGCCAGGGCATGCGTCGCGGCCGATTCCGGATTCGGCGCCGAATCGCCTGGTGCGCGCGCTGGACCGCATTCTCGCGTATCACACGCCGTTGAGAGTGCTGCCGGTGGTGGAGGAATTTCTGCGGGGCATGGCGCCATACGAAGCGCCGCAGCAGGCGCGGGAATATCTCAACATCCGTAAGGCGATTGAGGACAAGAAGTTTCAGGAGAATGTGGAGAAGAACGAGTCGCTGAACTTTCTGCTGCGCGATACCGTCTCGCTCACCATGATGGGCGGGTCGGAACAGACGAATGTGATTCCGCCGGAAGCGTGGGCGAATCTGGATGTACGCATTCTGCCGGGAGGAAATCCCAAGGGATTGCTGGCGGAGATCCGGCGAGTGGTGGACGATCCGAACGTTACTGTTGAGCCGCTGAATGCGGAGTTTCGCGAGGCCAACTATTCGCCCACGGATACGGCGCTGTACGGCGTTATTCGCAATGTCTCGGCAAAGTATTTTCCCGGCACCCCGGTGGTGCCGCACATCACCAGCGGGTACACGGAGAATCAGCGATACCGGCCGCTGGGGATTAACTCGTACGGGTTCAATCCTTATACCGCGACTAAAGAGGAAGGCAACACTGAGCACGGGAACGATGAGCGGATTCGCGTGGAGGAGGTGAGGCGAGGGCCGAGGGTTTTGTTTGATGTGGTGGCGGCGGTGGCGGGGGCGAGCTGAGAGAGTCAACTACCAAAGAGGCCTTTAAACGCGGAGTTCGCGAAGGGATGCGCGGAGGAAGACTTAAGCAAGGCCTTTCCCGCAGTGCTTTTCGTACTGCTCGATGATGAAGTGATCGGTCATGCCGGCGATATAGTCGCAGACCACGCGCGGCAGGGATTCCTGCTCGGCCTTCTCCTGATAGTAGCGGGGCAGGGCTGAGGGGCTGTTCATCCAGAAGGCGAAGAGATCGGTGACGATGCGTTCGGCGTCGTCTTTTTCTCCGGCGAGGGACGGGCTGTAGTAGAGATTGTCGTAGAGGAAGTTCTTGATCTGTTGGCGCTCCGCTTCTACCGCGGGGCTGAGGGCGGCCAGGCGTTCTTTGTGGGTGCGCACATCGGCCAGAGTTCGGATTCGAGCCTGCTTCAGCCGCGTCTGTGTGTTAGTGATCAGATCACCCGCCAGGCGGTTGAACACTCCTTTTAGGGCTTCGTTGAATTTCAGCTTGTCGGTGGCATCGGGATAGACGTGCTCGACCTCGCGAAAGAAACGTTCGAAGACGGGAATCCCGGCGCGGATTTGCTCGAGCGTCAGCAAAGGGGCCTCGTAGCCGTCGTCCAAGTCGGCGGTGTTGTAGCCAATCTCGTCGGTTAAGTCGATGAGCTGGGCTTCGAGTGGCGGACGCTGATCGAGCAGGTACTCGGCCAGTTCCGGATGCTGCGCGGCTGCGTAATCCCGGGAGTGCTTGATGATTCCTTCGCGCACTTCGAAAGTCAGGTTCAGGCCGCGAAAGGCGGCGTAGCGCTGCTCGAAATCTTCCACGATGCGAAGGGCGTGAAGGTTGTGGTCGAAGAACAGGCCGTGGGCGCGCATGGCGGCGTCGAGCGCTTTTTCGCCGGCGTGGCCGAAGGGAGGGTGGCCGAGGTCGTGGGCCAGGGCCAGGGCTTCGGCCAGATCGACGTTGAGGCCGAGTGCTCCGGCGACGGTGCGGGTGATCTGCGCGACTTCGATGGTGTGAGTCAGGCGGTTGCGGAAGTGATCGGAATAGCGGCGCGTGAAAACTTGCGTCTTGTCTTCGAGGCGGCGAAAGGCGCGGGCATGGATGACGCGGTCGCGGTCGCGCTGGAAATCGTTGCGATAGGGGTGCGGGGGCTCAGGGGAAGTCTAGCAGTTGCGAGTACCGAGTACCTAGTACCGAGTCGCGGGTACTTTGAAGGTCAGCGATTGCAACTAAGATCTTCGCTTGGTACCCGGTACTCGGAACTAATTACTGCTTCTGAGAATCTTCCCTGGCCAGGCGGACTTTGGCGGCGTCGAGTTTTTTCTGGGTTGAGGCCTGCAGATCAGTGTCTACTTCGGCGGGCACGGTCTTGTTCCATTCTGCGACGGCGCGCTCCCAGTGAGCGGCTGCCAGTTTCAGGCGACCGGTCTTCTGGTAAAGATCGCCCAGGTGATCCTGCACCGTGGGATCAGAACCCATACGCAAGGATGCCTTGTTCAGCGTCTCTTCGGCAAGGTCATACTTGCCGAGTTTGAAGTAAGCCCATCCCAGGGAATCAAGGTAAGCGCCATTGGTGGGCTCCAGCTTTACCGCTTGTTTGATGAAGTTGGTGGATTCTTCCAGTTGCACGCCGCGGTCGGCATTCATATAGCCGAGATAGTTCAGGGTCATGGCGTTCTGGGGATTAACCGCCAGTATTTTCTTGAACTCGGCTTCGGCTTCGTCGTACTTCTTTTCGCGCTCATAGGTGGACCCGCGCAGGAAGTAAACGTACTCTTTGTCTTCAGCCTTGGTGGAAAGCTGTTCGGCCTTGTTGAGAGCCTCCTCGGCGTCGCTCCAACGCTTCAGGCGCGTATTCATGATGGCCAGCCGTAAGTAGACCTCGCGATCCTCAGGCGTGCCTTTGAGCAGGGTGCGGACATCGGCGAGAGGCTTTTCGGGATCACCAGTGTCGGCGAGCTGAGCGTCAAGTACCATGCGCAGTTCGCGATCATTGGGAAGTTTCTGCGCGGCTTCTTTGGCGGCGGCGGTAGCCTGCGGCCACTGCTTGGCTTCGCGGTAGGTATCGATGACGTCCTGATAGCCGGTGCGGGCATTGTCGTCGCCGAACGGGATCATCCTGCGGAAGGTATCAACCGCGGCTTGATAGTTTTCCTGGTCCCGGTAAACCATTCCCAGACGCTCGATGAAGATGGCGCGATTGTTTCGGTCGGCCTGGGAGTAGCTGTTTTCGGCTTTCTCGGTTTTCTTCAGAAGATCCTGCAAGAGCTTTACAGCTTCGTCGTAGCGACCCTGCGCCTGATAGACCACCGCGATGTTATATGGGACCTCAAGAGCGTCGGGGACCATGGCCTGGGCTTTTTTCAGGCTATCCAGAGCCTCGTCGTACTTGCCCTGGCGGCGGTAGATCTCGGAGATGCGGAGGTAAGTCTGGGCGTCTTCAGGGTTGGCGTCGGCGATGACTTTGTACTGGTCGAGAGCGGCATCGACCTGGCCATCGTTCAAGAGGTTTTCCGCCAGTCCGCGAATGGCGTCGAGATTGTCGCGATCCAAACGGATGGCATGTTTGTAGGCGTCGATGGCGCTTTTGTAATCCTTGCGCTGCTCGTAGGTGGCTCCCAGTGCGGAATAGAGTTTGGCGGAGCGGCCGGTGTCGGGTACGGAACTGAGCACCTGCAAGGCGTGAGTGCTGTCGCCTTCGTCGGTATAAAGCAAGGCTAAAGTAGTGACGGCTTCTTCGGAGCCGGGATCGAGCTTGACGGCGGTTTTGAGTTCATTTTCCGATTTTTGCAGATCGTTGTTGAGGCGGTAGAGGCGGCCGAGAAGAAGATGGTCGTCCACATTATTGGGCTCGATCTTGACGATCTGTTCGTACTGTTCGATGGCGAGCTTGAGGACGTTGTCGGAGCCGTTGCCGCCGCCGGGCATGTCGCCGAGTGAGCGCAGATAAATACGGCCCAGCAGCTTGTGGGCTTCGATGTTGTTCGGGTCGCGTTTGATGATGTCCTGGGCTTCGAGGACGGCGTCGCGGATGCGTCCGGTTTTAACGTAGAGCTCGGCCAGGCCGGAGGTAAGGAACTCGGAAGAGGGGTCGGCGTCGATGGCCTGGCGATATTCTTCGAGAGCCTTATTGGCGAGCTCGCTGCGGCCGTAGACGGTGACCTGCTCTTCGTACATGTGGGCGACGGTGTAATGGTAATAGGCGGCGGCGCGGTCCAGTTTGCGCGGCGAAGCTTGCGGCGATTTGGATTGGGAGCTCTTGGAGTCCGAGGTCTTCGGCTCAGCGGGGGAGGACGGAGTTTGTTGCGCGGCTGCGACCGCAGCGAGAACCGATAAACCTAAAAGAGAGCGAAAAATTTTATTCATGCTCGACCTGACAGGGCTGGAATGATTGCTGTTGATCTTGCTAATGGAGATGCGCGCACTTCCGGAAAACATAATCATTGGATGCAAAACCGCCCGGGATGGTGTTTCTTAATTCTAACCCGGTCGAGGCGGGATTGGGAAAAAACCCTGGGCTTGAAACAGGTTGCTGCGAAGCCCGAAAGTACAGGGACCGAGGGTTGACGGTTAGTGTCAAGACCAGTAAAGGCATTAAGCACGAAGGGCGCCCTTGGACTGCGCTCAGTGCCGCCAGACCACGAAGGATGCGCTAGTGGCGGAAATGGCGTACGCCGGTGAAAAGCATTGCCAAGCCGAGGCGGTCGGCCGCCGCAATGACCTCGGCATCGCGCTGCGATCCTCCCGGTTGAATGATCGCCGTCGCGCCAGCTTTCGCAATCTCCTCAACGCCATCGGGAAATGGGAAGAAGGCGTCGGAAGCCGCGACCGTTCCTTTCAGCGGCAGTTGCGCTTTCATGGCGCCAATTTTCGCGGAGTCGACGCGGCTCATCTGGCCGGCGCCTACTCCTACCGTCTGTCCGTCGCGAGCGTAGACGATGGCATTGGATTTGACGTGCTTGCAGACCTTCCAGGCGAATAACAAGGCGCGGGTTTCTTCTGGCGTGGGAGCGCGCTGAGTGACGACTTTGAGGTCAACATCCTGTAATGGGCGAGAGTCGGTATCCTGCAAGAGAATTCCGCCGGAAATATTTTTGAGGACCCATTTTTGTGGCGCCGGTGCGACTTCGAGGAGGCGGAGGTTTTTCTTGGTGGCGAAGCGGGCTTTGGCTGCGTCATCGAAGCCGGGGGCAGCGATTACTTCGAGGAAGAGCTTGTGCATTTCTTCGGCGGCTTCGGCGTCGATCGGACGGTTCACGCCGATTACGCCGCCGAAAGCGGAGACGGGATCGCATTCCAGGGCGCGCTTGTAGGCCTGGGCGAGAGTGTTGCCGGTGGCGGTGCCGCAGGGATTGGTGTGCTTGATGATGGCGCAGACAGGTTCATCGAATTCCTGAGCGAGGTCCCAGGCGGCTTGCAGGTCGACGATGTTGTTGTATGAAAGTTCCTTGCCCTGAATCTGGCGGGCGTTGGCTACGCCCACGCCGGAGCCGTCAGAGTACATCGCGGCCTTCTGGTGAGGGTTCTCGCCGTAGCGCAGGTCTAGCGTTTTCTTGAATGACAGGCGCAGGGTTTGCGGGAAGGATTCGCCTGTTGGTTGTGGTTGGAAATCTGCGGGGATGCGTTCCAGCGCAGAGGCTATCGCGGAATCGTAGGCAGCGGTGGTGGCGAAGGCCTTCTGTGCCAGACGCCATTTCGTATCGAGTGAAAGTCCGCTGGCCGGATAGTCAGCCGACGAAGTGACAACGGCGACATCGTGAAAATTCTTGGCGGCGGAGCGGATCATGGACGGTCCGCCGATGTCGATGTTCTCGATCAACTCTTCGAACGCCACGCCGGGCTTGGCTGCGGTTTTTTCGAAGGCGTAGAGATTTACCACGACCATGTCGATCGGCTGGATGCCGTGTTCGGCGACGGCGGCGGTGTGCGCGGGATTCTCGCGGCGATGCAGGATGCCGCCGTGCACCTTGGGATGGAGAGTTTTGACGCGGCCATCGAGCATTTCTGGAAAGCCGGTGAGCTCGGAGATGTCTTTGACGGCGATGCGGGCATCGCGCAGAAGCTTGGCGGTGCCTCCGGTGGAAATGAGTTCGATTCCGAGGCCGGCGAGGCGGCGCGCGAAATCGACGAGGCCGGTCTTGTCGGTGACGCTGAGGATGGCGCGCTGGATCTTAGGCGTGGTGCGGGACATGATCGGCCTCGGTATGAAGGATGAGAGCGGAGCGACCGAAGATTCTATCAGCAAATCCTTCGTTGTCTGGCGGCAACTGATTTAATGAATTCAGCTCTAACTGCTGAAATTGCGGTTTATCGCCAACCATTCCGCCTAAACGTGGAAACAAGATCAACACGAAACGCAAATCTCACGTGCTATGAGTAAGGCTGTATCAATCACGCCTGGAGGTACAGCTCATCAGCTAGCCGCCGATTTCTGGCCTCGCGGTGATGGAGCGCTGAGGAGCGTTCTTGTCGAGCTTGAGCCTCAGTTGTAAGGGGTTGAACAACGTGCTATCGAAGCGCAGATAGTAGACGCTCTTCCCGCGGCGCTGGGAAAAGCGAAAATGTCCTGTGCTGTCCGTTGTGGTGGAACGCAGTACCGCACCCCACTCATCAGCGCGATCTGTCACTGTCATGCCTGGGATGGGAGCGCCCGAAGGATCAAGAACAACACCCGCGACTCGCTGAGCAGGCTGGAGTTCTTCAATGACGACAAGTTCTCGAACCGCCTTCGCAGAAGTGACGAAGAATGCGCATGTAAGCGTGATGGCGATTGCCCGACACACGGAACTATTATCATTTATCAGTTCCTTCCAAGCAAGGACAGACGATTACACCAACTCCGGTCCGACGAAGACTGCTAATGGCTAAAGGACGCCTTCTACGACTTCGCTTTGGCCTTCAGCTTGACGTGGCCGGCGGTGAGCTCGACGGAGAATTCGACATCCTGGCAACCGTACTGCTTGCGGATTTCTTCGGTCTTCTTGCGCACGAAAGAGGTGAAGGAATCGAGATTGCCGGAGACGTTTTCTCCCGCCTTTTTTTTGGCTGCGACCAGGGTGTTGTAGAGGCGCTCGACTTGCTCACGCTCTTTATCCTTGGCAGTGTGCAGGGTGAAGGGTTTTGAGGCGACTGCAGCATCGGCATGGGCGGCGCCGGCCACAGCGGCGTGGCTGAGGCCGTAGACGGGATGCGCCGGCTTATGCTCTTCTTCCGGGCGCACGCCTTGCACGGAGAGCAACGCATCCTGCGGGCGGCGGTAGCCTTCTTCGCGGATGCGCGACTTCTTGCGCCACAGGTCGCTGTAGATGGCATAGCGCTGCGCCATCTCGTTGTAGCGGAAGCGCTGTGCGAAGTTCATGCGACCGCCATCGGAAAATTTACGCAGCAGGGAGAGCACCTTCCACTCGACGTCGGTGGGCGGCCGCTTGTTCGGGTTGCTGAAAAACACTTCGTATTCGATTTTCAGCCGCCGGAGTTGAGTCTCGAGGATAGTTAACTCTTCATCAGTGGTCACTCGGTGTCTCCCAGTTAACAGTGTAGTGAGAAGACAGAGCCGCGGGGAGGTGCCTGGGGGTCACCGAGGTCATGGTACGAAAGTAAGGGGCTATCAGCTTTCAGTTATCAGTTTTCAGCTTTTGCGAAAGTGCGGGGTCGCAGAAGAGAAACCAAGGTTCCTCGCTACGCTCGGAATGACATTCTTTTTGGGAAGCTGAGAGCTGAGAGCTGAGAGCTGTTACTTCGAATTTGCCGCCATTTTCTTCACCATGGCGAGGACCAGCTTGCGGTCGCTGTCATTGAGGTTGGTGGCGTAGCGGCGGACCTGGCTGAGGAAGCGGACTTCGTCGTCAGAGAGCTGCGGCAATCCCTTGGAGCCGTTGCTGTGGCCGGATTCGGAAAAGAATTGCGAGAGCGCAATTTCCATGGCTCCGGCAATTTTGGACAAGGTGTCGAGCGAGGGGATGGTGTGGCCGTTCTCTACGCGCGACAGGTAGCAGCGCAACAGACCGGTACGTTTTTCGATGTCTCCCTGAGACATGCCTTTCTGCAGCCGGTAGTTCCGAATGGTTTCGCCGATGTTGATCTGGGGGAGCATTGCGGATGCGACATAGTAACCAGATCGGGATTTTCTGGCAAGTGGAAATTAGTGCCATAAAATAAGTGCAAGTTAAAGAGCCGCCAAAGCGGATTCTTAGACGCTGTATAAGCAAAAGATTTGACGCTGGACGGTGAATGCCTGCGGCACGATAGGCGACTACTTTTTCAAATTCGTGGCGAGAAAGTCCAAGGTTCGTTTCCAGGCGTCGGCGGCATCGGCGGCGCGGTAACCGGTTTTGTTATTGGGGTTCTCGAAGGCATGCCCGGCGTCATCGTAAATCTTTGTGTCAATTTTCTTGCCCATCTTTTTCATCGCCGCCTCAAACTTGTGCACGTCATCTGGTGTGATGCCTTGATCCTGGCCGCCGAACAGTCCGAGGATGGGAGCATTGATTTTCTCGAGAGCCGAAGGATCGGTGGCGAGGTGGCCGTAGTTGATGACGTCGGCCGCGAGAGTCGGCTCCTGGAGCGCCACATCGAGCGAATAGCCGCCGCCCATGCACCAGCCAATCGCACCGATGCGGCTTTTCTTGACGTTGGGTTGCGATTGCAGAAATTCAAAAGCCGCATGCAGGTCGCGCTTCGCCCGGTCTTCCGGAACTCCGCGCATGATTTCATGCGCCATGTCGGGAGTGGTGGCGACCTTGCCTCGGTACAAATCAATCGCGAGAGCCTCGTAGCCTTGATCGGCCAGCTTTGAGGCCTGTTCTTTGACCCAGTCGTTCAGTCCCCAGTATTCATGGATGACGATGATGGCGGGGAATGGGCCCTTGCCGGCAGGCGTGTAGAGAATGGCCTGCACGGTTTCGTCGCCGCTTTTGTAGGAAACGGATTTGCCGTCGGCGGCGAACGAGGCGGAAGTTAGCAGGGCGATAAAGATCAGGGAGCAAATGTTCTTCATGATTTTTAAACCTCTTCACTCTTCACAATTCCAACTCCATGTACATGGCACCCGCAATCGGGTTTGCGCGGTACGGAGCGATTTCCTTGAACCCCAGCTTGCGATACATGGCGATCGCGGCCGTCATCACCAGTTCGACGGTATCAAGACGCATGCGCCGATAGCCGATCTGGCGCGCTTCCGCGATGATGCGCTCGGCTGTGGCGCGCCCCAGGCCCTTGCCTCGAAACTCCCGGCGCAGGAAAAGGCGCTTCATTTCGCAGATACGGGATTCCAGCTTGTGAAGCGCAACGCAGGCGGCAAGTTGACCGTCGTATTCTACGAGTAACAGGCGGCCTTCCGGCGGCGCGTAGTCTCCCGGGAGTCCGGCGAGCTCTTTGTCGAAGTTCTGAAAGCAAAGGCTGAAGCTGAGGGATTGTGCGTATTCCAGAAATAATTCGCGGGCTTGTGAGATCTGGGCTGGGGACTTGGCTTGAGCAAAAGTCAAGACCTTTAACACAGAGGGCACAGAGGAGACAGGGTAATTCAACGGTTTTGTGTGGTCGGCCTTCATTTCCTCTGTGAACCTCTGTGTTGAAAGCTCTTGACTATCCCATCAGCATGCCGCCGTTCACGTTCAGCACGTGGCCGGTTATGTACGAGGCCTCATCCGACGCGAGAAATGCCACGGCACCGGCTACGTCGGCGGGCGAACCCACGCGACCCAGCGGAATCTGCTTGGCGGCGTTCTGCTTGAATTCGGCGCCGAGCACTTCCGTCATGGCGGTTTCGATGAAGCCGGGGGCGACGGCGTTGCAAGTTATGTTGCGCGATCCCAGTTCACGGGCGATGGCCATGGTCAGGCCGATCAGCCCGGCCTTCGACGCAGAGTAGTTCGCCTGCCCGGCCTGCCCCATCTGGCCGAAGATGCTGGCGATGTTGATGATGCGTCCCCAG
>WNFC01002961.1_pt1 | contig 18315 bp, 18 predicted proteins | sample 5400541 | NCBI WGS metagenome assembly WNFC01 (sample SAMN13153342, study PRJNA577476) | soil metagenome | isolation source: 120 cm saprolite under Douglas fir tree site 2 hole 2 replicate 1 | place: USA:California | collected 2015-04-18 | reverse complement strand
GGAAGCGACTTCCGCCCGGATTTCCGCCCCAATTTTATTGCCGTCCAGAACGATGGCAGCCATGGACCTCATTTGTGGATGCGATGGTCGAGACTGAAATCTTATCGTAAATCATCTGCGTGATGCGCTTACCCGGCTGGGTACAAAATTCTTACTTCGCGTTGCCTGCCAGGAGTTAACATAGCAAGGTCATGATTTCTCAAGATTTGCTCGATATGCTGGTTTGCCCAGTTTGCAAGAAACCCCTCACTCTCAAGGATGAAGGACAAAGCTTGAAGTGCGGCCAGTGTCGCCGTGTTTATCCTATTCGGGACAACATTCCAATCATGCTGGTTGACGAAGCCGTTATCGACCCGTCCTAAACGTCCCATCTTGCGACTTCGCGCCCCTTTCGCGTCCCAGAACGACACAACTTGTCAATCCCAGGACAGGTCCGACCGTACCCAAAAGCCTGTTACCTCGCCATTGGTTGCCCGCAACTTGGCGATCTGTAAAGGGTTTAGGAAACCAATCTACCAGTACCCACGTATATGGAATAGAACGTTGTTGCGGCAACAAAATTGCATGCAACGTACTGGGCATTCGGTGAGTCTAATAGTGCAGGAGAGGTAAACGGTCGGAGGTGATGACGGCCATGAAAGAGCGATTCTCAACAACCGAATTAACCGCTTTGCGGAACGATCTGTTGCAGGGAGGGTTGATCGATTCCCGCGAGGCAGCCGAGCTTTTGCAAGTATTCCTAATGGGGCGCGGTTACGGAGTTTCGCCACAAGCGGCTATGGATGCGGTGGGCCGTGTAGAAATGGCGGGATGCTCGTTGCCGGTCCTGCAACAGGAGTTGGAGAACTTAGCATTGGTGATGTAAGCGGTGGCAAGATCTGCGGGGACTTCGAAACCAAGTCGCTCCCCGAAGGTGGATAGACAGATGAGCCGGGCCAACCAGCCCGGCTTTCTTGTTTTTAGTCACAGATCGCGTAGGCCCGGCAGGGGCGGTTTCCTCTCTGGCCCAAGAATAGGAGAAACCAAACCCAGCCGCGAAGCGGCGAAAGAATGCAGCCCACGGCGCCAGCCGTGGGTTCCCTTCGCTGGGAGAGGCAAGCCCCAAAGGGCGACAGAGACAAATCTTGTCGACCCGATCTTATCGACCTGAGGGCTGGCTAGGACAGGCGAGGTCGCCTGTCACTACGTGAGCCGTTACTCGTACCGCAGGCTCTCTACCGGATCCAACTTGGCGGCGCGCGTGGCTGGAACTGTGCCGAATAGAACCCCCACCAGAGAAGACACCACGATAGCCACGATTGCGGAGAGTCCAGAAATCGGGATGCGGTATTCGGTCAAAAAACGCACCGAGAAAGGCAGAGCGAGTCCGATGATGACTCCGACAAACCCGCCAATCAGAGAAATCAGAATGGCTTCTGACAGGAATTGAAAGCGAATTTCTCGATTGGTGGCGCCGATCGCTTTGCGAATACCAATCTCGCGAATTCTGGCGCTTACGGTAGCCAGCATGATGTTCATGATGCCGATCCCGCTCACCAACAAAGTGATTGCCGCCACCAGCAAGAGCACTACAGTCAGAGCGTTCGCGGTCTTTTCAGCCACTGCCACCAATTGAGTCAGGTTTTCCACGTTGTATACCGACTCAGGCCGATGACGCGATTGAATCACTCGCTTGATTTGAGCCGTGGCCGGACCCACCATCGAAGGATCCGCGACTGAGAAGTAAATCTGCCGTACTGTGGGCGTGTCCGTGAAATACCGGCTCACGGTATAAGGGATCACCATGGTGTTGTCGATCACTTCGGACTGTCCGAACGTGTCCACGCGCTCGCGGAAGGTGCCAATAATGGTAAAGGGCAGGCCGCTGAGCTTGATGACCTTACCGATAGCCTGCTCTTGCGATCCATAGAGCGCCTCCGCCATTTTCTGCGTGATGACGCCCACCTTGTTGTGAGCCTGCTCGTCCTGGGCATCGAAGAATCTTCCCGAGAGCACTACCAGATTGCGCACGATACGGTACTCGGGATACACCCCGAGGATCTGGATATCGCGTTCTTTTCCTCCACCGATGGGAATTCGCTCGCCCAGCGGAATTACGGGAGATGCGGCTATGATGCCGGGCACATCCTCTTGTGCCGCTTCCATGTCGGCGAGAGTAAGCGGGTCGGCAGTCACGTTGGTGATGCGTTCTCCACCGCTGACGTACTCCGCATAAATCAGGTTGGCGCCGATGGCCTGGATTTGATTCAGCACGTATTGCTTGCCCGTCATTCCAATGGTGACCACCAGGATCAGGGAAGCCGTGCCGATTACCATCCCCAAGGCGGTCAGCGCAAAGCGGACTTTGTTGCTGCAAAAATTCTCGTAAGCGAAAGCAAGAATCTCGCCAACCGCCATTCGCGGCCGCAAGCTCCTGGTCACAGAACGAATGCTCATATCTGATTCGATGCTAGCGGTTGCCGAAAGAAGGCGCAATTATGCGATAAGGGTCAGCTACTCAATCCGGCAAACCCTCAACAATTCGTTGTGATAAGGGCAGTTCATCCCGGGTGGTGACATGTTTTGCAGAACAACCCAGTTCACGCCGAAACGATTCTTGAGCCGCTGAAAATCGGCTGCTTGAAAATGAGGCCATCCCTCTTGAGCGGTCACTTCTTCCAGCCATCGAGGCGCCAGACGAGGCACCTGCGTAGCGACGGATGGATCTTTTACATAATCGGCGAGCGCACTGCGTTCTGCCAAAGCGCGAAAACTATGAAAGTCCTCACCGGGGCGCTGCTTGTAAAAGGGATCGAGAGCGAAATAACTATCCATCGGTGTGTTCTGGCGGATCCAGGCAAACGCCTCGATCCACGGATTTTGGGAAACCGCGCCGGGGAACTCGAGGTGCGGGGAAGCAGGAAATGTCTGTCTCTGCACGTAGAACATAAGCAACCCCAAAGGAACAAAGAACAACAGCCATCGGAAAACATGTGTCCGCAAAATATGACGGCCGATCAAGCCGCCGGAAATCAAAACGAAAACGAGGTAAAGCAGATGCAAGTAGCGCATCGGCTGCAAAGGCTTCAGCCGTTCCAGGCTGACAGGCAACATGATGATTAAAGCCACTACGAGCTGGAACATTCCATACCAGACCAGCCGCGAAGTCATCTGCGCAACGACGGTTGAACCGTTCCGCGTCGCGAGACGGCGAAACCACCAAAGCAAAACGAGCGGAGCGAATACGCCTAACCACTCATACCACTGCCAGTTGGAGAGAAAGTAGTAATCTCGCGTGCGTGCGGCCGCCCGCCAGGCGTCTGACGTGGGTTCAAAAATCCATCCCAAGGGGAACAAGAGCGCAAGTAACGGCGCGCTTGCTTGAGGGCGCTGTTTCCACGCGACAAAAATACAATAAGAGATTCCAAAACTCGCCATCAGAGGATGAATGACGAAAGCTATCGCCAAACAGGCGGCAGCGAGCAAATACTTGCGATCCAAGATGGCCACAATCGCGCCCAGAATCGCAGCCGACGCCAGCAGCCTAGGGTGAAGATATTGATCGCCGAGATAAAGCGCGGTGCCGGCAACCGGCATGGTCAGCAGAACTGCTACCGTACTGACGGCGGCCCACTGGGCGTGAGGCTCGTTGAAACATCGTCGGCTGATCTGCCAACATCCCCACAACAGGAGAAAGACAGAAAAAAAGTGCCACAGCAGCAGGCCGAGTCCCACTGGCAGGTGGCTGACGCGAATCGAGCCGGCGATCAACTTGTCAAATACTGTTGCCTGAAGTTGCAGGGTGAAGAACTCGAAATCATGAGGATAAAGTTGCGGATTCAAATGCCTCTTGATAGCAGGAAGATAGACGCCGTCATCTTCCACTCCTGGATGGTAACCATGAAGCAGGATTGCGAAAGCAGCGAGGAGAAGAAGAATCCCCAGACTCTTACTGTAGTTTTTCAATTTAATAATCCGCTGCGGTGGGAAATCGGATCACTGTTGAGGTCCCGCGTCTAGACTTCCGGTGCGCCCGCGCGACGAGCATAGTAGGTAGAATATCCTGGCTCTAACCGCCGGCCTTTTGCGCTGAAGAGGCGAAACTTCGCCACTCCCATTCTCTGCAGCGCAAATTCTAACGTGGTTGCCAGTACGCCCAGGCCATATTTGACGCTTCGACGGAAGTTGATCGACGATGCGTCCTCAAAATACTTGGTCGGACACGATACTTCTCCGATGCGGAAGCCGAAATGAACGCATTGCGCGAGCATTTGGTTGTCGAAAACAAAATCGTCGGAATTCTCCAGTAGCGGAAGATTCAGCAAAACCTTGGCGCTGAATGCACGGTAGCCAGTGTGGTATTCGGAGAGCTTGACTCCCAGAAACAGATTCTCGAAGGCAGTCAGGAAGCGGTTCGCGACGTATTTGTAAAACGGCATACCGCCGCGAAGCGCCTGGCCTCCAATAATCCGCGAACCTAGCACCACATCATAGACGCCATGGGCCACCATGCTGGCCATCGCGGTGACCAGCAGCGGAGTGTATTGGTAGTCCGGGTGCAGCATGATTACCACGTCCGCGCCGGCAGCTAGGGCTTCGCGATAGCAGGTTTGCTGGTTGCGGCCGTAGCCATAGTTCTGGTCATGAACAAATAGCTGCAGATTCAGTTGGTGGGCAATTTCAACCGTGCGGTCGGAGCTGTGATCGTCGACCAGGATGCGGATGTCCACGAGATCCGGCAGCTCGTGGACTGTAGCTTCCAAGGTTTTTTCCGCGTTGTAAGCCGGCAGTACGACCGCGATACGCTTACCGTTAATCATTCCTTGCCTCAGGGATAACTAAATGGCTAAAAACTGGCCATACACAATGCCGACCTCATCATAACGCGCTTGTTCGCCTTTCCAATCGCGGAAAAGCCTGGGTAACATCCTCGTCAACCAATTTATCGGCATATGAGATGAACTCAAGGTTAGGATAGCCCAGGTCCGACCTGACAGAGCATGAACACAGAAATCCCAACGCCCGTGTCCGTGCGGACACCTTCGGGAACAATGTTGGTTCATGCCGCTTTCGTTCTCACCGGCGTAATGACGACGCTCCTCGGTCCGATGCTTCCGATACTTTCTGCGCGATGGACGCTCTCCGATTCGCAGGCCGGCTATCTATTCACTGCGCAGTTCGCAACTTCGATTCTTGGGGTAGCGATTTCGAGTCTGATGGTTCATCGCTACGGTTATCGTTTGACCCTGGTGTTCGGTCTGTGGTTTATGGCTGTGGGCGCAGGCGTACTGGCCCGAGCGAGCTGGATCGTCGGTCTGGTTTCAGTTTGCGTCTATGGTTTTGGTTTAGGCCTCACCATCCCAACGGCGAATCTGCTCATCGCCAAATTGCATCCTGACCGGAGGGCGGCGGCATTAAATTTGTTGAATTTTTCCTGGGGAATCGGAGCGGTGGGCTGTCCGTTTGTGGTAGCGGCGCTGCAGGGCTCGCAGCGCACTTCGCTGCTCCTGTTCGGAATGACAGTGTGCTTGGGTTTCGTCGCCATCTCCCTGGGCTGCATTCGCATGCCTGCGGATACCAAGGGAAATTCCAAGAAAGAGGTCCCATTAGATAAAAAGATATGGACGAACCGTTTTGTGCCCATTCTAGGCGCCTTGTTTTTTATCTATGTTGGAACCGAGAGCTCCATCGGCGGCTGGGTCGCGTCCTACGCGCGCCGCATCGACACGGGTTCTGGCACGTTTTGGGCTTTGACGCCATCGTTTTTCTGGGGAGCACTCCTGCTCGGGCGCGCCCTGGCGCCTGCCTTGCTGCGCCGTGTCCGCGAAACTACTCTAGCCAGCGCAGGTCTGGTTCTCGCGTCATTGGGGGTCTTGGTTCTGCTCATCGCGAACAGCCTGGCAGTGGTTGTAGTGGCGGCAAGCGTGGCCGGACTTGGACTGGCTTCGGTATTCCCCATCAATATCGCTATGCTGTCGCAATGGTTCGGAGAAATGGCGTCGCACGTTGGGCCAATGATGTTCGCCCTTTCCAGCCTGGGAGGAGCGACCGTGCCCTGGTTGGTTGGCGCCCTCTCCAGCCGTTTCGGCAGCCTGAGAGTAGGCCTGACGGTTCCGTTGCTAGGAAGTGTCGTCATGCTTTTTCTTTACCTGAAAAATCGGCACTCTCATCGGCTCACGTAGCGACCAGGCGACCTCGCCTGTGCAAACCAGCGCGCGGGCGATAAGATTTGAGATGAACCCGCCCAGGCGAGTCGCCTGGGGCTACGCAATCTGATTCGATATGAAATGCTTTCTCCCCGCACTAGCTCACGCAAACTCGTATGAGGGCAGAGCTAGAGGCCCAGGCAATTTTGAACAGCGTAAGAATTGGCGTCATAGCGGATACTCACGGCTTATTGCGTCCTGAGGCTATCGCGGCCCTCCGCGGATCGGATTTCATTATTCACGCCGGAGACATCGATGAACCAGTGATCCTGGAAAATTTGTCCGCACTAGCGCCGGTTACGGCGGTTCGCGGAAATGTCGATCGTGGACCCTGGGCGAAGAAACTTCCTACCTCGGCAGTTCTCGAAGTCCGCGGCGTGTCGATTTATGTCATTCACAATCTCCTGGAGCTGGACTTGAAACCAGAAGCCGCGGGGTTTTCCGCCGTCATTTCCGGCCATACTCATGTACCCAAGCAGGAGAATAAGAATGGTGTGCTGTATTTCAATCCGGGAAGCGCAGGTCCACGGCGATTTCAATTGCCGGTGAGTGTGGGGCGGTTGGTGGTACACGACGCAAAAGTGTCGGGAGAGTTCGTGGAATTGAGAGTGTAGGCCTGGAAAATCGAAAATCGGCAATCGAAAATCGTAAATTAACTCTGTTGCTACAATCCCAGAATGTCCTTGCGGTTCCAGGTTGAATCTACTCATGAGGCGGCACGGGTTGGTCGACTGATAACCCCGCACGGGGAAGTCGAGACTCCGGTATTCATGCCGGTGGGGACATCGGCATCCGTGAAAGGCGTCTCACAGGACATTCTTGAAGAGCTCGACGTACAAATCCTGCTGGGCAATACCTATCACCTCTACCTGCGGCCTGGCATAGACCAGATCAGAAGTCTCGGGGGCCTGCATCGCTTCATGGCCTGGCCACGCCCGATTCTCACGGATTCCGGCGGCTTCCAGGTCTTCAGCCTCAATGAATTGCGTAAAGTAAGTGAGGACGAAGTGACATTCCGCTCACACCTCGATGGATCCTCGCACTCATTCAGTCCCGAAAGCGCAATGGAAGCGCAGATCGGACTGGGCGCCGACATCATCATGGCGTTCGATGAGTGCACCGAATATCCGGCCCCGCCGGAACGAGCGCGTCAGTCGATGGAACTCACATTGCGCTGGGCGAAACGCAGCAAGAATTACATTGAAGAGCACAAGCAGATGGTCCCATGGTTTCAGAATGACGATCGTGTAAGCGAAGGCCAGCATCAGGCGCTTTTCGGTATCGTGCAGGGTGGAATGGACCACGCATTGAGGAAGGAATCCGTCGAACGCACCGTGGAAATCGGTTTTCCGGGCTACGCCATCGGCGGTCTAAGCGTGGGTGAGCCGAGATCGCTTACTCGAGAAGTCGTCGAGGCGACAGTCGAACATCTGCCAGCCGACAAACCCCGCTATCTGATGGGCGTGGGAACGCCCGAGGAGATTGTTGAATACGCTTCCCTTGGAATCGACATGATGGATTGCGTGTTACCGACGCGGGCAGCGCGGCATGGCCTGCTATTTACTTCGGAGGGCAAGATTTCCATCAAGCAGGCCCGTTATGCGAGCGATCAGGCGCCGCTCGATACCAACTGCGCCTGCCGCGTGTGCGCCCGCTACTCGCGAGCCTATCTGCGGCACTTGTACGCTTCCAACGAAGTGCTGGCGCAAGTGCTCAATACCATCCACAACCTAAGCTTCTACCTTGACACCATGCGGAGGGTGCGTCATTCTATTGCGCTTGGGAAGAGGGCCTGTTTCCTCTCAGGTGTTTAGTCTCAACCGAAACCTGGCTCGAGTCCCTGTTCACGCCTGAAGTTGAAGAACGTCCGGCCTGAAAGAGAGAACTCCACGCTAATTTGCACCGGATCAGGAGCGCGACATATGCGCTGGTGCAATCATGAGCAGAAACTGATTTCTGGGTCTTCATGAATTTGCAATATTTGTCGGCAGTCCAAACTGGTGGCGGTTCGATGGGATGGCTGGGCTTTGCCCCCCTCATCTTCATTTTTGCCATCTTCTATTTTCTTTTGATCATGCCGCAACAAAGACGCCAGAAGAAATGGCAGAAGATGCTGGAGGAGTTGAAAACAGGCGACAAGGTGGTTACCAGCGGAGGCATTCGTGGCACTATCGTGGCCATCAAGGATGATTATCTCCACCTCCGGGTACCTCCGGACAATTTGCGCCTGGAAGTGAGCCGCGCCTCAATACTCTCGGTAACGACGCCGGAGGAAACAGGTAAGTAGAACTGCGAGTACAAATCGAAAGAGCATCTAACCTGGTAAAAACACAATCGGATCATGAATAAGAATTTAGGCTGGAAACTCGGACTCATCGCCGCGACGCTAATCGTGTTTCTGATAGGGATATTCGGCATCCCGAAAGAACTTTCGGGCAAGGGGCTGCTGGCTTCTTTGGAGGAACGAATTCACCTGGGCTTGGACCTCAAAGGCGGGACCCACCTGATCCTTCAGGTGCAGGTGAACGATGCGGTGAATGTGGAGTCGGACAACGCGGTCGAACGACTGAAGGCGGACCTGCGGACCCGCAAGATCAATTACACGGAGATCAGCAAGCCGGACCCGGTAAATAATCCTGACAAGATCGTTATCAAAGGTGTGCCGCCGGAAGCCAGCGCTGATTTGCGCTCGATCGTGAGCGACCGCTTGCCCGAGTACCAATTGACGTCCGGAGCAGAGAACACCTGGACCCTGGCGATGAAGCCGCAGGCGCTGACGGAACTGAAGAACCGCGCCGTCAGTCAGGCAATCGAGACTATTCGCAACCGTATCGATCAGTTGGGGGTCACGGAACCCATTATCCAGGAACACGGGCTGGGACAGTATCAAATCCTGGTGCAGTTGCCAGGTGTAGATGATCCAGGACGTGTGAAAGAAATTATGCAGTCAACCGCCATGCTTGAGATACGCCAGTCTTTGGGCGGACCCTATGCGAGCGAGCAAGCGGCGCTGCAAGAGCATGGTGGGGTGCTCCCTCCCGACGCAGTTTTGATGCGCGGCAAAAGCATTGGCACCCGTGACAGCGACAGCGGAGAAACCTGGTATCTGATATCGCGCGCCTCTGCGGTCACGGGACGCGACTTGCGTACCGCGGACCCATCCCGGGATGAGAACGGGCAACCAGCGGTTCGTTTCAATCTAACGGGAGATGGCGGCCGGCGATTTGGTGCCTTCACCGCAGCACACGTTGGCGATAACCTCGCCGTAGTACTGGATAACAAGGTTCAAGAGGTTGCAGTTATCAAGGAGCAGATTCACGATACCGGCGTTATCAACGGACGCTTTTCCGAGCAAGAGGCGAAAGATCTCGCGATGATCCTGCGCTCAGGGGCGCTGCCGGCGGGCATCAAGTATCTCGAAGAGCGCACGGTAGGCCCGTCGCTGGGAACCGATTCGATTCGAGCGGGAGTACAAGCTGCGGTCATCGGCATGCTCGCGGTGCTGATCTTCATGCTGGTTTATTATCGCGGTGCAGGAATCAACGCCGACATAGCGTTGATCTTGAATTTGATTATTCTGCTTGGCTTCCTAGGTTACAGCGGAGCGACGCTCACGCTGCCGGGCATCGCTGGCGTGATCCTGACAGTGGGTATGGGCGTGGACTCGAATGTGCTGATTTTTGAGCGCATCCGAGAAGAGCTGCGCAACGGAAAGACTCCACCTTCGGCAGTCGAGCAGGGCTTTAGCCGCGCCTGGGTGACGATCGTGGATACTCACGTCACAACTATCGTTTCGGCCTTTATTTTGTTTATCTTCGGTACGGGTCCGGTGCGTGGGTTTGCAGTTACGCTGACGTTCGGTCTGCTGGCTAACCTGTTCACTGCGGTGTTCGTCTCGCGCATGATTTTCGATTGGATATTGAGCCGCAAGCAGCGCGGCGAAGCGTTAAGCATCTAGCCAAAATTTAAGGGGTTCAAAGCGGCGTGGAATTTTTTCGCAATCCAAACATAGATTTTCTCGGCAAAAAGTGGTATTTTCTCGCCTTTTCGTTAGTGTTCAGCGTGGCGGGTGTTCTTTCCATGCTTTTCTGGCATGGCATCCCGCTGGGAGTGGACTTTCGCGGCGGCACACTGGTTTACGTAAAGTTTTCGCATGCGCCGAATGACAACGCAATCCGGGCCGCGATGGACCGCGCGGGATTGCACAACGCGCGCATCCAACGTTATGGGCCGGCGACCAACAACGAGGTGTTGATTGCCCTCGAGGAAAAAGAAACCAGCGAGCAGGCGCTCGACCGGGGCAAACTGCAGATCATCAATGCGCTAGAATCGAATGCGCCGCAAGGCAAGCTGGACCTGAACAACACCAGTTCTTTGGCGTTGACCAGTTACCTGTTGCAGAAGGATCCGCTGCATGCCGGAACGGATGCGAATCAGCGGTACGCGGCGCAGGCACAGGCCATTGTGACTTATCGCGACAAGACACGAGGCGGTGTACTGAGTTCGTTCGATGAACTCAAAGGTGTGGCCGATCCGGCGGTGATTGCGGCTTTGCAAGAGGTCTTCTACCTCTCCGATTTCGGAGTGCGGAACGTGGAGATCGTCGGACCACAAGTGGGCAAGCAATTACAGACGCAAGCCAAGCTTGCTGTTCTATACTCGCTGGCCGGCATGCTGGTCTACCTTGGTTTCCGTTTCGAATGGATCTATGGTGTGGCGGCGGTGATTACGGTCTTTCACGACACATTGATCACGGTGGGGGCTTTTTCGCTGGCCAACAAAGAAATTTCGCTGACTGTAATCGCGGCCATCCTGACGCTGATCGGTTATTCGAATAACGACACCATCGTGATCTTCGACCGGATCCGAGAGAATTTGAAGTTGATGCGCCGAGAAAAGCTGGCGGACGTCGTCAACAAGAGCATTAACCAGACCTTGAGCCGAACCATATTGACGGCAGGGTTGACGTTTCTGACGGTATTGGCTTTGTACTTGTTCGGCGGTGAAGTGCTGCACGGGTTCTCTTTTGCGCTGGTGATAGGAATTCTGATCGGGACCTATTCCTCGATTGCCATTGCAGCGCCAATCCTGGTGGCCTATCAGGACTGGCGGTTAAAACGTAAGCAGGGACCTATGGTCGCAGCCGGCAAAGAGAGCCGTCGTCGGGCAGTTTAGGACTTGGCAAGTTGTTGATTCCAAGTAGGATGTACATGTGGTGGGGATGTCTGCCCGAGAATTATAAGTCGGGAGCAAAGAGGGCACGAGCGGTGTCTAAGCGTACGTAGGGTCTGTGTAGGAGAAAACCTTATGTTTGAAGACAGCCTTATCGAATCAGGTGGCAAGCTTAAGACTAAGCGCGGAGCAACCACGTTGTTTTCGTTTGTCTTGCAAATGATTTTGCTCGGCGTTCTGATTCTCATCCCGCTTCTGTACACGGAAGCCTTGCCTAAACAGCAATTGATGACATTCCTGGTGGCTCCGCCACCACCACCTCCGCCTCCGCCGCCAGCCGCGGCCCCGATCAAGGTGGTCAAACAGATTCAGACCGAAATTATCAACGGTCAACTGCGAACCCCCACCAAGATCCCTCAGAAAATACAGATGATCAAGGAAGAAGAGGCTCCTCCGCCGATGAACTCGATGGCGGGTGTCGTCGGGGGCGTCCCGGGTGGCGTGCCAGGCGGACAAATGGGTGGTGTGATCGGCGGTATCATAAGCTCCACCCCGGTTTCTGTGCCCAAAGCGGCCACGCCGACGCGGGTCCGCGTATCCCAGGGCGTCACTCAGGGTCTGTTAATTCGCAAAGTGCAGCCCACTTATCCTCCCTTGGCACGCCAAGCGCGCATCCAAGGGGCCGTATTGTTGCAAGCTGAAATCAGCAAGGATGGCACCATCCAGAACCTGCGTTTGATTAGCGGGCATCCCATGCTGACTTCGGCGGCCATTGACGCGGTGAAGCAGTGGCGCTACAAGCCGTACATCTTGAACGGTGAACCGGTGGAAGTAGAGACGCAGATAACGGTGAACTTTACCCTGTCTGGGGGTTAAGAACAGTAAGCACAATGACATGTTGAAGGAGTAATGTGGCGACGGCCCTCCCCCAATCCTACCTTTGTGCGGAGTGGGGCCTGGGCCGACGAAAGGCTAGCTCGCACGCGTCACCCGAGCTTGTGTCGGAAAGCGGTCGCGACGGCCTTACAACGAAATCGATCACCGGTAGCATCAACGATTCCGAAATACGGAGAGTTCTGAGGAGGAAAAGCAACTCATGTTCATAGCCAACTTAGCAACAATTGCCCTGAGCAATGTATCCACCACGGCTGCCTGGCTCTTCCAGGAGCAGGCGGTGGGTTGGGACCCGCTTTCGCTGTGGCACCAGATGGGGCTTCTGGCGAAAGCTGTGGTCGTGATTTTATTCATCATGTCCGGCTGGTCCATCGGCGTGATGATTGACCGCTGGATGGCCTTCAGCGCAGCTCGTAAACAATCCCGCGCTTTTGCCCCGGCAGTCGCCGGCGCTCTCCGTGATGGCAAAATCGATGAAGCCATCAAAGTTGCGGAACGCAACAAGAAGAGCCATCTGGCGAAGGTGGTCACAGCAGGCTTGATGGAATTCCGCGCTCACCAGGAAAGCGGTGAGATCCCCGGTGAAACCATTGAAGCCTCCAAACGCGCCTTGGAGCGCACCGAAGCCATCGTTCACGCCGAATTAAAGCGCGGCTTGGGCGGTCTGGCAACCGTGGGTTCGACGGCTCCATTCGTCGGACTATTTGGTACGGTGGTCGGCATTTTGAACGCCTTTCGCGAAATTGCCACCCAGAAGCAAACCGGTCTGGGCGCAGTGGCTGGCGGTATTTCCGAAGCGCTAGTCACCACTGCTCTGGGACTGTTGGTTGCCATTCCTGCCGTGATGATGTTTAACTACCTGACCGGCCGCGTGGAAGCCTTCGACGTGGAGATGGATAACTCCTCGAGCGAACTGATCGATTATTTCCTGAAGCGACGCGGGATGCGCCGCTCTTAAAAGTGTAGTAGATCGTTGGCCTTGAGTTGCTCGTCGGCGCTGGGGTCTCGCCCAGCGCCGGATACGAACAATGGGAAACGCACTGGCTGCAAACCAGCGAGTGAAAAACAGCGAGAGGTAGGCTTATGGCAATCTCAACCCGCAACGAAGGATCGAAGGTCAACGCCAATATCAACGTCACCCCAATGGTGGATGTGATGCTGGTGCTGCTGATCATCTTTATGGTGATCACGCCAATGTTGCAAAAAGGCGTCAGCGTGGATCTGGCTAAAGTAAACAATCCCGCCCAGATGCCTGATGCGGACAAGGAAGACGCCTTATTGGTAGCGATTATGCGGGACGGAAAAGTATATTTCGGCAGCGACCAGATTGCTCCCGACCAGCTCACGAACAAGGTCAAAGACCGACTCGCCAATAAGACTGAGAAACGCGTCTACATCCGCGCCGATGCCCGGGCCAAGTTTGGCAGTGTCGTGGACGTAGTAGATAACGTGCGCGCGGCGGGAGTGGATCAATTGGGGCTGCTGACTGAGCAGCGGAAAGCTGCTCCTGGCCAGCCTGCACCGGCCAATACAACGCCGCCCCCTGGTGGCGGGCAGTAAACATTTAGAGGAGAACGAATATGTCAATGGCAATGGGTACAAGCGGTGGCCCGAATGCAGACATCAACGTCACACCGTTGATTGATGTGCTGCTGGTGATGCTAATCATTTTTATGGTGATCACGCCCTTGACACCCAAGGGATTGGACGCGCTAGTGCCGCAACCTCCACCGCCCAACCAGCCCAAGACCAGCACCCCGGATCGCACCATCGTGGTTCAGTTAATTGATCGCGGCGCGGGCCAGGAACCTGGTCTGAAGATCAACAACGAAGATACGACCTGGGAAAACCTCCAGGGACGCCTGACCGACATTTTCAAGACTCGCGCGGAAAAAGTCATGTTCGTCAAGGGTGACAGCAATGTCCCATTTGCTGACGTCGCCAACGTGATTGACATAGCCCATGCTTCCGGCGTAGACAAGGTGGGGCTAATCACCGCCAAGATCGAAGCGGGCGGATAGCACTTGGCACTTGGGCCGTTAGCACTTAGCAAACTCCCGAAGTGGCCAAATGCTAAGCGTAGATAACTAATTGCATCTGCGGGATTCTGTGGCGAGGGGGCTTTCAGCGCAATGAAGACAAGCGTACGAGTGCTTGCAATAACCGCGGTTGGCCTGGCGATGCTTTCCACCGTTGCCTGCAACAAGCTGCAGGCGCGCGACCAGCTCAATAAAGGCGTTCAGTCCTATAAGAGCGCAAAATACGAAGAAGCAATCGACCACTTTCAAAAGGCCGTGTCGCTCGACCCTGGCCTGATTAATGCCCGCCTCTATCTGGCGACTGCCTACGCCCAGCAATACATCCCCGGCGCCGATACCGAGGATAACAATCGCATGGCCCAACAAGCCATCGACCAGTACAAAGCGGTGCTGGAGCGCGATCCCAAGAATGTGAACAGCGTCAAGGGGATCGCCTACCTGTACTTGCAGATGAAAAAGTTCGAGGATGCCAAACAGTATTATCGCAAGGCGAGTGAACTCGACCCGAACGACCCCGAAGCCTACTACTCAATCGGTGTGATCGACTGGACCCAGTCTTACCAGCCCCGCATGGAAGAGCGCTCTAAGCTGGGATTGAAGCCAGAGGAGCCGCTGAAAGATAAGAAAGTCTGCAACGCGCTTCGGCAGAAGGTCCAAGACATTATTCAAGATGGCATCTCGATGTTGGAAAAGGCGCTCCAGTTGAGGCCGGACTACGACGATGCCATGGCGTACATGAATCTGTTGTATCGCGAGCGAGCCGATTTGCAGTGCGATAATCCTGCAGCCCGCGCAGCCGACCTGAAAACGGCCGATGAATGGGTAGACAAGACTATGGCCGTCAAAAAGGCCAAGGCTGAAAAGCAACCGAGCAACACTGGCATAACCATGGAGCAGAACAAATAACAAATAAGGTTTTTCTCCCAGAGCAGAAGAGCCTCTTCCCCCAGCGGAAGAGGCTCTTTTGTTTTCAGCATGCCACTGGGAGGGAATCATGGCCGGGAATCTCGTTTAGCAAAAAGGCAAATATCCACCCCGGCGAAGTGGTATTCGTTGTACTCGGGATAGGCGGCGTCCAGGAGTGCGACCATCGACCTGGCGTTTGGCTCCAGACCGGATGGACTTTCCACATAGCTGAGCACTAGCCATATTCGTGGATACTGGTAAATCGAGTGCTTCAGCTGCGCGTAATCCGGTTTCCCTACAAAATCCATAAACGTTATGCGCGGCCCGTGATTTGGGTAAAGGACGGTCGGACCGGAGGACCCCGGGCTGAGGATGGAACGGTTGTACTCGTAAGGCATTCGTCCCATGGCGATGTCAAATACGATGGCATCGCCTGGGCGAGCATTTGACAGCAGAAATTGTGAAGCGTCGGCCCAGTTGTCGCGACCAAGATCGAAATCTCGCTCATAGTAAGAAACAGTCCCCTGTAATGACAGGATCAGAAGAACAATCAATGCTGGGGTCACTAGCCAAAGCGAACGAAGGCGCGCGAGGCCGGCAGCCATCAGCAGATTGAGAGCGGGCAGGCAAATAACGAAATAGCGCGCCAGAAACAGCGGCCGCGCGAACGATAAAGCGACCGTGAGCAGCACGGGAAAAACCAGCCATAGCGCCAGAAACCAGTATCGCCAGTTCTCCCAGGAAGATTGCCGTTGCTTATTCAGAAATAGCGGGAGCACGGCCGCCACGCATGCAATCACGCTGGCCATGACCAGCCGGGGCCCTTCATTTCCTGTAAGGAAGATGGCAAAGACCCACAGACCACGAAGGCTGGGCCGAGGGATCCAACTCAACGGGCCAGCGCCGGTGGCGATCACAAACATTGCGACCGGCAAGATCGCGAGCCCGATCCAACGCCAATTCTTGCGCGTCGCTGCCGGAATCTTCGCGCCGTCTAGGAATCGCAAAGAAAAATACTGCGCCAGTACGACAAGTGCGGCAAAAAAATGAGCGTAGACCGCTAGACTGCTGGTCAGGATATGGCCCAGGCGGGCGCGGCGCGAAGGGTTTTGAAGACTTCCAATGAAAAATAAGCTCGACAGCACGCACAGAAGCAAGGTCAAGGCGTAACTGCGCGCCTCCTGAGAGTAACGAATGTGGTAGGCATTGAATGCCAATAGGATGGCCGCGATAAGCCCTGTCCGCGAGTCAAAGAGCCGACGGCCCAGGAGGTAAAGAGCCGGAATGGTGGCCAACGCGAAAACTACAGAAAGGCTACGAATGAAGGCTGGGGTGTTTCCCAGATGCAGCCAGAATCGAAGAAACAGGTAATACAAGGACATGTTGGCTTCGCGCCGCCACAGAATGCGGGAGAAATTGAACCAGTCGAGGCGGGCGATTTCGACCCCTACGCATTCATCGAACCAGAAAATTTTGGCTCCTAAAAGATGACAGCGAAGCATGGCAGCGACAGCGGTGATCACGCTGAGCGCCGACAGTTCCAGTAGGGAGAAAGCACGCGAGGGAGCGAAAGACGCCGCCGCCATTGTTGGCGAAACTTCGCCGGTACGAACATTCTCTGGAATCTTCACAATAGAGTAATCATGGTATCCGAAACTTCCTGCCAATAACGATGCTGCATCAGGCATGGCGCCTCAGCGAAACTCCGGTAGAATGAACGGGTTGTCCATGAACTCCGGGCCTGCCGCCCATGTTCAAGAAAATCCTGATTGCCAATCGAGGAGAAATCGCGGTGCGGGTGATCCGCGCCTGTCGCGAGCTCGGCATCACCTCAGTAGCTGTTTATTCCGATGTGGACCGGGCGGCTCTGCATGTTCGCAAAGCAGATGAGGCCTACCATATCGGTCCCCCGGCCGCGACCGAATCCTACCTCAATATTCAGAACATTCTGGACGTGGCAAAGCGCTGTTCCGCGGATGCTATTCATCCGGGCTACGGGTTCCTTTCAGAAAACGCAGAGTTTGCCCAGGCCTGCGCGGATGCGAATTTAAAATTCATCGGGCCATCCGCCGCTTCGATCGAGATGATGGGCTCAAAGACCCGCGCCCGGAAGGCGATGGAGAACGAAGGTATCCCGTTTGTCCCCGGCACTTCGAGCGGAGTGGATTCGGTTGAACAAGCCGGACGAGTGGCTGCGAAAATCGGCTACCCGGTGCTGCTCAAGGCGGCAGCAGGCGGCGGTGGTAAAGGCATGCGTTTGGTGCACACGAAAGAAGAACTTGGCTCGGCGCTGGACACGGCACAAAGTGAAGCCAGGCGGTCTTTCGGAGACAGCGAAGTCTACATCGAGAAAGCGCTGCTCAATCCGCGACACATTGAAATGCAGGTCTTGGCCGATGAGCATGGCAACATCGTCTATCTCGGAGAACGCGAGTGCTCCATCCAAAGGCGCCACCAAAAAGTATTGGAGGAGTCGCCATCGCCAATCGTCAACGCTGAAATGCGCCGCCGAATGGGCGAAATCGCGGTTCGAGTAGCCAAAACCGCCGCCTACACTAGCGCAGGAACCGTCGAATTCCTGGTTGACGAGAGCAGAGATTTCTATTTCCTCGAAATGAACACAAGGTTGCAGGTGGAACATCCGGTGACTGAGCTCACCACCGGGCTCGACCTGGTTCATCTCCAGATCCGCATCGCTGCTGGTGAACCATCGCTCTTCACGCAAAAAGACATCAGTCTCCGCGGCCATGCCATAGAGTGCCGTATTTACGCCGAGGATCCCGACAACAATTATTTCCCCAGCCCGGGAACGATCAGCTTGCTGCTCGATCCCGCGGGCCCGGGTATCCGCTTGGACAGCGGCGTGTATGAAGGCTGGACGGTACCCATTGATTACGATCCGCTGCTAGCCAAATTAATCGGCTACGGCACAGATAGGCCGCAAGCCATCTCGCGGCTGGCCCGCGCGTTGGATGAATACTTCGTAGGCGGCATCAAGACTAATCTCCCGCTGCTCCGCCGCATTTTGAGCCAGCCGGATTTTCAGGCGGGTAAAGTGGACACGGGATACCTGGACCGGCTGCTGAAAGCCGAAACTGCCGAAGTAAAACATGATGAGA
>WNFC01031262.1_pt1 | contig 18317 bp, 17 predicted proteins | sample 5400541 | NCBI WGS metagenome assembly WNFC01 (sample SAMN13153342, study PRJNA577476) | soil metagenome | isolation source: 120 cm saprolite under Douglas fir tree site 2 hole 2 replicate 1 | place: USA:California | collected 2015-04-18 | reverse complement strand
ACCAGATCACCGGGGGCACGCCCTTCGATGACCGTGGCCGCGGCGCCACCCGCGAGGCCGCCCAGGATCACGCCGACGAACAGGAGCGCGGCGGCATTCGGGCCGGTGGAGCGCGGTGCGGGCGGGGTGGTGGGATACATCGGCGTCGTCATCAGGACCCGCTGGGGTTACCTGCGCGGGCGCATCGCAGTTTCGGTGCCGGGCGCGGCCGCCTTGCGACGGCGCGCGGTCGGACGCGTGACCTCGGGCTCCACCATCTGACCGATGGCCGTCCCGCGGATCTCGAGGTCGACGTGCCCGTCGGGCTCGATCTCAACCGTCCACGTCATGGCGATCTCGAGCTGCTCGTAGATGCGCTCGAAGCCGTTCTCGGAGTTCGAGACGGCGTAGATCGGCTTCGTGGACACGAGCGCCGGTGGGTCGATCGCGAGCGTGAGATCGAAATGCTTCGTGCCACTGTGCACGACGACCTCGCCGGCGTTGCGCACCTCGATCGGCTTGCTCGCGATGGTCTTTCGCGTTCCGACGGTGATGGTGTCGCCGGCGTCCTGCTCCGAGAGGAGCCCGACGTTCGACGCGCTGGTGAAGGTGACCTCGATGGTCTCCTCGCCGTCGTTGCGCAGGCGGTAGCGCACACCGGCGGCGACGCCCTCGTCGGCGATGCGGATGTCCTTCCGCAGGCCGAACCCCGGCACCGACGCGAGCGCGCGGGCCGGTGGCTCGAGCGTGAGGGAGACCGTGCGCGCCTCGCGCTGCGGCGAAAGCGCGTACTGCACGGCGTGAAGGTTGACCGGCTCGCCGCGGCCGACGCGGAAGGAGTCCTGGAAGAACCCGCGGCGCCCGGGGTCGTACTCGAGGAGCTTCGAGAGGCCGCGCTCCTTCGCGCGGACCGCCTCGTGGATCGACTTCGTCTCTTTCTCGGCAGCCTTGCCAACGAGTACCTTGCCGCCCTTCTCCGCGCGGCGCAGATCCTCGTGCTCTCCCTCAGGACGACGGGCGAGCGTGTCGATGAGGTTCGTGGCGGACGGATAGAGGTCCCACTCGATGACCGTGCCGCCCTGCACGTGCACGAATACCGCGCCGATGTTTCCGCGGAAGATGTACTCGTCGTATCCGTCAACGTCGTAGTCACGCTGCTCCCCCGCGGCGACGCGGCGCTCGGCCAGGATGCGCTCGGCCTTCAGCAGAGAGGCATACGCATCGGACCGGAGATGTGGGAAGTAGATGCCACCGAAGACGCCGTGCCAGTACACGTCGTTGCCCTGCGCACGCCAGAGGTTCTGCTGCGCCTGACGCACCTCCTGCGACGCATCGAGGATGCTGCGGCGCGCGAGCTCCTCGGAGACGATGAGCATCCGCTTGTGGAGCGCGTTCGACTCGGGGTACTTCGCGAAGAAGTTGCGCCAGAGTGGCGGGGCCACGAGCGCCTCGAGCTCCTCGCCGAGCTTGTTGCGCGCCTGCGCGAAGCGCCGCGCGGCCTGCGCGTCGAACGCCCAGGCGGACATCTCGGGATACGCGCCGCCCGGGATGTAGATGCGGCGCGCGGGCTTCTGGAAGATCCAGGCGTCCTCGAGCGTCGCGGTCTGGATGAAGTCGGCCTGCGCGATCGCGGTGAAGAACTGCTCGAGCCAGCCGTCCTTGTGGACGCGCTGGTACGTGCCCGGCCACGCGCCGAACTTCTCGCCGTCGTCGGCGTATACGACGAGCTTCGCGCCCGCGGCGTGCCGCTCGCGCAGCTCCTTGATCGTGGCGTTCACATCGCGGAACGGGATGAGGTAGCGCAGCTTCACGCTGCCCGGGAGGACGACGAGCGGCAGCCCCTGGTCCTCGGTGATGTACGTCTCGCCGAGCTCGTCCTTCTTCAGACCGGCGCGAAGGAAATGCTCGTCGTCGAGGACCGTGTACGCGATGCCGGCCTCCGCCATGAGCGCGGGCACGTGCGGCTCCCACACGCGCTCGGCGAGCCAAGCGCCGAGGGGGCGCTGGCCGAAGATCGCGTGCACGCGATCCGAAAGCGCCCGGATCTGGCCGACGGCGTCGCGGCGAGGGATGCCGACGAGGACCGGCTCGTAGTAGCCGCCGGAGAGGAGCTCGATCTGACCGCGACGGACCAGGTCGGAGAGGTCACCGATGACGTCGGGCCGATTTCGCTCGAGCCAGTCCAAGAGTGGACCGGAGAAATGGAGCGACGCCTTCACCTCGGGATGGCGATACAAAGCAGCGACCAGCGGCGCATAGGCGCGCTCGGTCACCTCGGAGAAGACGTTCGGGAAGTTCCCGGCCGGCTGGTGCTGGTGGAAGACCAGCGCCAATCGCAGGCGATCGGCCACTTTTACGCATTTTACCGCAGAAGGCCTCAGACGACGAATTTCGTACGCATTCAGTACGCATCGTGTGAATTGATGTCGCGAACTCGACACATCGCGCGCACATGCGCGTTAATTGAGACAGATGACCGGTCGTTCGCGCCTTCTGAGCGGACTCTTCCTGCTCACTTTCCTTGCCGCCGCCGGGTGTGGGCCGGAAACCGTCCGCGTGACTCCGGCCCCATTGGTTTCGGCGACGACTGCCGCGCCGACGCCCTCAGCGACACCGACCCGAACGGCCTCGCGCGTCCCAACGACGGCCGTGCCGAGCCCGACGCCAACGCCGACCCCGACCACCAGCCCCGGGGGGACGCCGAACACCGCCTGCACCACGCTCGCCGGTGGGTCCGCCCTCGCATCCTCGACGCTCACCGCGATCCGGGCGGCGCACAACCCGGGCTTCGATCGCCTGGTGTTCGAGTGGTCCGGGGCCGCGGTGCCGCAGTACGAGATCAAGGTCGCGTCCACCTTCGTCGCGCCGAGCGGACAATCCGTGCGCGTCGACGGGAACGCGTTCTTCTCGGTGCGCGTGAACGGCCAGGCACACACCGATGCCGGTGCGCGCAGTTACCCCCAACCGGATCCATTCAGACCCGGCCTTCCCCTCATCCGCGAGGTCAAGCTTGTGGAGGACTTCGAAGGAGTGGTCATCTTCGGCGTCGGCCTGGAGCGCCTAGCCTGCCCGACCGTCCTCACGCTCCTTTCACCAGCTCGGATCGTCATCGACTTCCCGACGCCGCCGTAATACGGAGTCGGGCTTTCCACGGCGCGGTTTTTTCGCGATAATTCAGGCTCCGCGCAGGCAAAGGGGAGTTTCACGTTGGCCGAGGCCCAGAAGATCGCGATCCGCCCGCGCGCGCTGACCGGCAAGAAGGTCGGTCGGCTCCGTCGCGCCGGCGTCCTCCCCGGCGTCGTCTTTGGCGGCCACAAGGACTCCACCCCGGTCGAGACCGACATGAAGGAGTTCGAGCGCGGGTACCGCCGCTGGGGAAACACCACTCTGGTGAACCTCGAGGGCCTCGGGGATGGCGGGCAGCCTGCCCTGATCCATGACGTCACCCGCAGCACGCTCTCTGGTCAGCTCCTCCACGTCGACTTCCTGCGCGTCTCGCTCACCGAAAAGGTGCGCGCCGACGTGCCACTGCACTTCGTCGGCGAGTCGCCCGCGGTGAAGGGCGGCGGCGTGCTCGTGCACGCGAAGAGCGCCGCGGTGCCCGCCGAGGGCGAGGTCGTCGAGGGCACGGTCCCGGCCGAGGGCGAGGCCGCCGCCGGCGCGGCACCGGCCGCCCCTGGCGCGAAGGCCGCTGCGCCGGCAGCCGCTGCCAAGCCGGGCGCCGCTCCGCCAAAGCCTGGCGCACCGGCGGCAAAGCCCGGCGCGCCCGCCAAGCCCGAAGCGCAGAAGAAATAGCGGCGCGGGCCCCGGCGTGGGGCTCGCGATTGGTCAAACATCCGTGGTGCTTTCGCGGGATGGCGGCTGCGCTGGCCGGCCTCAGCCTGCGGGATCGTGGCGCCTCTGAGGATGCGGACGCTCGTGAGCCCTCGTCAGACCGACATCCTCATGCTCGTCGCTGCCGATCGGAGCGACAAGGAGATCGCGGTCGCGCTGGGCATCTCGCGGCGCACCGTCCGAACGCACCTCGAGCGCTTCTACCGCACGCACAGCGTGCACAGCCGCGCGGCCGCGGTCGCGCGGTTGCTGATCCTGCAGCGCGCCAACTACCGATAGCGCTGTCGGTCATCTGACCGACGCGACAGCGGTCGGCCGACCGCGAACACTCCCCCGCGTGGAGTGGGTGATCCTCGCAGCGCGACTCTTCATCGCGGCGACACTCTGCCTCGCGGGCGCGATGAAGCTGCGCGCAGGGCGCGGGGCGTTCGCGCAGGCGGTCCGCGGCTATGACCTGCTCCCCGCGCGGCTCGTCATGCCGATCGCGACGACGCTTCCACCGTTCGAGGTCGGGCTCGGCCTTCTCCTCTTCGCGGGCGCCATGACGCGCCCGGCGGCAGCTGCCGCGTGCGTGGTTCTCCTCGCCTTCGCGCTCACGGTCGCAGCTAATCTCGTCCGCGGGCGCGACAACGATTGCGGATGCTTCGGACACCAGCGCTCGCGGATCGCGTGGCGAGTCGTTCAGCGCAACGCCGCGCTCGCCGCAACGGCGTTCCTCGTCCTGCTCGCTGGACCGGGTGCGGTCGCGCTCGACGCGACGATGCTTGGAGGTGTGCAGTGACCGCACGGATCACGCGACGTAAGGTCATCGCTTCATTCGCGGCGGCGAGCGGCGCGCTCGGCGGCCGTTTCTTCGGTCTCTTCCCGGAGATCCCATCCGCGCGCCCGGCCGCGAGCGGCGCGGGCGTGCGGGTCGATCCGCCGCCCACGATCGCGGACATCGTGAAGGTGGACTTCGACCAGGCGGAACTCGCTCGTCGCTACGCCGCGGTGGCGGCCGATCGCGAGATCATCGCCCTGCGCGCTCGCGCGGCGCAGGAGGGTCTGCACGTCGACGTCGCCTCGGCGTCGGGCGCGCGTGCATCGCTTCGCCAAGCGCCGCAGCTATCCGGATACGTCGTCATCGCGCCTCTGCGCAAAGCGGACGGCGCCATCGCCGGCGGGATCATCTTCGGACAGACCGCCGAAGGTCAGTTCAAGGCAAGCCTCGGCCTGCAGCGGGCGGCCGGAGCGTACGAGGTGTACCGCGGCGTCGGCGGCTACGCCCAGCGGGAATCGACGATCAGCAAGACGGACCGTGAGCTCACGTTCGACTTTGCCGACGGTACGCGCAAGGTCATCCAGATCCCGGCACGGCCGAGCGGTGGCAAGGCAGGTCTCGCCGCTCCGCTCGCGAGCTGCGGAATGGACTGTCTCGAGTGCAACGTCATCTGCAGCGTTGCGGTGACTGTGGATTGCTGGGTCGCGACGGAGTGGGCGTGTATCGCGATCGCCGAGTGCCTGCGAGACAAGGATGAATGCGCTCGAGGTCTCGCTTCTTTTCAGCGCCGGATTGATCGCGATCCTCCACGTCGGGTTCCGTGCGCTCCTCGTCCACGCGATCGATCTGCGCGCGCATCACCCCGAGCGCTACAGCGGAGCGTGGCGCGCGCTCGGCGATCTCGCGCCGTCTGCGAGGGTCGAGTCGCTGCGCACGACCATCATCGGGACGCTCGTGGCCCTTGCCATCGTTGTGGTCCTCGCGGTCACCGGGGCGATCGATGGGCTCGTTCGCTCACCGACCGGCTTGTTACTCGCGGTGGCCGGGCTCGCGATCGTCACCGTCAGCGGAGCGGGCGCCGCACTTTTTCTCCTGCGGCGGCGCGCCCCACCGGCGCAACGCTAGCCGCCTCCCACGCCCAGCGTCAGGCGGAGACGGCGGCTCCAATGGCGAAGTCCGAAGGCGAAGCGTCGGGGAATGGATTGTCCGCGCGCTCGAGGCTTCGCAGCTCCACCTCATCGTCCGACGTGGCGCGCTGCGCGAGCTCGACGCAGCGGCGGAACCGCAGCGCGTGGCTCCGGAAGCGCTCGATCGCGTAGTCCGCGGCCTGTCCGGTGGTCACGAGGAACGGCCAGTCGCTGGACTGGGCAAGAAATAACTCGCGCGCGGCCTGCCTCGCGGCCCGTTCGCGCAGCGACCCGATGACCGCGACGGTGCGGAGTGTGGCCATCTCGTTCGCCATCCGCGCGAGCTCGCTCCACATCCACGCGGTCCGCTCGTTGGCCCAGGTGGTGTGGTCGTTGTTCTTCCCCCACGAGCCCTCCTGCAGGTCGACGCGCTCGGTCGGCGGCTCGCGGCGCAGGTACTCGTCGACCGTGACGGCCTCTGGCCCACGGGCGGAGAGCTCGCGCAGCACGCGCCCGAGCCAGTCGATGCCCTCGAACCACCAGTGTCCGAACAGCTCCGCGTCGAACGTCACGGTCAGCAGCGCCGGTCGCTTCTGGTCGGGGCGCTTCGCGAGCGTGTCGCGCACCAGCGCGACGAAGTGATCGGCGTGCACGCGCACTCGGTCGGCCGCCGCGCCCGGTGAGTACATCGACTTACCGCCGAGATCCGTGTGCACGTCAGTGACGCGCCAGTAACGCAGGCCGGTCTTGTCGTCCTTGCGGTGGAACTCGCGGTACGACGGGTCGCCGGGGTAGCCCATCATCGCGGACCACACCTGTCCCGATACCGCATCGTGCCGTGTGACCGCGGCCACCTTCGAGGTGTGCACGAGATACGGGCGGAGCATGTCGACGCTCGAGGGGTCGACGAGCCGCGCCTCGATGCCCGCACCGGAGCGGCGGCCCTCGAAGCGGTGACCCGCCTCGACCAGGCGCTTTCCGCCGAAGAGCGCGGGATCGGTGAAGAAGTGCGTGAGGCCGAACGACTCAAGGATCTCCTCGAGGCCGGGCGCGTATGCGCACTCCGGGAGCCAGATGCCGCGCGGCTCGACGCCGGTGCGGCGCCGCGTCGTGCGGGTTCCCTCGGCCAGCTGCGCGTACACCGAGGGCGTGTCGAGCAGGGGCAGGTAGCCGTGCGTCGCGGCCGAGGTGAGGATCTCGACGTGGCCGGTCCGCGCGAGATCGGCGAACGCGCCGACGAGGTCATGACCGAAGCGTCTCGTGTAGGCGTCGCGATGCGCGCGGAACAGCGAGAGGTAGAACATCGCGAGCGCGCCGCGGCCGGTCTCCCCGTTACCGCCGAAGCGCTTCACGTCCTGCTCCGCGCGCCGGATCTGGTCGTCGCAGTACTCGACGAAGCGGTGATCGATGTCCGCATCGCCGAGCTGTTCGAGGAGCGTCGGCGTGAGGCCGATGGTGATGCGGTACGCGACGTTCGTGTCGCGGAGGTCGTGGAGCAGGCCGAGGAGCGGCAGGTACGTCCCGAGGATCGCCTCGTGCACCCACTCCTCGCCGTGCGGCCAGCGGCCCGCGCCGCGCGCGTACGGGAGATGCGAGTGGAGGACGAGCGCGAAAGCGTCGTTCACTGTCCCGACTGTACCCATTCTCGCCGGGCTAGCATCGCCACCCATTGAGCGAGACGTTGAGCTTCGACATCGACGCAGACATCCGCGCTGCAAAGACTCTGCCTGCGCGTGTGTACTCGGATCCGGCCCTCTTCCACGCGCAGCGCGAACGCGTGTTCACGCAGACCTGGCAGTACGCCGCCGCGGACGATGTGGTGAAGGTCGCGGGGCAGGTTTATCCATTCACGCTCCTGCCGGGAACGCTCGACGAGCCGCTCGTCCTCGCACGTGACTCCGACGACCGGGTTCGATGTTTTTCGAACGTGTGCACGCACCGCGGGACGCTCGTCGTCGAGGGCGCCGGAAGCCAGACGCAGCTGCGCTGCCGCTACCACGGACGGCGCTTCACGCTCGACGGGAAGTTCCACTCGATGCCCGAGTTCGAGGAGACCACGGACTTTCCCTCGCCGGCCGACGACCTGCCGCAGGTCGCGCTCGGGAACTTCGAGCGCTTCCTCTTGGTCGCGCTGAGGCCGACGATGGCTTTCGACGAGATCGCGGGCGCGATGCGCGCGCGCCTTGCGGGTCTGCCGTTCGGCGCGCTTGCCTTCGATGCGGCGGGCAGGCGCGAGTACCTGGTGAACGCGAACTGGGCACTCTACGTCGACAACTACCTCGAGGGCTTCCATATCCCGTACGTGCACTCAAGCCTCGCGACGACGCTCGACTACGGCGCATACAGCGTCGAGCTCCAGCGGTACGCGGTGCTGCAGCTTGGCATCGCCAAACCGGGCGAGCCGGCGTTCCGGCTTCCGGCGTCGCATCCGGACGCGAAGCGGAACATCGCGGCGTACTACTGGTGGCTTTTCCCTTCGACCATGTTCAACGTGTACCCCTGGGGAATTTCGGTCAACGTGATAACTCCGCTCGGCATCGATAGGACGAAAGTGGCGTTTCTTCCGTTCGTGTGGGACGAGAGCGCACGTGAGCTCGGAGCCGGCGGCGGTCTCGATCGCGTCGAGCGTGAGGACGAAGCGATCATCGAGGCGGTGCAGCGCGGCGTGCGCTCGCGTCTGTACGACCGTGGCCGTTACTCACCGACCCGCGAGACCGGCGTGCACCACTTCCACCGGCTGCTGGCCGAGTACATGCGTGCGTAGCGATGAGCATCCGCCGCGAACACCACGTCGCGGCACATGATGTGCGGGTGAAAGTTCGGCGCGGAGGTGGCGCGATGAACAAGACCGCAAAAGGGAGCTTCGAGATCGCCAGCTGGGACGAGAAGACCGTCGTGGAGCTCGGACCGGGCGCGAAGCTCACCGAGGCGAGGGTGACGCAGAAGTTCAGCGGCGACCTGGGTGGTGACGGGAGAGTCACCTGGGTCATGTGCTACGTGAGCGCGAAATCCGCACGCTTCGTTGGAATGCAGAACTTCACCGGGACTCTCGGCGACCGCACGGGTGGCTTCGTCATGGAGACGATCGGCGATTTCGATGGGACGCTCGCGAGAGGCCGCTGGTCCATCGTGCCGGGCTCGGGCACCGGTGCGCTGTCGGGTATCGAGGGCGAGGGCAGCTTCGAGGCGCCCCACGGACCGAAGGCCGCGTACACCATCGACTACGCGTTCGTCGAGTCGATCATCCAGCGCTGACCTCAGCCTCCGGTGGTGACGAGATCGACGATGCGCCGACCGTCCGCGCCGTTCACGAAGTCGACGAATGCCGCGATCGCCGGCCTCACCTTCTTCGGGTTGTACACAAGGAACAGCGGGCGGATGACCGGGTACTTACCCGCGCTGATGTTCTCTTTGGTCGCGGCCACGCCGTCAATGGCGAGAGCGCGAATGCGCGTATCCGCGAGCATCGATGCGGAGATCGTGAGCATCGACACCACACCGGTGCGGCTCACGACCGCACGGACGATGTCGTCGCCGGTGTTGAGCTCGATCGCGTCGGCGCGATACACACCCTTTCCGCCGAAGAAGTACGCGTCAAAGTTGCCACGCAGCGCGCTCGTCGCCTCGCGGATCACGACGATGATCGAGTCGGGCGTGCCGCCGACGGTGCTCCAGTTCAAGACCATCCCGGCGAAGACGTCGTGGACCTGCGTCTTCGTGAGCGCCGTGACGGGGTTGGCAGCATTGACGATCACCGCGGTGCCGCTCGACCCGACGGGCACGACCGTGACCGAGTTGGTGACGTCCGCCGCCGGGACCGCGCTGCTCGTCGCGAGATCGACGTCGCCCGACGCAGCGAGCTTCATCCCGGCGGTGGAGCCGATGTCCTCGAACGAGAAACGGACCTGCGGATGCTGCTTGCGGAACGCGTCGGCGAGGGCCTGGAAGACCTCCAGGGCGGCGCCGCCGCCCTTCACCGCGTAGGTGCCGGCGAGCGGATCGGCTGTGTTCGCGGGCGCCGCGGTGCAGGATGTCAGGACCAGGACCAGGGTGAGCACCACGGCGCGCGCTCGCGACGCCACGATGCGGCAGATGTTAGAAGTTCAGGGGCAGGACGTGGGCGTCGGGCACAGCGCCCGTGCGTAGAAGCGGAGGTACTCCTCCATGTGCGCCGCCCAGTACGCGAGCTCGTGGCCGCCGATGTTCGGGCTCCAGGTGTGCGCGATCCCGAGCTGGATGAGCTCATCGTGGATGCTCGCCGTCTGGGTGCGCCAGGGGTCGGTGTCGCCGTCGTCGAGCCACCAGGTGTACTGGCGTGCGAGGTCAGGCTTCGCCTTGATGAGGGCCAGCGGATCGCGCGCCGCGAACTCGGCACCGAAGCCGAGGTACGTCGGGGCGTCGCCCTCCGGTCGCAGTGAGGGGCTGTGCGCGCCGATGGCGCCCCAGATGCCCGGGAAGTTGAGCGACAGCTGCATCGCGCCGTGGCCACCCATCGACAGCCCGCCGATCGCTCGCGCGAAGATGCTCGGGACGGTCCGGTAGCGCGCATCGATCGTGGGGACGACCTCCTTCGCGGTGTAGGTCCCCCACTTCTCGCCGTTCGCGCCGGTGCGCTTGTCGATGACGTGGTCGACCCAATACTCCTGATCGCCCTCGGGGAGCACGATGATGAACGGCGGGATCGCGCCTGATCCGATGAGCCGGTCGGCGGTGTCGAACGCGCCGTAGGAAGCCCACTCGCCGATATCGCCGCCGCCACCGTGCAGCAGATACACGGTCGCGTACCGCGCGCTGGGGTTCGCGTCGTAGCCACCGGGCAGGTAGATCCAGTACTGCATCGTCCGGCCCAGGGCGCTCGAGCGGAACGTGCTCTTCTCCACGCGACCCTTGCCGATCGCGCGTGGCGCCGGTGAGGCCGAATCCAGAGCGCCGGTCGCCGACGGCACTGCAGTTACGGCGGCGGTCGCCGTCGGGACGGCGGTCGTAGGTGACGGAGCACAGCTCAGCACGATGAGCGCGACCGCGAGAGGGACGGCGATGCAGGCCGTCGTCACGTGAGCGCGGTCACGCGATCGATGTTTTCATCGCGGGTCGGCGCGCCGTCAGGCGTTTGATGCGCTCCTCGACGCGCGGATACGCAAGGCAGAGGAGCCACACCACGGCGACCGCAGCGGCCTGGAAGAACGCGTTCTCACGATCGAGACGCACCGGCGCCATGAGGTCCGACGCGAAGAACGCGACCGCGAAGAGCTGGACGCCGTACGCGAAGAGCGCGCGCCGGCCCATCGGCAGGAGCAGCCACCCGAGCGCCCGCCGCAGAGGGACCCACCACACCGTCACGAGAGCGTAGGCGAACGACGCGAGCGCGAAGAGCGCGAGGATCCGGCCGATGCGCAATCCCAGGACGAGGCCGGCGATGAACATCAGCTGCCACGCCGAGAACGGGAAGCCGCCGTCGATGATCTGCCAGGCATGCGGGACGCGGTCGGGCCAGAGCTGGGCGACGGCCCACGTGGTGATCGACGCGGCCAGCACCGCACCGGTGTACCCGCGCGCGAGCAGCCACAGTGCCGGGCCGGCGACGAGCATGAGCAGCGTGTAGAGCACGAGGATGTCCGTGAGCGAATACGTCCGGTGGAACGTGACCACGGAGATAAAGAAGTCGGTCTTGCTCCGCGCCGGCGTCAGCGTCTCCACGTAGGGATCGGCGAGGACGTTGGACACCGCGGCGAAGGCAACGGTGAGCACGACCGTCACGGCGTAGAGGAGCCAGGCGCGGCCGATGACCTTCTCGAACATCGCGCGCACGCCGTGCCGATGGATGACCACGTGGTGGACCATCCCCATCGAGAAGCCCGAGAGGAGGAGGAAGCCCTCCGCCGCGGACACGACGAACCGATTGCCACCGGTGAACGCGTAAAGCCACGAGGTCTCGCCGCCGACGTGGTCGACGATCATCACGAACACGCAGAAGCCGCGGAGCAGGTCGATGCGCACGTCGCGTTTGCCCTGCGCGTCGGGCGAGGCCTCGTAGCGCCAGGACGAAAGCCAGCCGGCAAGCGATGCGAGCATCGGCCGATATTCGCACGCGGCCTGCGCGCGGTCAGTGCGCGAGATCGCTCGTGGTGCGTATCCCGCGGAGGGGCGAGCTCGCGACGTAGAGGAAGGCCACGAACTGGCAGCCCACCGATATCGCGAGCGTGTTCCAAAGCCCAATGTGCTCGCCGAGCCAGCCACCCAGGACGGCCGCGACCGGGATGAGCCCCAGGCCGAGGACCCCGCCCGCGCCGCTCACCCGTCCCAGCAGCCGATCGGGCACCGCCGCCTGGTACGCGGAGCTGGAGGCGACGTTGAACACCGCCGCGGCGAACCCGGTCATCGCGCCGCGCGCGCCGAGGAAGACGGCGGCCGCGAGCGGCGGCCCGTTCGCCGCGAGCACCAGTAGACCCGCGAACGTGAGAAGCAGGATCGAGCCGACCATCGACGGTCCGATGCCGAAGCGCGCCGTCGTGCGACGCACGAGCGTGGCGCCGGCGACCGAGGCGATCCCGCCGACGGTAAACACCGCGCCGATGAGTGCGCCGTCGAGTCCTAGCCCGCGCGTGGCGTACAGCACGTAGACGGCGTCGCCGATGGTGATCGCGAGGTTGAAGAGCAAGCCGATGATCGCGACGCTGCGGATGAACGGATTCGCCACCAAGAAGCGCGCGCCTTCGGCGATCTCCGTCCAGATGTTGCGGCGCTCCTCACGCGGCGGCTCGCTTCCACCAACGCGTCGCGCCCGACGAGCACCGGGATGAACGGCCCGTACGCGGATCGGAAGAGCACGGTCATCGAGCCCGCGACGAATGCCGCAACGAGCACGTGCTCGATGCGCAGGACACCGAGGAACGCCGCGATGGGGATGGTCACGAGGATCGCGGCGCGCGCGAGGTCGGTGACGATGAGGATCGGCTTCCGCGGCAGACGATCGGACCACGCGCCCGCGAAGAGCGCGAACAGGAGATACGGCAGCCACCCCGCGGCGACGAGCAGACCCATCTGCTCCGGCGTCGCTCCGAGCGTGAACACTGCGGTGAGCGGGAGCGCTATGAGCGTCACCGATGAGCCGACCGCGGAGACGGATTGACCGAACCAGAGCTTGCGGAACTCGCGGGTCAGCATGTGCGAAAACTACTTGCTAGTGATGACCCAGTCCTTCGGCACGATGTGGATCCACGGCTGGCCTGGGGACAGCTGCACGATCTCGCCACTCGCGTTCCGCAGCGTGAACGCATCGACGATGTCCGCACGGGTCCAGGTCACGTCCTGCCGCAGGCCGTCGCGGAACACCGAACCCGTGCCCGTCCCGGTGAGCGTCATGTCGAGCTTCGGGTTCCCGGCCGGGTCGAGGCCGAACTCCTCCGTGAAGTGCACCTCGGTGTTGATGACGACGATGTCGCGCGCCGCGATCGCCTGACCGGTCGCGCCATCCACCTCGCGGTCGCCGTCCTGGAACCGCGCGTACGTGCGCGTCGCGGGGTCGTAGGTATAGCTCACGGAAAAACCGGCGCGGTACGGGACGGTGATGCGCGTCGCGGGCACGCTCCCGGCGAAGCCACCGGCCTGCGGATCGCCGGATGCCGTCTCGAGGAAGCTCCACGGCGCGACGATCGCGGGCTGGTCGCCATCCGGTGCTGAGGCGACCGCGGCCACGAGAGCCGCGTACGTCGTGAAGTAGTTGTACGGCGCGTGACGGAACTCGACGCGATAGCCCCAGCCGAAATTCGGTGCGACATCGACGTAGCGGTGGCCCACCGCGTCGTCGTAATGGATCGCCATGAGCTCTTCGGGTCCCCCACCCGAGTACACGAACGCCGCGCCGAGGCTCGGGAGGATCGGACGGTCGGTCATGCGCGCGCTACGCACCGAGCCGATGACGTCGGGATGCTGCGACTGGAAGACCGCGGCCAGGCGCGTGGTGAGCCCCTCGACCAGCCACTCGTAGACCATGTCGGCCTTCGCGATCCCGTAGTGCGGACGCGCCGAGGGGTTGTTGTCGACCTTCACGTAGAGCGGACGGACGGTCGTGTCCGCGCCGTTCGCCGGCATCCCGTTGAGCGGCCAGACCGGGCAGCGCAGCGTTCCCGAGCCGGGGGCGACCGTGAACGAGGCGCCGGCGCCGCTCAGGACGCTGGCGCGGACGCCGGTCGCCGTCGGCGCCAGCGCGAGGCCGTCGACCTTCCCGCGCGCCTGCCAGTCGCCCAGGACCAGCGCGCCGGTGCGCGGGCACAGCGAGCCCGTGTCGAGCGTGGAGACACCGGCCCAGCCGTTCACCGGCCGGAAACCCGCGCCTGCGGTGAAGATGTGGACCTTCGCGCTGCCGTCGGCGTCGGTATAGAGCGAGACGACGTCGTCGTAGCCGTCGCCATCGACATCCGCCGCCGCGATCGACGCGCGCGAGAGGTCGTAGTCGGCGTCGGCGGTGTAGACGTCCGGGACGAGCGCGAGGCCCTTCGGTCCCGGATCGAACAGCAAGAGTCGTGGACGCGCCGTGGTCTGGTAGAACGCCGCAAGCTGATCGGGGCCGCCGCTGCGCGTGAAGTGGCCGACCAATGGTCGCGCGCGAGCGAGGTCGATCTTCCCCGGCCCCGAGTCGTAGACCGTTCCGACGAGCGCGAAGGCTTGGCCGTTCGACTCGAGCATGTGCACGCGCATGCGCGCGTTGTCGTCCTGATAGGTGATGAGGAGCTGCTCCTTGCCGGTCGCGCCGAAGTGGCCGCTCAGGATGTTCCGCGCGCGGGCCCACACGTAGTTGGTGGCGCTCCACCAGATGTTCGCGAACGCGAAGCTCGCGCCGGTCGAGCGGAAGACGTACAGCTTCGTGGTGTTCGCCCCGCCGTCATACAGCGCGACGAGGTCGTCCTTCCCGTCCCCATCGACATCGGTCACGGCGAACTTCGCGCGCTGGAGGGCCAGGAAGTTCGGATCGCTCTTGAACCACACCGCGTCCGGCGCGTCGGCCGTGGTGCTCCGGAGTGCGATGCGGAGCGAAACGTCGATGGACGAGCCCGTGATCACCACGACCTGCGTCGTTTTCGTGCCCTGGAAATCGCCGGCGGCCACGACCGCGCTCCCGACCGGCGTCACCGAACGCACCTTGACCGGCACGATCGGTGTCGGTGTCGCAGTCGCCGCGATGGTCGGCGCGACTGTGGCGCTATCGGTCGGATTCGCGCTCGGCTGCGGCGCGGCCGACGTGCAGGCCGTCGCCGCGAGGACACACGCGAGCAGCAGGGCGCGCATCAGAACGGCCTCGTGCGAACGAGCGTGCTGCGAAGCCCGAGCACCGTCCGTAGGAACCGGTCGCCCTTCAGATCCACCGTGGCCAGTGTGCCTCGTACGCGGACGGAAATGGGGCGGCCGCCGGGACTTTCGTTGAACTCCAGCGACTGGTAGGCGCCGATGTCCACGCCGTACTCGTCCGCGATGAGCACGCGGATCTGCCGGGCGCTGAAGGTCTCGGCCCAGAGGTCGTAGGGCATCCCGCCACGCCTGTCATACGCGAGCGCCTCGGCCGGGTCGAGGATGACCCCGAGGTAGGGCCACCCGTCCGCGCAGCGCCAGGTGCCGGCGGCTCGCTCGGCCTCCAGCACGCACCCGACGCCCTCGGTGATGCCGCCGTCGGCGGACGAGTAGAGCGCGCGGATCGGCTTGCCGGCATACGTCAGGATCGACGCGGCGGTCGACGCTACAGCGGCGGTGGTGCGCGGACTCTCGAAGGAGTGACCGCCGTAGCACTGGTCCGCGGTGTCGTCGCGGACGTCCCAGGTCCGGTCGCCCGCGGTGGACTGGCGCCAGGCGACGTACGTGCGGGCGGTGATCGCCTGTGCCCGCAGCGCCTCCATCTCCCAGTCGCCCGGCATCTCGCCGGGCAGCGCGCCCTTCATGTAATCGTCGGAGCTCACGTAGTTCACGACGCGCAGATCGCCCTCGTCGCGCACCTGCACGAGGATGTTGCCGCGGTACTCGAGGCCCTTCTCGCGGACGGCGATCGGGTCCCACCACTGGGTCGGGATGAGCGTGAGCGAGTTGTCCTCACCCGCGAAGACGACGCGGCCCGACCGCTCGTCGACCGCGACGAGGACCCTGTCGCCAAACACGCCGAAGCGGACCGACTGGCCCGGCCCGGTCTCGAGATACACGACGTTCGGGTCGGCGTCGTTCACGAGACGCATGCCGCCGGCCGAGCTCATGTGTGCGACGTTCCAGATCGTGCGGCCGACGCATCCGGTCGACGGCGCCGAAAGCAGGACGCGGAACGGCTTCGAAGGCGACTGCGTGTCGAGCTGCGCGAGCGGGAAATACCTCGCGACGATCTGTTCGCCGGTGAGAGACGCGCCGGCCACGCCCTCGGCCCAGCCCTGCGCGCCCCACTGGGAGAGGCCGATGCCGTGGCCCCAGCCTTTCCCGAAGAACGTCATGTCCGTGGCCACGGTCACGAGGTCCTGCTTCACCGGCACCGCGTGACCGGAGAACCAGCCGACGCCGTCCTGCACCAGGTCCCAGGCGAGGACGTACTGGCCCTCGGATGCCGGCGCGCGCACCGTCGCCGCGACGAGGATCTCCTGACCGGGGGCCACGTCGAACGGCAACGCATTGCGCGGACCATCCCACACCACCGGCGTGCCGCCGCCGTCGATCCAGTGATAGCTGAGACGCACCGGGTGTTCCCCGCCCGCGGGCCACGCCGCAAGACCGGTGTTCCGCAGCGGGACCTGCACCGGGATCTCCGCGCCCGGGATGAGCGACGCCGGGGCGGTCGTCGTCCCGTATCCCGCGTCGAGATCCGTGGTCACCCGGAGCGCGAAAGAACCGGCCGGCGACTCGCCCGCAGAGAACCAGGCGACCCCGTCACGGATGAGGCCACGAGCGCTCCGCTCGCGTCGTAGAGGTGATACGAGAGCCGCACGACGCCCGGACCGGCGGCCAGCCAGGTCTCCACGCCGAGGTTGCGCAGCGTGACCGCGAGCGACGCGACCTCGCCCGGCCGCGCGGGCGCGGGGTCGGCCGTGTAACTCGCACTCCGATGCGCCGCGGCGACCAGGTCGGTGGCGGGGATCTCGTTGACCTGGGGCGCCTGTCCGCGCGCGACCGGCGCGCTCCGCACCGTCGGAGCCTCCGCCGACGTTGTCTGCGCTGCGGCCTGACGTATCACGGCGTCGGACGCGAGCGTCCCGAAAGCGACCAGCGCCGCGAGAGCGATGGTCACGAGGAGAGCGGGGAGGCGGCGGTGCACGCCTTCGGAACGGCACCCGCCGAACGACATGACGGCACGCGCCAAGTTCGTCCGCGTCGCGTACGGCGCACGAGCAGGTCATGACTCGTCCGGTCCCATGACGGACGAGCGTGGGGTCGGCCTCAGACCCGTGTCAGCGCGCGACGTTTCACCCGCGCGGCGCGCGCCGACGGTGCCATGACGCGCGTTCACGTCATATGCGCGGAGGATGGATCGCGACGATGGTCTGTCTCGTCGCGCTGACCGCGCTCGCATGCACGCCGGCCGCTCGACCGGCCGTCGCACCGGAGACGAGCGAGGACCTCCCCGCGCCGAGCGATCCGCCGATCCAGATCACGGCGACACCGACCGATCCGCTGAGCTGCACCGAGCGGGTCGCGATCCCGCAGATCGACAACGCCTTCGACGCGCACTGGGCCGACGACTCGAACACGATCGCGGTCACGCGCATCCTGACGATCCCCAACGCGAAGATGATCACGGGCACCGAAGAGGAGCAACAGATCTCGCTCGTCGACGTGGCGAGGGGATCGGTCCGCGAGCTCGGACAGGGCAGCAAGCCAGCGTGGTCGGCGTCCGGCATCTACCTCGCCTACTGGCGCGAAGGCGAAGACGACATGCGCGTTATTCGCGCCGGCGCTCTCGCCGGGCTCATCCCGGCGACCGAGCCCGACGTGCGGTGGGTCGGCGATGCGCTCTACTTCTTTCACGACGGCGAGATCCGGGTCTGGAAGGACGGACTCTCCTGGACCGTCGCGAACGTGCTCCCCGACCTCGCGCCGCGCTACCCGCACGACGACGTGTACTTCAGCGCGGACGGCCAGCGCTTCACGATGACGCGCTATTACACAAATGGGAACGCCGAGCATTTCCTCGGGACCACGGCCACCGGTGTGATGGAGCCACTCGGCGACGGCAACACTCTGTTTGTGGAATGGTCACCGGTCGGACACACGCTGCTGGTGCGCTCGGCGAACACGGTCACGCTGCGCGGCGAGAGCGGCGCCGATCTCAGCGCGTCGCTCAGCGCGCTCGCAGGACCGGTGCATGAGTGGACCGGCGACGGCCGTCTGCTGTTCGGCAAGATGTCGCCGTCATTGCCGGGCGCGACGCTGTACGACGCGTTCGTGCCGTACAGCGGCACGACCTCGCGCGCGACGCTGCCGAACCTCCTCGGCGTGCGGAGCTTCAGCCCCGACGGGCGCTTCTTCATGGGTGTGACGCGCACCGGTCTCTACTCGACACAGCTCGAGGTCTATCGCTGCGGCTGGATCACACTTCCCAAGGCCGATGCGCGCGCAGACACGGTCGCACGCGCACGCGCTGCGAGCCTCGAGGC
>WNFC01002960.1_pt1 | contig 18320 bp, 14 predicted proteins | sample 5400541 | NCBI WGS metagenome assembly WNFC01 (sample SAMN13153342, study PRJNA577476) | soil metagenome | isolation source: 120 cm saprolite under Douglas fir tree site 2 hole 2 replicate 1 | place: USA:California | collected 2015-04-18 | reverse complement strand
TAAACCACGTTCCGATTTCAGTAGAGCGCTGACTTCGGGATAAATCGCTGCCGCTTTTGCGGTCTCTGGAAACAGAAGCGGCTTCGAGGGAACCGCGCAAACTTTTTCGGTAGGCGTCGCGCTCACCCGCGGCGTTTCGAAGACGCGCGGTGTATCTGCACTCGCTGGTTCGGCCGTGACCGGAGTTGCGGGTGGGAAATCAGGCGGCACGGTCGTGACCGGAGGCAACGGCGAGAGGACTGATCGCCTACGAGGCGCGACTGTTCGTTTCTGAATTGGTCGCGGCGTTATTTTCGGCGGCGGTTTCGAGGAAGTCGGTTGTCCAAGCGCTTCGAGAAAGCGCCGGATGCGCTCTTCATCAGTTTCATCATGCGTTTGAGTCCGCTGCGTTGTCACCGCCTTTGCGCCGCGCTCTTTGGGTTTTCGTTTTGCCTTTTCAGCTTGTTGCGAAAGCCAGCGCAAAAAACCGGCAACGATGATGAGCGCAATGAAGGCTAGAGTATCGAAGTGCATGGGGAAGCGTTGAAGCGTTGAAGCGTTAAAGCGGATCAAGTCGTCTCCCGCGGTTTGTCAGTCCCGGCAATCGATTCGCGCATCGAAGTGTCGGCCTGCACATTTTTCATTCGCACGTAATCCATGATTCCAAGATTGCCGGAACGGAACGCGTCAGCCATCGCCTGCGGCACGAGCGCTTCGGCTTCAACGACCTTGGCGCGCATCTCCTGCGTTTTCGCGCGCATTTCCTGCTCGACTGCCACCGCGGCGGCGCGACGCACTTCGGCTTTCGCTTGCGCAACGCGCTTGTCCGCGTCGGCCTGCTCGCTCTGCAATTTCGCGCCGATGTTGTCACCGACATCCACGTCCGCGATGTCGATCGAGAGAATTTCAAATGCTGTGTTGCTGTCGAGACCCTTGGCGAGAACGGCCTTCGAGATGCGGTCCGGATTTTCCAGCACATCTTTGTAAGAATCGGCCGAACCGATCGCGCTCACGATGCCTTCGCCGACGCGCGCGATGATTGTCTCTTCAGTCGCGCCTCCGACAAATCGATCGAGATGTGATCGGACGGTGACGCGTGCTTTGACTTTCGCGCCGATACCGTCTTTGGCGACGCCATCGATGGTGGCGCGTCCCATTGCGGGATTGGGCGCATCGATGACTTTTGGATTGATGCTCGTGCGCACCGCTTCCAGAACAGTCTTGCCGGTGCCTTTCGTGGCGAGGTCGATTGCGCAGGCGCGATTGAAATCGAGAGAAATGCCGGCTTTATCGGCAGCGATTAACGCGAGCACGACCTGATCGACACTGCCGCCAGCAAGGTAATGCGCCTCGAGTGGATCACTCGGAATTTCCAAGCCCGCTTTCACTGCCGTGATGCGGTTGTCTACAATATAACCGACGGGCACTTTGCGCAGGCGCATCCCAACCATCTTGCCGAGACTGACCGGCGCGCCCGCAATGTGGGCGCGAATCCAAAGTCCGAAGAAGTTGAAAAGGATGATGCAAAAAACAAAGGCCGCGACCGCGAGCACCGCTACCCCGACGAGATACAATGATTCCATATCGACGCGAAGGTAACGGAACGAGCACCGGTTCGAAAGACGAATGTTAGGTGGGATGGCCACCGGAATCCGGGTCGGCGCGTTCGTCGGAAATGTACCTCTCCGAGATAAATGGCTAAAATCGGAAGCGCAAAGCCGAAATGTCGGCGCTTTGCCATAGTTCTGCTCGATGAGACTGAGCACGTGAGAAAGCTCGGCGCAAGGTGAACACTGAAAGTCGCCGAACTTGTTGAATTGAAACTCGGACCGATTGTGCTGTTTTCTTTCTGATCACAATTCGAATCACAATCGCATGGTTTCCCGAGATGGAGATCGAAACAGCCTGGCAACATACAAGAAGATTAGTGATTGTGGCTTATCGATTCCAGCAAACGAAGCAAGCAGGATCAAAATAAATGAAAAAGTTCATCTGGATTAGCTTGTCATTGGGTCTATGGGCGGCGATCGCGATCGAGACGTCGGCACAAGAGTTGCATCGCGACATTTTGGGAATTTGCCTCAACATGACCGAGGAAGAGGCGCACCAGCGATTGAAAGCAATCGGAACCTTTGTGCGTAATGAGGAAAAACGGCAGGAAGTTTGGCAGGTGCGCAACGAGAGCTTTTCGCATCTGCTCATCGGCTTTGGCAAGGACGAAAAGGTGCGCTATGTGACGGCTGTTGCGCGCGAAGACAAAGATGCCAGGCGAGTGGCTTACGAGGAGATAGGCAATTTGAAAAAGGCACGACAAGCCGGCGATCCGCGTATCAACAACTTCCGTTATGAGTGGGAGCTACCGGCCGAGAAGGATAATCCACACACGCTTGTCATCGCGCTCGGTCGCGACCCAAGATTTCTGACGACTTACTCGCTTAAACGTCTGAGCGACAATTCCGCTGCGGAAGAGGACGACTAATAGCACCGAGATGGGATCAGGACTCCTGTGAGTCGTGAGTCGCGCGCCTCGCCAGAGGCGCCGGCTAGAAAAAGAAACCGCGCTGGCTCCAATGAACCAGCGCGGATCTGTCGAATCGGTCGGGTTACGGAAGCTTGTTGCCCAACTGGGATTTCACTTTCTGAATATCCGAGTTGTCGATCTGGCCATCAACAGTCACATCCTCGCGGAAGTTGGAAGTCGTGACCGCCTGACCGGATTGCGATGTCGTCTGCTTAACGTCTTTGTTGCTGACGAGCCCGTCCTTGCTGGTATCGCCGAGGAGAACATCCATTCGCACGAGCGCATTCTTGACGATTGCGCCAGCCCTGTCGTGCACCCCGTCCAGGTCAATAACGAGATGCTGGGCATTCGCGACACCGGTGAGATTCAGCGTGAATTGATTCGCGTTCGGGCCGAATGCGGTGCTGCTGATCATCCCGGTGCCTTGGGACACGCTGGCGGTAGGCTGGAAGCTGGTCACGAGCTTTCGCTTGAAGGTACAGATGATCGTGTGAACGTTGTTCGCACCGCCGCGGCGGCATTCAATACCGACCGGAAAGTCCGTCTGCCCGTGATGTGGCGGTAGCAATTGGAGGTCAAACGTACCAGCAGTGCCGTGCACCTTTCTGGATGCGACGTTATCCCACGGTACCTGGACCTCGATCTCTACGCCCGCCACATTGCTGCTGACTTGCCCGTGCGAGTCTTTAACGCGGACGGTGGCCCGGAAGTTACCATTGCTGATGTAAGTATGCGTGATAAACGCGGTAGCCTGTGTCACCGGTGCTGAGCCGTCGCCGAAGTCGAACGTGAAGGACGTGACCATGTCGCCCGGATCCGGATCGGATGAGCCGGAGGCATCAAAGTGAACGAGCAGCGGCGCCTCGTCCTTGATCGGAGTCGCGGTCAATGCCGCCACCGGCGGTTTATTGGGCGCGCAAGCCGCATTACCCACAACAGTGTACGAACCTGCCGGTCCGAGGTTATCGGGCATGTTATCGGGTGTGATGGTGACACCCACCAGGTTAGCGGCGATTCGCGTCAGGAATCCTGAAATCGCCTGTCCAACCGCGGGATTACCAAAGCCGCTTCTCGGCACCACCATTGTTATCGTGCCGTCAGGGGCGAAAGTGCTCGGATTAGTATTACCCGCTGCCGTGGGATCGATTGTAACAAACGGGCCTCCGGTCGGCCCATATTGAAAGATAGGAGTGTGCGAGACGCATGCCGATGTCGTGCAGCCCACGGGATAATCCGGCGGTGAGTTAGTCATCCGAACGGTGTAGTTGGTGTTGTTGGGAGAAGTGAACGTGACCGGCCACCGAGTGTCAGGAGGCACCGTCGCGAGGCTTTGCATCTTCAGAGTGAATACCACTTGGTTTGGCGCGAAAGCGAACGGCTCACCGATGGACAGCTTCTGCACATCATGGCCCGGCTGCATGTCGAGCTCGTCACCGGTTCCGTCCGTCAAGATGGTCAATCCCGGAAGGAGACAGGGCGTTTCTACAACACCTGCGGCGCTGATTGGAAATTCACCGCAATTAGTGCCTTGGCCGATCACATTCAGCGCTGTCACCTTGTAAAAGTAAGAGGTGCCGGCGACAGTGGTCGTGTCATCGAAGGTTGTCTTACAGGCGGGACAGCCGACAGTTATGGTCGCAAGCGGCGCGCCATACGTGCCGGGGTCTGTGCGTCTAAAAACGTTATAGCCAGTCAGCGGCGAGCCGCCATTATCAGGCTCCGACCAATCGAGGTGAACAGTGCTGCCGGCACTTCCGGTAACGCTGTTGACACGTGGCGCAGCCGGCACTGTCGCCGGGCAAGTAAGTGGATTCTCCGTGCAACTCGCTTGCGAGTCGAAGGCCGCGAACAATCGCGGCCCGCCCGACTGGCGGAGGATTGACGAGAGCGCGCTGCGCGATTCGTTGTAAGGCGCGCCGTGGGCAGTGGCCGTGGCGGCTGTGCAAGCCGGCGCGACGCATCCATCCGCATAAGCTGCTACTACGCGGCCTTCCTTATCCACTTGAAGATCATTGAAATCAAGCAGGTTGCGGTCACCGCCGCAGGTCGTGCCGCCGGTGCAGATGGAGCCGATCTGGACCGGGTCGTTTCCTGTAGCGCTGACTAAGGTGTAACTATTACCGCGATCAAAAGTCGTCGCGATGTAGAAGTTCCAGACGCCCTTAAAGTTGTTCGTGTCCTGATAATTTCCGGGTTCTGGTGTACCGAGGAAACCGAAGGCTGCCCGGTCGCCATCGCCCGCGATCACTTCCGGAAAGACAGTATTCTTTATGAAGCCTTGGCCGACATCGCGATCTATCCAAGTCATCCCGTGGTTTGTTGAAGTGGCTATGTGTGGGTGGCCGTCACCATTCTGGTAGCCGAAGTAGAGGGTGTTGTCTGAACCGATGCCCACCGATGGATCGGTGTCGCCCGGAGTGCTGCCCGGCACAGTACGCACCGTCCATGTCAAACCATTGTCGCTGGAGACCGCCACGCCCTGTCCGCCGCCGCATCCCTTGTTAGGAACATAAACAGTTCCGTCCGGTCCGACCTTGACGTGACCGTGCAAGCCACCGCACTGCGTCAAGTTCCACATCGGCACGCCTGCGTTAAAGGTTAGACCGCCATCATCGCTGCGTGCGGCAAATGCGGTGCCGATATCCTGTGACGCGTAATAGACTTGATTGGGATAGAGTGGATGAGGAGGAGGTGGTGGGACAGAGCTATTGTTGTACGGCCCTCCGCCAACAGTCTGATGGTCCACACCAGCCGGTTGCCCTGAACCCTGTGACTGTGTCCAGTTGTTCCCGTCATCATCCGAGAACGACATGATGCTAGACGCGCCGGCGAGTTGCGATTGAAAGACGCGACCGGTCTGATGATCGACAAACCCGATGGGATCGGCCGTAATCACGCCCTCTGTCGAATTCGTCACATCTTCCCATAGATTTCCGGCAGGCGAAGAGCAATCGTCAAAGTTGACACGAAACTCGTTCAGATTCGCGGTGAAGAAGTCGACGCCTCCCGTGTTGACCTGATCGTGTTTAAGACTCGCCACGTTCGGGTTCCAATCAACGCCAATCGAAGGCTCGCCTGCCGAATCCGCTCCGCGGAGGTTACTCGGCGTAGGAGGATAGTTTTGGTATCTCGGCGGAGTTGTTCCAGAGGGCTGAGGCGGCACTGGGATATCCTCCAGCGTCACCGTTCCAGTATAGCTTTGACCCGCCGGCGCAAAAGGCGCAACGCGAACCGTGTAGCTGGCCGATACTGCCGGCAGGAAGGCTACTTCAGGATCGGCGGACGAAGCCGAGCTAGCTACTACATTGGCGCCTTGCAGAATATAAAGGTCAAAGTCAGCCGTCGACAGCGGCCACCCAACACTGACGCGAACCCGTTTGGTAGCGTCAGTGCCGACTGGGACACTGATGGTCAAGGCAAAATCATCGCAGGACATCGGCGCAGTGCAGATCGGCGTTCCGTTCACCCGCGCCGTAGTGTTGGGCGTGACAAATGGCCCGCCGGTATAGATCACGGGCCCACTTGCTGTTGTCAGCGTGCCACTCGAAGGCGAGGCGGCGAAGCTAAAGATGGCCAGTAACGCGCCGGCTGAGCAAAGCGCGGTCGCGAGCAAGATGCGCGGGTTGAACGCGCCGGATTGAGAAGCGGGGGTTTTTTGCATGGGAAGATTTTTCTAGTGTTGTCTAGCAGCAAACATTCACTTGGCTTTGTTAAGTTTGCCGGTTGGAGAAGCCGGCTGTCAAGCTTTTAAGGTTGGATTGCGCCGCTGCTTTCATCCACGGTTACGGCGGTGCAAGCTTTGCGACTCGATCGCCTTCGCACCTTCAAGCTAATTCGAGCAGCTTCGACAGTTTGGACAATTTATCCCTGCGGCTGACCGAAAAGACCGTCTAGCATGCTCGGGGGGGGACTTGAACCCCCACGCCTTTCGGCATACGCCCCTCAAACGTACGTGTCTGCCATTTCACCACCCGAGCGCGTACAGAAAATTCAATGAGGAACACCAGAAAGCAAGAAAGAGGACGACGTCGAAGGAGACTTCTTCTCGTGCTCTTGCTCGTGCTCGTTTCCGATTCGATTACGAGCACGAGCACAAGTAAGAGCAAAGGACTGACTCCTGCTTCGCAAGTTGCTTCGTGAACCGCGGTCAGCAAATTGAAACGATGTTGTCTTCTCGGGCGCAAGACGCGGACGAATGGATCAAGCTCGATCTGCACATTCATACTCTCGATGATCCCAAAGACGCTCTCGACTATTCGGCGCATCAATTGCTCGAGCGTGCACGTGTGCTTGGCTTTCGAGTCTTGGCAATTACGCTGCACGACACCGTTTTTGATCGCGCGGAAGTTTTTGCCGATGCCGCGCAGATGGGCATCCTCTTGATCCCCGCCGCCGAACTCAAATTGGAAGGCGCGGATGTGGTGGTCTTGAACGTGACGCGCGATGAGATCCGTAGCATCCGCAATTTCGACGATCTGCGGCGGTTGCGAGCCGCGCGCGGCGCCTCGCTTTTTACCTTCGCTCCCCACCCATTTTATGTTCTGGGCGCCTCGATCGGTTCGCGTCTGATCGATGAAATCGATTGCTTCGACGCCATCGAGTGGTGCCATTTTTATAAAGGTTGGTTTAATCTCAACCGACGGGCGGCGCGGGTAGCCGCGAAATTTCGCAAACCACTTCTCGCTACTTCTGATGCGCATCGCCTAAGCGCTTTTGGAATGCATTACACGAGCATTCCGCGACCGCCTGCACTCACGGCCGAAAATATTTTTTCTGCGCTGCGCAATGGCCCAGTCCGCCTAACGAGTCCGCCCTCGAGCATGGACGAAATCGTGAGCGCGTTTTATTTTATCTTTATCAAGCACCCGCTAAAAAAGTTCGTCCGCTTCGGCAACTCGCGCCCAAGCAGCAAACATGATCATGCAGCTCAGTCTTGAATGAGCGTCGCAAATATGGCAGACGGTTGGGCGGCGAAAGTGGAAGATCGATGAAAATTATTTGGTCTCTTTTCTTCGTGGGCGTGATCGCATTCTCCGGTTGCCATGTTTTTGAAAAGCACGCGAAAACCAGTCCCGGCAAAAAACCCGAACAAAAAACGATGCGCGATCAAAGTTCGGACGCCGATTTTCAAGCGTTTCTCGGCCGCTTACGCAAAGCCGTGAAAGCGCACGATGTCCAGACGCTCGCGCCGATGATGACGGAGGACTTCGGTTATCGCCTGAATCCAGAGGGCGCAGGCGCGGGCGTTTTTCAATACTGGGATGAAAACAATCTGTGGGAGGAACTCGATGGCATTCTTTCGGAGCGCTTTGTGCCCAAAGGCGAATACATGGTCGCACCGCCACAGTTCGCAGATGAAAATCTAAACTACGATGGCTATCGCGCCGGAATTCGGCGGATCAACGGCAGCTGGCGGTTTGCTTATTTTGTCAACGGCTGAAGCCAGGTGAGAAGTGACTAGTGACGAGGGACGAGCAAATTGCGCGGGCTCGATTCCAGTTCGATTAAATTCCAGCGACACCGAGATTCTCACCACTTGCCACCCATCACTGATCACTTCGCTGGTCTCCCGCATCGCGAACCATTTGTCTTCGTGCGTGAATTGATCGCCTGCAATCCGGGGAAATCGGCGGACTGCGCGACTTCTTTTGAATCTAACGATCCGATGTTCGCAGGCCACTTTCCTGATAATCCGCTTGTTCCCGGTGTCATTCTTACCGAGGCGCTGGCGCAGACCGCCGGGATTGCAGCCGCGTCGGCTTATCCGGAAAATGCCAGACCACTTTTTTTACTTTCTGCCATTCGGGCAATGAAATTTCTCCGCGCGGTGCGACCTGCAGAACGCATCGTTCTGCATGCCGAAAAGTTGGCGGAGGTGGACGACCTTATTCAGTTTAAAGTCGAAGGAAGCGTGAACGGTACGACGGTGATTGAAGGTCAGCTTGTCCTGAGCGTTGCCGAAACGCTTACCAATCCAAGTGAAGTTTAGCTGCGCGGCCCGCGTGCTCGCTTGTCTCTTCTTGAGCGGGTGTGGTTTGTTTTTGCCGAAGCCGGTTTTGCCGAAACATGCCGCGGCCGACGGAGAGGTCGACCGCGCGGACGAATTCGTCGCGGCGTTGCAGCATGCCGACATCATTTACGTTCCAGTCGAAGCGATCGGCCTTTCTTCAGCCGAACAATCGGCGTGGAAAATTCTCGAGGCTTTTCGACGCAGTGGAAATTCCTTCGCGATCGCCTGGACCGGAGTGGCGTGCGATCAACAACCGCTTTTGGACGAATTAACGGTGAAGCGCGATCACGTGGAAGCTTACCTTGCGCAGGTTCGATGGAACTACACCGGTCGAATGTGCGAGCAGTGCAAGGCAATTTTGCGCGCAAATGCAGGAATCCACCAGGTCGCTCTCGGACGTCCCAGAATTGTTTATGAAAAACTGCAATCCGGTGAAGCGTTGGACGCCGAGCAAAGCGCCCTTGTTCCGCGCGGTTTCCGTCCCGCGCCTGGTGGTTTGGAGGAGTTCGCCGAGCAACTCAATCCAACAGGAAATTTGCGCGAACGCGAAATCGCGAACCTATATCACGCCTATCTTTTCGCGGAACAATTTGCCGCGGAAAAAATCGTCACGTTCATGCGCGAGCAGCGCGACATGAGACTTCTTGTCTTCTCGCGCCGGCGCGATCTCGAGAGCAATAATGGTTTGCCGTATTTCGTCCACCAAAAACTTAGCGTGCGTCAGATTAATTTCGACTTCGACCATGGCTCAGGCGACGGGCGGCCGCGCCTGCTTACATTAGTGCGCAGGAGAAACTGCGCCGAGAGCTGGTTCTAAATCATAGATCGCTCCCCAGCTGCCGCTGGCTATACGAGGCGCGGTTTGCTCCCACGGTCGCGTGCTCGTCCCGTAGTTTATTTTTTCTTCGCGTCCCCAAAAAATGTAGCGCGCTCGCAGAGCGCGCGCGGTTTCCCGCCAGTGGGGCGCTCCATTCATAAGTGATGTGAGTTTGTTCTCCGTATCTGCGAAATCAAAGCCTTGCGTCCAAAGGTGGCCAGGATAACCAAGAACGACTTTCCGTCCATTCAACAAGAGTGGATGGTTGTAAGTCGGGAAAGCGGCGAATCTCTCCTCGACCGGAAATTTCCGAACGGCTACATCAACCGCGTTAACTTCTTCCCGATCTGCAAAACCGAAACCTGGTTGTCCCGCCGCTAAACCTCCCATCAAGCTGACAAATCCCGAGCCGAAAAGCGCGAGACAAACACCCACCCGGACCGGCTCGGGCCAGCGCGCGATTAAATCTTTCCAGAGAAATGGCAGTACCATGAAATAAGACCAGATGATTATTTTCATGTTGTCCCATTCCCACGGCGCCGTTTTCACAAGACACGCGATGATAAAAATCGCGCTGGCCGGAATGAGAAATGCGAGATCGCTCGGCAGGTCGAAAATAAAGCGCCGGTCCTTTTTCCACGCTCGCCAAATGCAAAGCGCAATGAGGAGAAGAACGAGTGGGAGCATGATTCCAAAGTTGGCCAGCCAGAATTCAAAAAACGGTCTCTTGAAATCCTCGACATTTTGCACCCACCCAGGTTTCCAAGCGAGAATCGATCGCGCCTGGAAATGATCTGTGATTAGCCAGACAAAAAAAGTTGCCGGGAGGAAAGCGCTAGCGACCAGTATCGCCAGGTGTTTGCGGACGCGTATATCGCCAAAAAGATCGCGCCATCTCGCTTTATCCGAAACCAAAGATCGCAACCCCGCGATTCCTTCTTTCTGGATAAGAGCGATCACGAATTCTATTGGAGGGAGACATTCAAAAACGAAAATGAAAAACAACAGGATGCTTAGCGCGATGAAGGTGTGGACGTGGAAGAGCGGCATCGATGCATAGAGCGAATACTCCACCCAAAAGGGGAGCAGCGGTTGTTCTAGCCCACTTCGCTGAAGCCGGTCTTCCTTCGGGCCGGGGTCAGCGACCCCAGCTACAGAAAAGAACTTCGCACGCCAGTGGCAAAGCAGCAGCAAACCGGCCGGGATCGCGTAGAGCAATCCGCGTTGCGTAACGAGCATCGTTAGTGGAATGCTCTTCCACGCGATGGAAGGACCACCCTGGTAGTCGAGCCACTTAAAGGTCCAAAGAATCTGGAAGCCGGCGAGCCCGCCATTAAAAAGGAAGCCGGCCACTCCGAAAGCGCCGCTCCAGCGCCAAAATGCATAGAAGGTCGCGAGCGAGCCGAGCAACCCAGTCCAAACCAATCCCTGCATTAGATCTAAGCCGGTAAGTCTGAGAAGGGCATTGAATAAGTCGATGCCGACCGGATATCTTAGCTTACTGAAGACATAGATTGGATTGTCCGGCCAAAAGGAGACGCCGTTCGCGAAATTTCGAATGTAAGTTATGTGGAGGGCGAGGTCGCCGAGGTTGTTGGGTGATTGAATTTTGAATTGGTTTCCATCCAGGAAAATGAGCCAGCAGAAACAGCGGAAGGCAAAGATCGCGAAGCATGCGCCGACCAACCACAGCCAGATATTGGTGTAATTTCGTCGGGCCGAGTGCTGCGCAGGCTCCTTTTTTCTACGGGAGCGTTTCGGTTCCGCCCCGCTCGAAACTGCTGCCCGACGCTGGCGCGCGTCTGGCTCGTGCGTCCCCAAGTAAGCGATGATCGCCGCGACCAATCCTAAAAAGATCGATAAAATCGCAGTCTGCCTATTCAGACCACCAGCTGCCATGCCGAGGAGAACAGCGCAGACCGTCGCGAGGTTGACGAAGGTTAATCCCCCTGCGAGCCACTTCATGCGCCAGCCTGTTAGTCGGCACCCCTGCCGGTGAAGTCCGGCGAACGGCCTGGAAAGAACCCCCTAAATGTTTTCGCGTTAAGGTAGAGCCTCGACGTATCCTGGTAAGGCCGAATGGTGAGCAGCTCGGTATAGTAGGATTCATGCAACTTCTTCTCGACAGCTTCAATCTTATCCTCCTGCACGAGCAGAAAATCCGCGTCCATCGTGCCTGGAAGATTGTCGTGTTCGTAGTAGCCGATCTTTGGAAAATCACCAAGGATCCAGGGAAACGGGTAGGCGCTTGTCCGGATCATATGCCCGGTCAGCTGATAATTATTCGGATCCTTATGCGCCAGCTGGAGGAGAGGAATCGTCAGCTTGTCGATATCCTTGTAAGTCTGCACATAGACATAAGGTTCGGTATCGGTCGTGCAGTGAAAATAATTCAACCAGACTGCGTAACCCAGAGAAACAGATAGAGAAACGGCCGCAGTAACATATCTAAGCATTCTATATCTTAGAGGTATTGCCATGATGGCAGCGCCGAAAAGAAATAAGAACGGCCAGACGATGCTGATAATGCACCACGGTGTCTTATATCGGACGATGCTGTAGGCAACCAGAGTTCCGACACCGCAGATCGCGAGATAACGCGGGCTTAGATTCTTTATCGTTAGGCAAAAGAGGCAAAAAACGAGGCCGATCAGCACTGGGATCTCATAGCGCGCAATCAGCATTAACCAATACCACCACGACTTCTCGTGACCGTTACCATTCTTACCCGTCTGCAACCAAGTCGCAAAGGTTTGGTAAAGGCCCTTCACCCCAGCCCAGTGAAAGAACGTTCCAGAATAAAAGAAGACGATCAGAGCAACACCAGCCGCGGAGACGACAGCAAGATCAGCGCGGGTCCAACTTTGCCGTGCCGGCTTCGCGTCCGCAATGCGCGTTATCTTATGCGACAACCATATGGCAGGAACGGCGAGGCCGGCGCAAGCCAGATGGATGATGTAGGTCTCCTTCGTCAGGATCATCCCGGTCAGACCCATTCCGGCGAACCACAGATAATTGTTAGTGCCGAATTTCCAGAGGCCGAGAAGTCCGTAGAGGAAAAGCATCGAGAAAAGGAGCAACCAGACTTCGTGAATGGAATAACGACCGTAAAAAATGAAGCCGGGCGACACCGCCATGGCGAGCGCCGCCAGCCGCGCGACGTTACGGTCGACGAAAATTTCGAACTTGATGGCGAGATAAATGCAGGCCGTGCTGACGAGGACGACTGGCAGGCGCAACGCCCAGAGGTTGCGCCCGAGCAACGTTTGCGAAAGAAAGAGGACGTAGAAATGGAGCGGCCCGTGATAATTCGTCGGGTCATATCTGTAGAAGCCGGTCTTCGTCATTTGGTCGACGAACCAGCCGTTGATCCCTTCATCGAAGTGCGGGGGTTTGATGCCAAGCAGGAGGAAACGCAAGAACGCGCCGAGCGCGATGATCAGCCACGGCGTCCAGTCGATTTGCGTGGCGCGCGTTCTCCACGCGTGAATGCGTTTTTGCAGCGCGGGAAAATCTGCTAGCGCGGCTTGTTTACCGCTGCTAGTACGCGCTGCGATGCGCATTCTCGTGACGGGCGGCTGTGGATTCATCGGGAGCAACTTTATTCGCTACATTCTGCAACATTACAAGCCGACGTACGTCAGCAACGTCGACGCGCTCACCTACGCGGGCAATCTGGCCAATCTCGACGGCATCGCGCAGGAGCAGGGCGATCGCTACGAATTCTTTAAAGCAGATATCGCAAACGCCGATCAGATGGATGCCCTCATGACCGAACATTCATTTTACGCAGTGATTAATTTTGCCGCCGAGTCGCATGTCGATCGCAGCATCAATTCGCCGCTCAATTTCATTCACACCAATGTCGTGGGAACGAGCGTGCTTCTCGACACCGCGCGCCGTCATGGCGTGCAGCGTTTCATTCAAATTTCGACCGACGAAGTTTATGGCTCGTTAGGCGAATCGGGAAAATTTACCGAACAATCGGCGCTCGATCCGAGCTCACCTTATTCTGCGAGTAAAGCGGGGGCCGATTTGCTCGCGCTCAGTTGTTACAAGACTTACGGGCAGGAAGTGCTCGTGACGCGCTGCTCGAACAACTACGGGCCCTATCAATTTCCGGAAAAACTGATTCCGCTCATGATCATCAAGGCAATGCGGGATGAGCCGCTGCCGGTTTACGGCGATGGCATGAACGTGCGTGATTGGATTCATGTGGAAGATCATTGCGCGGCGATTGTCGCTGCGTTGTTCGAGGGAAAAGCGGGCAACATTTACAATTTTGGCGGCGACAGTGAGATGCCGAATCTTGAAACCGTGAAGTTGATTTTAGACAAGCTTGGCAACCCGCACAGCCTGATTTCGTTCGTTACCGATCGGCTCGGACATGATCGCCGTTACGCGATCGATTCGTCCTTCGCGAAGCGCAAACTAGGCTGGAAACCATTGCAGAACTTTCGCGAAGGACTTGCTGCGACGATTGATTGGTATCTCAACAATCGCAGTTGGTGGGAGCCATTGCTCGAGCGCACCGGGCGTTATTAGGATTGCTTCGCCGGTGCGCCAAGGATGGTTCTGTGGAAATAACATCGAAAATTGTCATTGTCGGTGCGGGCGGCCGGTTGGGCGCCGCGTTGATGCGCGAATATCGGAATCGATTCGCGGTCACCGGATTCAATCACGCGCAGCTGGATCTCGGAAATCTCAAGCAGGTACGGGCGACCTTGGCCCCGCTGGAATTTGATCTGCTCATTAACTGCGCAGCGCAGACGAATGTCGATCGCTGCGAAACACATCGTGACGAAGCGTTTCTCTTGAACGCCGAAGCTCCCGGTGTGCTTGCAGAAATTTGCCAGGCGCGCGACGCGAAACTGATTCATGTCAGCACTGATTACGTCTTCGATGGCGAAAAACGCGAGCCCTATACCGAAGAAGATCTGGCGCACCCGATCAGCGTTTACGGTGAATCAAAGCGTGAAGGCGAGCAGCGGGTGCTCGAGGGTGGCCATCGCCATCTCGTCCTGCGCGTTTCCTGGGTTTTTGGTCCAGACCGCCATAGCTTCATCGACAACATACTGCAACGGGCGCGCGAGCACGAAGCTCTTGAGGCGGTTGCCGACAAGTTTTCCACGCCCACTTACACGAAAGACATCGCTGGAATATTGCAGCATGTTGTAGCCGCGGTCGCTGACCCTGGAGCCACGGTTAGCGACCGCAGTTACAGCGGGATTCTTCACTTCGCCGGCGCGGGTTCATGCAGCTGGCAGGAATACGCGCAATGGGCGCTTGATTGTTGCCACTCGTTAGGCATTCCAATGAAAGCGCGCACAGTTGGGCGGCTCAGTTTGAGGGACATGAAAAATTTTGTCGCCAAACGCCCGGTCAATACCGTGCTCGCGACCGGAAAATACGAACAGTTCGCCGGCAAACGGCCACGCGATTGGCACGATGCAGTGGCCGAGTACGTGCGAGATTACTACTCCAATACAATGGCCCTCTAGAGCGCGCTCTCTAGTAGGTCCGCGCGTAGGGATATTTTGATTCGTTACCGAGCTCGGGCGGGAATTCCGAATACCCGGCATGAATGTAATGAACGTCGTTCGGCAGAATCGGCAAATACGTTCCGTGCCAAACCGGCAGCGGCCAAAGCAGTACCTCATAAAACCCGACGCCGAATCGTGCAAAGCTGCGGCCAACTCCGCCTACCACTCCGTAGCCCGCCGCCGCTGAATTGCCCTCGCGGCCGTTAATTTTCGCAACGGTCACTGGCAATTCCGACCAGCCGAAGACGAAGTTGGAAACGCCTCGCCCTAGCTTGCGCGTCGGACCGTAATCATTCGATGGAGGATCCTGAATGTCGGCGCGACAAGCCATCGCGAATCCGGTAACGAGAGCAGTTACGAGAAGACTCTTCATGGCGCCTTTATTACCTATCGGATTTCGAAGACAACGCGCAAGATTTCATTTTGCAATCGCACCGTTTGTTTTTCTTTTTGTCGCAATCATGGAAGCGGTGATCGTGACCGCGAGCGTGATGATGATTACTCCCAGCGAAAGCCAGTTTCGAATCGGAAGGTAGTCGGCCAGGATCATCTTGAGGCCGATGAATCCGAGGAGAATGGAGACGCCTGTCTTCAAGTAGATGAAGCGATCGACCAGTTTCGCGAGCAGAAAGTAAAGCGAACGAAGACCGAGAATCGCGCAAATGTTTGAGGTGTAGATAATGAAGACGTCCTGCGTGATGGCGAAAACAGCGGGAATGGAATCGACCGCGAAGATAAGGTCCATGACATCGACCAAAATCAGGACCAAGGCGAGGGGCGTGAGCATGAAACGGCCATTAACCCGCGCGGTGAAATGTTCCTCGTGAAAATCGTTCGTTACGTGGACCGATCTGCGGCAAAAACGCATTAGCCAGTTGTTCTCGAAATCTGGCTCGGTCTGTTTCCCGAAAAACATCCGCAGCGCGGTGACGAACAGGAAAATGCCGAAGAGATAGAGAACGAAATGGAAGCGTGACACCAGGGTGACACCGAGCCAGATCATGGAACCGCGCATAACCAGCGCGCCGAGAATTCCCCAGACCAGGACGCGATGTTGCGAACGCGGAGGCACCCGGAAGTAAGTAAAGATGAGAACAAAAACGAGAATGTTATCGACGCTGAGCGAGTATTCGATGAGGTAAGCGGTTAAAAAATCGAGGGCTTGATCCGCGCCCTTCCATTTCCACACCACCGCGTTGAAGGCGAGAGAGAGCACGACCCAGACGGCACTGCGAATCGAGGCCGCGCGCATGCTCAGCTCGCGATCGCGAAGCTTGAAGCTTTTGAGATCAATCGCCAGGGCAAGGAAGACACCCGCGTGGAATCCAATCCAAAACCAGATGCTCGTGGGCACGGCGCGTAGCGTTTCATGCTGTATCCACTCTCGCAAACGCAAATGCCGTCCCTCGGTTATTTTCCCCTCGCGCAACGTGACGTTCGAAGTAGCTTGTCCGACTTCGCATGGATGCGGAACTGGACAAACTTGTTGAAGCGGGAAAGCTGACCGCGCCAGCCGCTGAGCAGCTCGAAAAGTTAAAGCCAGGCGCCTTCTGTTTGCACAAAAGTTGGGGATTCGGCCGCGTCGCCGAATGGAATCTTCTCCTTAATCAGATCGTGATTGATTTCGCGACCAAGAAAGCTCATGCGATGCAGCTACAGTACGCCGCGGACAATCTGGAGCCGCTTGCCCCGGAACATTTTCTCGCACGCAAGGCCGCCGATCTGAGCGCCGTCAAAGAACTGGTCAAGAGGGATCCCGCGGCATCGGTTCGCAATATTCTGGAAAGCCTCGGTGGTAAGGCTACCGTGGCGCAGATCAGCGAGATGTTACTCGGCGACGTGTTCAACGAAGCCGAGTGGAAACGCTGGTGGGATTCCACCAAGAAACTGCTCAAGTCCACTGGCTACTTCTCCGTTCCAACAAAGAAAACCGAGCCGGTGCAGTTGCGCGGTGAACCGGTTTCGCATGCTGACGAGCTCATCACATTTTTTAAGAATGCGCGGCAGTCGAAAGAACAGGCCGCGGCGCTGGATCAAATCGTTAAGTTTTATCATAACTTCAAAGAGCCGCAGACCCAGCTTCAGCCGCTGGTTGCAACAATCGAAGGTACCGCCGCAAAAAATCAAAAGCTGCATCCGGCGCTTGCCTTTGAACTCGTGCTCGGCCGCGATGATCTGCTTCAGCGCATCCCCGAGCTTCGCACCACCCGCCTTGATTTGACGCTCACGAAATTGATCGCGGACGAAGAGCCGCGGTTATCGGCGATTCTGCCCAAACTGCCGGCGAGCAAAGAACGCCGTGTCCTGCAAGCGCTTCCGGCCGCGCTCGGGCCGCGCTGGACAGAGCGCGCGCTGAAATTGATGCAGCAAAATCAGTCGCGCCTGGTGGCGGCGATTCCAAAAATCTTCGCTGAAACTGGACAGTTGGGCGAGTTGCGCGCAACGCTTGAGCGCAGTATCAGCGAGCATTCCGCCACGAGCGAAATGCTGCTCTGGCTGTGCAAAGATCGCGAGCGCTGGAGCGATCTGATCACGCCGGATTTGCTGAACGCAATTCTCTCCGCGATCGAGCGCGATCAACATAATGAAAGCGTTCGCAGCACGCGTCTGCAGGATCTGCTCCTCGATGATCAGAAGCTGATTGCCGATATGTTTTACGGCGTGGATGTAAATCTGGCGCGCGACGCGGTGCGGCGGCTCATGCTCACTCCCGTCTTTGACGAACTTACCAAGCGCTCCTTACTCGCGCGCATCATCAAGTTGTATCCCGAACTCGAAACAATCGTGACGGGTGCGCAACGCGAAGAGAAAACGGAGACGTTCGTCGTTTCCTGGAGCAGCTTGCACAGACGCAAAGCGGAATACGAAGAGCTGGTGAAAAAGAAAATTCCCGAAAACACGAAGGAGATCGCGCTTGCGCGCTCCTACGGCGATCTGAGCGAGAATTTCGAGTTCAAAGCAGCAAAACAAATGCAGGCGGTGTTGATGCGGCGCAAAACCGAGCTCGAGCAAGCGCTGCATAACGCGCGGGGAACCGCATTCGAAAACCCTGACACGTCGCAAGTCTCCATCGGCACGATTGTCACTTTGCGCGACGAAGATTCTGGCAGCGAGGAGACCTATACAATCCTTGGCGCTTGGGATAGCGACCCCGAGCGCCATATCATTTCCTACAAGACAGCAATCGGTCAGGCGTTACTTGGGCACAAGCTTGGTGAAGTCGTATTGCTCAATACCGATCACGGCACTAGTCGCTTCGCGATCATCTCGATCGAACCCACGCCGCGCGACGAAACTCCGCCCGATCCAACCTTGCCCGATACAGCAGTCATCGAGATGGCCACAGCGGAATAATCATTTCCGCATTCGTCGCGCCGAAGATTTCTTGCTATTTGGCCGGAGGCGCGGGCATGGCTTTGACTCCGACGCGGGCGAGGTATTCATCGGCTT
>WNFC01011602.1_pt1 | contig 18325 bp, 19 predicted proteins | sample 5400541 | NCBI WGS metagenome assembly WNFC01 (sample SAMN13153342, study PRJNA577476) | soil metagenome | isolation source: 120 cm saprolite under Douglas fir tree site 2 hole 2 replicate 1 | place: USA:California | collected 2015-04-18 | reverse complement strand
CGCCATTGGAACATCGGCAAGAACACGCCCATTCCCGATGGCGGCGCCATTACGCGCGACGCCAGCGGCGAGTTGACCGGCGAACTCGTCGACAACGCCAAACGCCTCGTCACCCTGCCGCCGCCCAAAGCTGTCACGGTCGCGGACGTGCTTACGACCCAGCGCAAGATCAATGCCTTCGGCATCACCAGCGTGCGGATTCCCGGCAGCTACAAGGGCGAGTTCTTCCAGGCGCTCGACGCCATCCTGGCGGCGCGGCGCGAAGGCGCGCTTACCCTGCGCTACAACATCTATCTGCCGGGCTCCGGCGTGCGCGATCCGGCGCGCATCCGCGAAATCATCGAAAAATCGCCGCTCAAGCAGGATGAAGGCGACGAATGGGTGCGCGTCGGCGGCATCAAGCTTCTGGTCGACGGCGGCTTCGAGGGCGGCCACATGTCGGAGCCGTTCGCCGGCGAATACGGCAAGGGGGGCACGTTCTACGGCCTCACCGTCGTGCCGCCCGCGGCGTACAACGCCGTCGTCAAGACCATCAACGATCTCGGCTGGCGCGCCACCACCCACGCGGTCGGCGACGCCGCCATCGACCAGGTGCTGGATGCCTACGAGGCCGCCGACGCCGAACACCCGATCGCCGGCAAGCGCTGGGCAATCGAACACCTGTTCGTGTCGCGACCGGCGCAACTCGCGCGCATGAAGAAGCTCGATCTCATTCTGTCGGTGCAAGACCATCTCTATCTGGCGGCGCCGGCCCTCAAGAACTACCTGGGCGCCGCGCGGGCGGGCCAGATCACGCCGGTGAAGAGCTATCTCGACGCCGGCTTTCTGGTGGCGGGCGGCACCGACTCGCCGGTGGTGCCGTTCAATCCGTTCTTCGCCTACTACCACTTCCTGACCCGCGATACGATCACCGACGGCGTGTACGGGGCGAACGAGGCCGTGACGTCGCGCGAGGATTTGCTGCGCATGATCACCGTCAACTACGCCAAGCTCACCGGCGAAGCCGACATCAAAGGCACGATCGAGCCCGGCAAGCTCGCGGATTTCGCGGTGTTGTCGGAGGATATGCTGACGGTCGAGGCGGCGAAGATCCCGACCATGCGGGCCTTGCTCACTTATGTGGGCGGCCGCGAGGTCTATCGCGACGAGGCGATGCGATAGCGCGTCGAATGCTTCTGTCGAAGACGCCAAGGGATGGATTGAGCCGAGCTGACCCGTAACGGCCGCCAAGGCCGCCACTGCCTCGCGATTACGTTCGCTGGCGCACTATCCATCCGGGAGCCGCCGCAGTATTGTGCGGGCGCGCGTGGGCAGCTTGGAGACCCACATGGCGACCTACATCATACTGGCGAACTTCACCGAGCAGGGCATTCGCAACGTCAAAGACTCGCCCAACCGCGCCGACGCCTTTAAGGACATGGCGCGGAAGGCGGGCGTTACAGTAAAGGAACAGTACTGGACCCTCGGTGCCCACGACATCGTCGCCATCGTCGAGGCGCCGGACGATATTGCGGTCACCGCCCTGGGATTGAGCACTGGCGCGCTTGGCAATGTACGCACTCAGACGCTCCGCGCTTTTTCGAAGGCAGAGATGACAACCATTGTGGGCAAAATGGTGTAGCCGACTCGCGGAGGGCTGTGCAACGCGTCCTTATCCGGGCTAGAGCGCGTTCCGATCGGCTGGAATCGCTTGTAGGGTGGGCAAAGGCGCGCTCTTGCGCGCCGCGCCTACCGGGACGTGACAGCCGCGATAGCGGCCGTGGTGGCCTTCCTACGGGGTGGCGGTTGTATGTTTGCTGAATGTTCGCATAGTGGTTGTATGCCAATTGGCATAATTTTCGTTGCACTTTTGCCCAGTCTGACTATCTTTCGGTTCTGAAGGAGATGGCTTTCGAGGTGAGAACGGCTTCCTCACGCGCCTAGTGATCGAACGTTCACTAGGCAAAGTAACCGGGCAACCGGTGAAGAGATCGGGATTTGCACCCCGCGAATGTTGTTTCCTTTGAAGGGACTCCCTTACGGGGGTCCCTTTGCTTTTACGGCCACTTTGACAAAGCCTCGCTTTCGGCGGTTTTCGATTTTCTCCTTGCGCACGGCGTAGAAGGTGAGAACGTTGTAATTCCCGCGTTCGTCCTTTGCCATTGTGACGGCTATTAGCACGAATGAATCGATGGCAGCGATTCTGCCGATCAGTTCGATTCCGCGGTTCTTGTGATCATCCCCGATGTAAAGTGGATCGCAAATCACCTTTGCTAGATGGGGTAAGCAGTGCGGATATTCGAGCGGATGTTTCGTGCGGCATGAATTTGGGCGGCACGCGAGAGAACGACATCGCCGGGCTCTAATTCAGTCCCTATCGTCTTGTTGATTGTATCAATAGGAAGCGGTCCAAGCACAAGCTCGGGCTGCTTGGGTGGCCGCTTGCTCACCTTTGGGATCTTTCTGGCGTGACTATGATGGCGCTGGCTAGGCGCGATGTCATAGTTGTGTCTTAGAGCTAAGTCGAGACGAAAACAAAAAAGGTCGGCCCGTCGGCCGGCCCTTTGCTTCCCATTCGGTGCGCCGGCTACCGCGCGCCGCGCGAGGTCGACCGCGCATGTGCATATTTGTTCGGCGCCGCCATTAAATAATCACACTCCTATATTATATTTTTAATTTGATGACGACCGCCGTTCTGGCGGTTTTCACTTATCAGGGGAGAATAATCCCTGTTATTCCCTGTTCCGGCGGATTAATTCCCTGTTATGACGGAAGACATTCCCTGTTTTAATTCTCAGGGAATTCGCGTGCACCGCCTTGAAACTAATAGATGATTTAATGTCGAAAATCGTAAAACCAATCAAAAAGTTCGCAAATTCCCTGTTATTTTCCCTGTTCTCAGGGAATTAGAGGGCAAAGAATGGGGTCGGACCGGATTTCGATTGATCCTGAGCGCTTGTAGGGTGGGCAAGGGCGCGTCGCAGAGAGCGGGCATGTTGGCATGGATTATCATGCGCCCAACGGGTCCGGCCTTCGGCCGGCCCGATGACAAGCTTTGCCCACGCTGTCCGACCTCGCGGCCCCTCCCTACCCTCCGCCGCATGCGACCCCTCCAGGCGACGTGAAGTCAACTGCTTTCCGCTTGTGCCTGTAGTGCCTGTAGGGCGCAATAAGCGCAGCGCATTGCGCCGCTTCACTATGGAGACGTCGCCCGCCTTTCGCACGAGAACGGCGCAATGCGCGGAGTTTATCATCGGGCCGGCCGAAGGCCGGACCCGGTGGCTTATTGCGCCTTACGGTCGCCATCACGAAGTCCGCCCCTGCTCCAACAGCTTCACCAGCGCGTAGAGCGTGCGATTGACCGGCGCCGGCAATCCGCGGGCATCGCACGCGCGCACCACGTAGCCGTTGAGGTAATCGATCTCGGTCGGACGGCCGCGCTCCAAGTCCTGCGCCGTCGAGGAGATTGCCTGCGGCATGGATTCGCTAAAGCGGAGCACCGCTTCGACTGGATCGGGCATCGCTACTTGCACCCCCTTCGCCTTCGCCAGCGCGATGATCTCGCGGACGGCCTCAGTCATGACCTGGCGTATCTCGGGCATCGCCATCATGGGTCCATATCGGCTGCGCCCGAGCGCCGACACCGCATTGTAGGCGCAGTTCAAGATGAGCTTCCACCACAGCTCACCTTCGACATTGTCGGAAATGCGCGTCGGGATGCTGGCCCCGGCGAGATAGGCTGCAAGTTTCGCCATCAGCGGGTCGCCGGCTTGGGGCGGCCCGAGCTTGCCGATGACGAGATCGCCGCGGCCGTTATGGCGTATCACGCCGGGCGCCGGAATTTCGGCTGCCACATAGACGACCGCCGGCACGACGAGGTTTGCGATCTGGGCACGCAGGCGCTCGACATTGTCGACGCCGTTCTGCAGGCTGAGTACGACGGCGCCAGGCGCCAAATGCGGCGCGATCGCGCGCGCCGCCGTCTCGGTGTCGGGCGACTTGACGCTGAACAGCACGAGCCCTGCACCGGCGACGCCGGTTGCATCGGCGGTCGCAGACAGGGCTATGCGCCCCTTGAAATCGATGCCCTCAAACCGCAGCCCGTCGCGCGCAACCGCGTCGACCAGCGCGGGCCTCCCGATCAGCCGGACTTGCGCACCGGCCCGCGCCAGCATGGCGCCGAAATAACAGCCGACCGCGCCGGCGCCCATCACGGCGACGTTCTCAAACGAAGGGGTCGTCATCGACGCTCCGTGGCGCGCAAGCAGCGAGGATGCTAAAATGCATGAATGCCGGTGCAACGCCAGCCATCAATTTTGCATTCCACGGCGCATGAATCCGCAACGATGATCGGCTCATAATGATAAATGACGCAGGAGGAAAACATGAAACGCTTGTATTCGGTTGCCGCCGTCGCGGCGGCAACCATATTTTGCCTATCCGCCGCCGACGCTCAGATTTTCGATCTATCGAAATATCCGGACTGGGCCGGCCAGTGGCGCCGTGTTCCGGACGGCGGACCGCCCCGCTACGACCCCGGCAAGAAGAACGGGCTCGCTCAGGAAGCGCCGCTCAAGCCGGAGTACCAGAAGCTGCTGGAAGCGAGCCTGAAGGACCAGGAGGCCGGCGGACAAGGGCTCGACGTGACCTACAAATGCATCCCCACCGGCATGCCGCGGATGATGGCGGGCGTCTTCCCGGTGGAATGGGTGTTCACGCCGTCGACGACATTCATGTTGTCCGAGTTCATGATCCAGCAGCCGCGCCGCATCCACACTGACGGCCGCAGCTTCCCGAAGGACGAGGAGCCCACCTATGTGGGCTCCTCGATCGGCAAATGGCTCGACACCGATGGCGACGGGCGTTTCGACACGCTGGAGGTGGAGACCCGCAACATCAAGACGCCGCACACTTACGACCAGGCCGGAATTCCATTCGCGGAGGACGGCGAGGCCATCGTCAAGGAGCGGATTTTCCTCGACAAGACCAATCCGGATATCCTGCACGACGAAATCACCACGACCGACAGCGCGCTGACGCGGCCGTGGACCGTCATGAAGAGCTATCGTCGCGACCGCAATGTGCTGTGGACGGAGAACAACTGCACCGAGGGCAACATGCACGTGGTCATCGGCGAGGAGAACTATTTTCTCAGCGGCGACGGCTACCTGATGCCCGCCCGCAAAGGCCAGCAGCCGCCGGATCTGCGCTATTTCCGCGCTGCGCAGAAGCGCACGCAGAATTGACGCGGGCTCAATCCATCGGAGTGGCTGACGGGTTTCGTTTGCGTTCGGCCTGTCCTACATGGTGGGAGCTAGGCAGGGCGGGTTCGCTTTAACCCGCCGTGCCGACACGCCGCATCAAGAAAGCACCAGGAGCGATCATGGAAGCCAAGCGCTACGCGGTCACCCACACCGACGAGGAGTGGCGACGGTTGCTCACGCCGGAGCAATACAGGGTCATGCGCCAGCACGGCACCGAGGCGCCCGGAAGCTGTGCTCTCAATTACGAAAAACGCCACGGCGCCTTTGTGTGCGCGGGGTGCGGTCAACCCTTGTTCGCGTCGAAGAAGAAATTCGATAGCGGCACCGGCTGGCCGAGCTTCAATGATCCCGTGGAGGGCGCGGTCGAAACCTCGACCGACAGGAGCTCCGGCATGACCCGCACTGAAGTCCACTGCGGCCGATGCGGCAGTCATCTCGGCCATGTGTTCGATGACGGCCCGCCGCCCACTCATTTGCGGTACTGCATCAACGGGGTTGCGATGAATTTTCAGCCGGAGAACGCATAGGGACGGCTAGATCGCGTTGCGATAGATCGAATCATCTCTCCGCCGTCATGCCCGTCCCCGGACTTGATCCGGGGATTGTCGCGGGCATCCACGTCTTTCTTCAGGCACCTCAGCAAGCAAGACGTGGATGGCCGGGACAAGCCCGGCCATGACTGCGGAAAAGCGGTTCAATGTGATCGGAAGACGCTATAGATCGCCGGACAGTCCCCGGATCAAGTCCGGGGAGGGCGATGACAACGCGCAAGTCCTTAGACGGATGCGCTACCGGCAATCACCGATATGCTCGCCTTCGATGGAAACCGTCGTATTGACAACCTCCCGTCCCGCCATGGCGCCCTTCGATACAATCGTCGCCGAATAGTGCTTGGGCGTATCGAAGGCGAAATCGCCGGCGACGTCCATGTCCAATTGCCCGGTGCACCGCATGCGCCATCGCAGCGCCGTGAGGCTGGAATTGAATTCGACCCGTTCGCAACCGGAATTTACGGTCCGGTATTCGGGCGAAAAGGTTGCCGCGGTGTCGCCGGCCTGCTCGGGCGACAGGCAGCGCGTCCTGGTCTGAGCAGGGGTCTTGCTTCCGTTCATAACGATGGTTTCGGTGAGCTTCCATTCGCCTGGCGCAATGCCGTCGGCTGCCGCGGGATGCGGCATCGCGCAACAGACAGCAAACCAACCGATCAGGACTGCGGCGGACTGACGGGCTGCGCGGAATCGCGCACGTTGCAGGCGACTGCGGCACCACATGAAATGATCACCACGTTTTTCTAGATCGACATCGGAACCTATCGTTCCCCGCCTGCGAAAGCCAGCGCGGCGTCGTCGTCCCGGTGGCACCTTACCCCTGATGGCAAGCGGGGAGAGAGGGAGCAGCGTCACCTGCACCAAATGCGATCGACGTAGATGCCCGCGAAGAAGGGGCCCCGCCGCGTGACGCGGCGGGGTGTCACGGCGCGGACGTGAAGGGGGCCCGCGTCACATCGGAATTTTGCGCGGGATTTGCCCTTCGGGGGTCAGCTGATCAACGACCCGCGGCAGGTGCTGGCTCAGGCCCTCAAGCAGCTCCTCGCGCGACAGGCCGGTGTGTTCCATCAGCGAGTTGATCTGATCGGCGCCGAGCGCCTTGGCGAGATCGTTCGGAGCGATCGTCTTGTTAGGTCCGCTGCCGACCCACGAATTAGTCTCCTCGTGGAGGCCGGACTGCTGCAACCGCTTGAGCAGATCGTTCAAACCACCGCCCAGGATGCTGCCGGCCGCGCCGCCGGTGAGGAGGCCGCCGAGGCCGCCGAGCCCGCCCTTGAGGAGGTCTGAAAGCCCACCGCCAGATTCCTCGGGCGCGGCGACCTTGACATTGCCGCCAGCCGGCGGATAGGGCGACCGGCCGGCGCCGGCGGGAGCCTCTTGCTGCCCGCCGCCAAAGCTTTTCATCGCTTTGTAGGCAAGAAGACCGAGTACCGCCATGGTGATCGGCGACATGCCTGTGCCTGTGCCGGTGCCTGCGCCGCCGGGCGGGGGCTGCCCGTGCGGGCCATGCTGCATGCCCTTAAGAACGTCCATCAGACCCATGATTGCCTCCTGCTAAACTGCGTTCGCTCTTGGAAACGCACCGCTTTCGTCGTGCGACGATGAGAGAGGACCTTTCGTCTCCGGTCGGCGCATCTTTTCGGCTCGCTGCGCATTTCCTTATTGGTTGAAAACTATTTCGTGGGCTTTGGTTCCACAGAATGCCGGCTTGAGCGGCCTTCCCTCAGGTTCCCCGGCAACGAGGAAAAGACGCCATGACAATCCTGACCACCCTCCTCTGGCTCATTTTGATCGGCTTTGTCGCCGGCATTATCGCGCGGCTTCTGTCCCCCGGCCCGAACAATCCGGCCGGCTTCCTGCTCACCACGCTGCTCGGAGTGGCCGGCGCGTTCCTTGCCACCTGGCTCGGCCAGTTGATCGGTTGGTACCGTCCCGACCAGGGCGCGCGCTTTATTGGCGCAACATTAGGCTCGCTGATCCTCCTGTTTATATGGAACCGCCTGGTCGCACACCGGATCATCCACGATCCCGGCGCCGAGCAGCGACACTTGCCTTGAGGTGCGGCGGTTCCCTGGCGATCCGATAGGATGGGTTGAGGTCTTGTGAACCCACGATGAGGCCGTCTTGCGGCCTCGATGATGGGTTTCGCTTTGCTCAACTGGTCCCGCGCGCTATGCGGCGCGGCGGAACAGGCGCGGGTTTCGCCGGTCCGACGGAACGCGGTAGGGTGGGCAACGCGTCTATGCGATGACGCTCCATTGCATTTGCGAGCCAGCCGGTGCGTTGCCCACGCGGTTTGAGCCCATCGGTGAGGCAGCGTGGGCAAAATCGCGCACCGTGATTTTATAATTGCGACGGCCGCAGCAGGCGATTTTGCCCACCCTACGCAAATCCGTACAACTTCGCCGGATTGGCGATGAGAATACGCCGGCGCGTTGTCTCCGGCGTCCAGGCGCAGAACAGCTCGAACAGATGTCCGGCATCCGGCATCTCGCCTTCCATGCGCGGATGCGGCCAGTCGCTGCCCCATACCAGCCGCTCCGGATTGGCGCGCACCAGCGCGTCGTGGAACGGTCGGGCGTCCTCATAATCGGGCGCCTGCTGGCTCAGGCGGTGGGCGCCCGATACTTTGACCCAACATTCGCCGCTGCCGACGTAGCGCAACAGGTCTTGAAAGCCGGGTGTCGCTGTGCCGGCGGTCGCATCGGTGCGGCCCATATGGTCGACCCGCAGCACCGGCATGGTGTCGGGCAGGTCTTTGACGTCGATCCAGAGCTGCAGGTGCCAGCCAAGTTCCACCATCATGGGGGCCAGCGCCTTTGCGGCGTCGAGCGGCACGCCGCCGCGGTAATGCAGCGAGCCGCCGCGGAAGAAATGGTTGAAACGCAGGCCGCGCACGCCGATTTCATGCCAACGCCGCAGCTCCGCCGGCGTCACGGTGGCGTCGGCCACCGCAACGCCGTGCAGCCGGCCGGGGTGGCGCGCGAGCGCATCCAGCATCGCACCGTTATCGCGCCCGTGGGCGCTGCCTTGCACCAGCACGCCTCGGGTGAAGCCGACCGTGTCGAGCATCGCGATGTACTTCGCTAGCGGCGCATCAGGAGGCGTGTAGCTGCGATCGGCCGCATAGGGGAACCGGGCAGCCGGTCCGAACACATGGGCGTGGGTGTCGCACGCCTCAGGCGACGGGGGAAATCGCGGACGCGTCGGCTCGCGTGGCGCCGCGCAGGAGGGGATTATGGCCATCACTCGGCCACGACGCCGGCGGCCTTGATGATCGGTCCCCATTTCTCGTAGTCGGCGCGGATCAGCGCTGCGATCTCTTCGGGCGTCGAGCCGACCGGCACGGCCCCCAGCGTCTGAAATCGCTCCTTGACGGCCGCCGATTTCATGGCGTCGGCGGCATCGCGATAAATCTTCGCTTTCACGTCCCCCGGGAGGCCGGCCGGAGCCAGCAGCGCCCACCATACGCCGGTGTCGTAGCCTTTGATGCCGGCCTCCTCGAAGGTCGGCACGTCCGACAGGATCGGCGTACGCTTCGCGGTAGTCACGGCAAGCGGTCGTAGCGATCCGGAACGGATCATTGCGATCGACTCCGGAACATTGTTGAAGCTGAGCGGAATGTGACCGCCCAAAAGATCGTTGAGCGCCGGCGCACCGCCCTTGTAGGGGACCGCGGTGATGTCGATCTTCGCCGTCACCTTCAGCAATTCGCCCGCAAGATGCGGCGAGGTGCCGTTGCCGGCATGGCCGTAGCTGAGCTGGCCTGGTCTTGCGCGCGCCGCCGCGACGAGATCGGGGAGCGTCTTGAGCGGGGAATCGGCGCGCACCAGCGCGAGGTTCGGCGAATTGCCGAGCAGCGTGATCGGGGTGAAATCCGCGAACACGTCATAGGGGAGCTTCGGATAAAGAAACGGCACGATGGCGTGGCCGCTCGCCACGATGATGAGGGTATGGCCGTCGGGAGGCGCCTTCGCGGCCGCATCCGCCGCGATGGTGCCGCCGGCGCCCGGACGGTTGTCGATGATGATATTCGTGGGCCAGCGCTTGCCGAGTTCGTCCGCCAGGGTGCGCGCCACGATATCGACCGCGCCGCCGGGCGGGAACGGCACCAGGAGATGCACCGGTTTCGACGGGAAGCTGTCCTGGGCGAGCGCTGCCGGACTCAGCGTTACGCACGCGAGAGCCACGAGCGCGATGATTGCGACGCGACGCCGGATCAAAGCTGCCATCGACCTCCTCCCCTCGTTCAAATGCTTGTCAGCGCATTGAAGATCATTGAGTTCGATGTCGTCAAGTCAGCCCTTGCCCATCACGCTGTCTTCTTGATCCGCCGACGGCGAAAAGGTAGCTGACTCTTTGATCAGGTCACCAGCCCTACGCGAGCGCTCGATGGAGCACCGTCGATTCCTTGCCCACCCTGAGGCGCACCGCCCCTTCGTAGGTGGCGGTCTCCTCCAGCGCATCGGAGGCTGTGCCGCGGTCGAGGCGCTCGTCGACGGGCTCTACGACAGGATCGACACCGACGTTGTGCTGCGGCCGCTCTTCAGCCGCAATCTCAGCAACGAGCGCGAGGCGCAGAAGCGCTTCTTCGCCGAGTGGCTCGGTGGTGACACCCGCTACAGCGACCATACCTACCTGCCGCTCAAGCATCGCCACGACCTGCTGCCCATCACCCGCACGCTCGCCGAGAAGTGGCTCGCGCATTTCCGCGACGCGCTCAACGCGGCAGTGTGGGACGACGAGGCGCGTCATGCTATCCAAGACAGGGTCCATGTTCTGGCGATGGCGCTGGTCAACGAGGGGAGCGGAGCCATCGGCGCTGCGCGCGCGGCCGCACGGGACGTGCTTGCGTTACGAGCCGGCGATCGAGTCGATCGCCCTCGCGCGGCGCGGGGATGCCGCGGCGCTGCGCCTTCTCGTGAAGCGGGCGCCGAGCATCCTCGACTCTGCGCCGCATGCCGCCCGTCTCATGCAGCTCGCCGTCCTCGGCGCACGCAAAGCTGTCATCGAATTCCTTCTAGACGCCGGGGTCGATGTGAACAGGCCGTCGCCGATCGAGCCGCTCATCTTCGTAACGCCGCTTTGTGCGGCACGAGCTAGGCGGCGCCCCAAAATCGAAGCGCTCCTGCTTGACCGTGGTGCGAAGGAGGACATCTTCACGCACGCGTTCCTCGGAGACCTCAATCGTCTCGACGAGGACATCGGCCACGACCCGCCGGCAGTGCAGGCCATTGATCCCGCAGTCGATGCTCTCCAGGTCACGCCCGTGCATCATGCCGTAGCCGGCGAGCAGATAGAGGCGTTGCGCGCGCTTCTCTCAGGCGTCTCGGCGGCCAATGAGCCCCTGCTTGGCGATGCCCGCGCGATTCGCGACGCGGTGGCACGCGAGAACGTGGCGATGGTGACGATGCTCATGGAACACGGAGCGAGCGCAGCGTCGATCGGCGCGGGCCGCTGGGTCCTCCATCCTGAGCTGGCGCCAATGCTCGCGCGCGCGGGGGCGAGCGTCGATCGATCGGGGTCGTGGATCGGGCTCGCGTGCACCGGAAACCAAGGGCGAAAGGATGACCCCCAGTATGTCGCGGCGCTCTTGCGTCACGGCGCACGTGTCGACGACAAGCGCCTCACGGGGCAGGGGACCGATGGCGGGCGAGCCACGGCCCTTCACTACGCCGCCAAGGCCGGCTTCGTGAAAACGATCGAGGTTCTTCTCGATCACGGCGCCGATCCCGGCGCACGAGACGACAACGGGCTCACCCCGCTCGATTGGCTTGAGCGGGCTGCACCGTCGGTCGATCGTCAGGCAGTTCGACGCCTGCTTCGCCGTCCACGCTTGTCCTGGCCGCAAGTGAATCGAGCACCCGTCTGATCCGCCGCGACGGATACGCCGATTTGCGGGCAAATAGCCTGACCTCGAAGATCGACCTGTCGCGGCGACGTTCGATCGTGTATCGGCGCCTCAGAGATACCGCCTTACCCGATTGCAATACTCGGCGTATGCTTGGCCGTGATGCCGGCGCAAATATTCTTCCTCGCGCAAGACTTGACGGTGGAATAGCCATGTCGCTGCACCAATGTAAATCAGGCTTATCAAGTTGGAGAATATTAAAAATTGGCCAATCAGGATAATGGCAAATGCCCCATAAATGGGATTGCGGCTGAAAGCAAAAACGCCACTCGTTATAAGACTGTCGGGGCGGTCTGTGTCAATGCCGATACGAAAGCTTTGCCTAAACGAAATCAGGCTCCACAACATCAATAACAGCCCCACGAGGCAGAACAACACGCCGACCCACGCTACCGTCTCGGAAGGGAAAAATTCTTGCGTGCTGACGGTAGGCCAATTGAATGCGGCGGCGAAGATGAGATAGAAGTAGAAGAAGGCAAATGGGACGATCAGGAGATCCGTTTTGTCTATATTCCCGAACTTAACGGCCTTTATTCCCCGTCTTTTCAAGAGAAAGACGCGGGTCAATACCATCCCAAGCAATAGCACAATAGTCAGCGCTCCGAGATATTTTGGCATCGGATCTCTCCGGTCTGACCCAGGCTGCAGTGTCGTAGCCTAAACTCAATGATCGACCTCGCGCCGCGGCGTTTGATCGCGCTCGAACGCGACACCGCCGGGGAAGGGCAGCAGCAGATCAACGCAGGACGATCGATCCTCCGGATAGAGGCGCCGCGCATCCTCGACCGGCACGACGACCGCAGCGGGTCGGCCGTGCCGCGTGATAATGGTGGGCCGCCCACGTTCGGCGGCATCGATTAACGCAGAGAACTTTGCCTCGGCATCGCCAATCTGGATGGATTCCATCGCCCCACTCCGCACGAGGTCATCATAGGTACCGCCCGGCTATTGCCGGAGCGAACTGCATCTGCACGCTTTCCCAGACGGCGCCTCAGCATAATATACTGTTGCGCGAGCCCGGACGCGCCGGGACGCGCTGGAGGAAGCTCATGTCCGTTCGCCTGACGACCCTTGTTTTCCTGTTTGTCGCCGCTCCATTGTGGGCCGCGGCGCAATCGAACCGGCACGACGGCAAGTCTGCGGTCTATTACCCGGATGCGGTGTGGCAGCATAAGACGCCAACGGAATCCGGGCTCGATCCGGCGCGGCTCAAGGAGGCCATCGACTTTACGGTCGCGGGCGAGACCAAAAACCCGCGCGATCTCGTCTTGAACCATTACCAGACTTTTGGCCGCGAGCCGTTCGGTTACGCCATCGGTCCCATCAAGGACCGCGGCGACCCGACCGGCCTCGTCATTCACCACGGCTACATCGTGGCCGAATGGGGCGATCCGCTGCGCGTCGACATGGCCCACAGCGTGACGAAGAGCATGCTCTCTAGCGTGATCGGGGTTGCGTACGACCGCGGAATGATCCGCAACATCAACGATACCGTGCGGGACTATGTGGCCCCGATCCAGGTCTTCAGCCCGCTCGCGCCCGGCAACAAGTCCGATCGCCTCGGCGCCGCCGACCTCTTGTTTCCGTTCGACTCGCCCCACAATCGCACCATCACATGGGACCACATGCTGCGCCAGACCAGCGATTGGGAAGGCACGCTGTGGGGCAAGCCCGACTGGGCCGACCGGCCGGAGCCGAACGCCGCCCAATGGACCACGCGGCCGCGCCACCAGCCCGGCACCGTGTACAAATACAACGACACCCGGGTGAACGCACTCGCCCTCGCGGCGCTCAACGTGTGGCGCCGACCGCTCCCGCAGGTGCTCAAGGAAACCATCATGGACCCGATCGGCGCCTCCGACACCTGGCGCTGGTTCGGTTACGAGAACTCGTGGGTGGTGCTCGACGGCACAGTGGTGCAATCGGTGTCGGGGGGCGGTCACTGGGGCGGCGGCATGTTCATCAACGCCTACGACATGGGCCGGTTCGGCTATCTCACCCTGCGCCACGGCAAATGGAAGGACCGCCAGCTCATCTCCGACCAATGGGTCGATTGGGCACTGACCCCGACGCCGGCACAGCCGACCTACGGGTTCATGAACTGGTTTCTCAACACCAACCGGCAGTTGCTGCCGAGCGCCCCGGCCAGCGCCTTTGTGCATATCGGCAACGGCACCAACATGATCTTCGTGGACCCTGAGCATGATCTCGTCGCGGTCGCGCGCTGGATCGACGGCGGCGCCATGGATGGCTTTGTCAAGCGGTTGCTGGCTTCGGCGAACGTGATGTGAGAGGCGCAGCCTCAAAGCACTTCGTCATGTTTCGGGATTGCCACGCTACGTCGCTGTCGTGCCAGAGTTGGCGAGGGGTGAGGGGCCGGGTTTTTTTATTTTAGAGCGGATTTCGATCGGTTCGAAATCCGCTCCAAGCCTGCAGCATCAATTCGATTGGTATCGCGGCACTATACTTTATTCAGCGACGCAAGCTCCGCTTCGGCGACCGACTTATCAACCAGTTCGAACTGCATATGTGCGACCACCAAGCCAAGGGTAATCCCGACACGGATGTACTTCGTCTCGCCGCCCATCAATGGAAAGGCGAGCTTTGTCTCGACCTCGGTCGTTGTCGACGCCTCGTAGTTGCCTCTCGGACGATCGACAAAGAAGAATCCTCCTGGGACTGCCCGCCCAACCGTCTCATTGTTGAGTCTGATTTCGGGTTGAACGGCGAGGCCGAAGATTGCGCTGCGATAGAAATAGATTCGCCCTTTATCCGGCGTCAGCCTAGGCGCAACCGCATTAGCGTCTGTGAATTTCGCGCCGCTACTACTCGCACAACCGGCCAGAGCCACGACGGCACAGATTGTCAACAACCTCCATATGCGCATATCCACCTCCCCCCAGCATGTTTGTCAAATGACTCCGTTGTTGAGACGGTTAGCAATTATGAGCGAAAATAGTCGAGAATGGCAAGACAAGGAGCGGTCGAGCAGAGGATCCCGGGCATCCTAGAACCTTGTCATCCCCGGCGCAGCGCCGCGTAGGAAGGGGTCGCCCGCACTTAGCCCAATTGATGGGCTCGCTCCGTCCATATGGGAATCTGTAGCTGGGCGATCACGCCTTGAGTGTCTAGCCGGTTCATAATGGTCAGGCGAAAACCGTTCCGATCGGCGATCGCTTTGGCGATCGCCAAACCGAGCCCGGTTCCCTCAATATCGGCCGGCGCTGCGCGAAAGAACCGATCGAATATGCGAGGCAACGCCGCATCGGGAATGCCGCAACCGGAATCAACGACCTCCACCAGCGCGTCAGTGCCTTGTCGTTTGAGAACGACATCGATGGTCCCGCCGCTCGGCGTATATCGAATGGCGTTGTCGACCAGATTGGCAAGCAATACACCGATCTCCGGGTCGGAGAGGCGGACGCCACACGTTTCATTGTCGGAGAGGCCGAGATCGACGTCTTTTTTCATGGCAATCGCCACGTGATCGGCCACAGCTGCCGCAACCAGGTCCTTAAGATCGATATCGGCCCGGATACGTGATGATGCCGCATCGTCCAAGCGGGCCATCCTGAGCAGCTGTTCCACCAACGCGCTGGCGCGGCGCACGCCGCCATTTAGTTCGTCAATGGCTTCCAGCTGTGCACCATCTGCATGCGTCTTCAAGTTATCGACCTGGATCTGCAAGGCCGCGAGCGGCGTTCGGAGCTCATGGGCAGCGTCGGAGACGAAGCGCCGCTGCCGATCAACGGCATTTTGGTGCCGTCCGATCAGCTCATTGAGCGCCGCATTCAAAGGTGCGATTTCCGGCGGGACATTTTCCAGCGAGATCGGATCTTTGGCGTCGACGCTGCGCTGGGCCAACGCTTCGGCGAAGCCGCCGAGCCGACGCAGCAAGCGATTGATCGCCCAGATAATGACGAGCCAGGCAATCGGGATCGCCCCGATAATTGGCAACGCGGCTCCGACGGCGGCTTTCCTCGCAAGCTCGTCGCGGACGCTCCAGCGTTGCGCCACCTGCGCGGTGCGCACGCCGTCGCTCGATGTATAGACCCGCCAGCTCTTGCCGGCGAATTCGACATCCGCGAAGCCCAGTTTCGGCTGTCGAGGAATGCTGATCCGCGGGGTGCGAAGGATCGCTTCGCCGGACGCGTTCCAGATTTGGACAACCACCTCATCCTCGATCTCGTGCGTCATATGCGGAAGGGCATTTTCAGACAGCCCTTCTCCGGCGTTGAGTGCGATCTCACGCAGCTGCGTATCGAGCAGGCTATCGGCTTCGTCCTTCACGAAATGATAGGAGGCTGTGACAGCTCCGGCGCCGACGATGCCAAGCAGAACAGTCACCCAGACGAGAATGGTTTTTCGCAACGACATCATGTCTCGCTCTTGACCACCATCCAGCCAGCGCCCCGCACATTTCTGATGATATCCTTGTCGAATTTCTTGCGGATCTCGTGGATCAAGAAATCGACAGCATTGCTTTCGACCTCCTCTCCCCAGCCGTAGATCCGCTGCTCGATCTGTGCGCGCGACAGGATGGCGCCCGGCCGTTGCATGAACGCGTGCATCAGCGCGAATTCCCGCGCTGAAAGGACGTGTTCCGCGTTGCGATACCGCGCCTGATGGGTGACGAGATCGAGCGTGATTTCGCCGCTCATGAGCAGCGACTGCGCTTGACCGTTGTGACGTCGCATCACCGCCCGCATGCGGGCAAGGAGCTCACGCAGCTCGAATGGCTTGACGATGTAATCGTCGGCGCCGAGATCGAGCCCGGCGATCCGATCGTCGAGGCTGTCGCGGGCCGTGATGACCAGGACCGGCACCAGGGCGCCCGCAGTTCGTGCGGCCTTGAGAACTTCGATCCCCGACATCTCCGGCAGACCGATGTCGAGGAGAACGAGCGCATGTTCTGGGCAGGCGAGCGCCGCGCTCCCCTCGGCCCCGTTGCGCACCCAATCGACAGTCATACCTCGATCGCTCAGGCCGCGTACCAGCGCCTTGCCAATCATTGGATCGTCTTCAATCAGCAGAATACGCATCGATCTTCGTTGCAGGCTACGCGGCGACCGCGCCGAGAAGGGCGCGGCGGCGTTGATAAAGTTTGCTCTTCTGTGCCGGACTTCGCGAGCTAATTCTCGGCTAAGCCTGGTGCGCTAAAGGTGACCTATGGATGACCATAGGAGTTGCATTTGCGCGATGTCTATCGCGGGGGCCTTACTGCGTTTCATTCGGGCTGCGGTGCAACCGGGCAGGCGATTGTCGCCGCAGCCTTTCGCTGCGATAATCGGTCACCGGATACTGAAATATCCGCAGCATTGCGCGCGGCCGCTCCGGCCGGTGGAGGTGGACGGCCCTCTATTGCGATTGCATGAGACCTGATGCGCAAGTGGACAGTCATTGCAGTTTTGCTCTTGGCCGCGGGCCTCGCGCTCTATTTGAGCGCTGCGCGAGGATCAATTCCCTTCCTGACGTCCGCTGCCGTGCCAAGGCCGGCCGCCCCGCCCGTACCGGTTTCGGCCGAGCCGGCGCAACGTCACGACGTGCCGATCTACCTCACCGGCCTCGGCACGGTACAGGCCTACAACAGCGTGCTCGTGAAGTCGCGTGTCGACGGCCAGATCGTCAAGATCAACTTCTCGGAGGGAAAGGACGTCAGGGCCGGCGACGTGCTGGTGGAAATCGACCCGCGCCCCTATGAGGCGGCGCTGAGCCAGACGCAGGCGAACAAGCTCAAGGACGAGGCACAGCTTGAAAATGCTCGCCTCGATCTCGATCGCCTGACCCGGCTCATCGCCACCAACGCAGTGAGCAAACAGCAGGCCGACACCGCCCGCGCTCTCGTGGCCCAGCTCGATGCCACCGTCAAAGCCGGCCAGGCGGCGATCGACATGGCGCGCACGCAACTGGACTACACCAAGATCCGCTCGCCCATCGACGGTCGCGCCGGCACCAGGCTGATCGATATCGGCAACATGATCCGCGCCACCGACACGGCCGGCATAGTCACCATCAATCAAATGCATCCGATCTTCGTGAACTTCGCATTGCCGGCCGATTCGCTGCCGCCGGTCCGCGCGCGATCGAAGGACGGCGACGTGCCGGTGCTTGTCCAAGACAGCAACCTTACCGACTTGGCGACCGGCACCCTCACCGTCATCGACAACCAGGTCAATGCCACGACCGGCACCATCACCTACAAGGCGACTTTCGCCAACAGCGACCAGGTTCTTTGGCCTGGCCAATTCGTCAACGTGCGGGTCGAACTCGACATCCGCCGCGACGTGCTCGCGCTCCCGGTCAGGGCGGTCCAGCAAGGTCCGGACGGACCATTCGTTTTCGTGGTCGGCCCGAAACAGGTGGTGGAAAAGCGGCCGATCACGGTCGGTCTGCTGAGCAAGACCACGGCCATCGTGAATGCCGGACTGCAGCCGGGCGAAATGGTGGTCACCGACGGCCAATATCGCATTCAGAGCGGGACGATTGTCGATGTCCACGCCAATCTGGCAGAATCGCCGACTGATCCCGGTAAGGCAACGCGATGAACGTTTCTGCGCCATTCATCATTCGCCCGATCGCCACGACCTTGTTGATGATCGGCCTTACTCTTGTAGGCCTCGTCG
>WNFC01002958.1_pt1 | contig 18325 bp, 16 predicted proteins | sample 5400541 | NCBI WGS metagenome assembly WNFC01 (sample SAMN13153342, study PRJNA577476) | soil metagenome | isolation source: 120 cm saprolite under Douglas fir tree site 2 hole 2 replicate 1 | place: USA:California | collected 2015-04-18 | reverse complement strand
AAGCACCTGGTCGGCGGCATGTGCGAGACCGATTATTCGGGCTATCCCGATTGCCGCGACGACACGCTGAAGGCATTGCAGGCGACCCTGTCGCTCGGCCTGGACCAGCGCTTTGTGATCTACACCCCGCTGATGTGGCGCGACAAGGCGGCGACCTGGGCAATGGCGCAGGAACTGGGCGGCGCGGCGCTGGTCGAATTGATCCGTGAAGAGACGCACAGCTGCTATCACGGCGACCGTTCGCACCGGCACGATTGGGGCCATGGCTGCGGCGCCTGCCCGGCCTGCGACCTGCGCCAGAAAGGCTGGCAGGCGTTCGCCGCCGGGCGGAACGGCTGATGGATGAATTCATGCCGCTTTCCAATGTCGCGTCCTTCGAGACGCGCCCTCCGGGCGCTCCTCAGGATGAGGTGAGTCTATGATGGCATTAAGAAAAAACCTCATCCCGAGGAGCCCGCGAAGCGGGCGTCTCGAAGGACGCGACATTGGCGATCCAGTCGCGCGACAGCGCCGATGAGCTACGCGGTCAAGGAGATCTTCTACACCTTGCAGGGCGAGGGGGCGCTGACCGGGCGGCCGGCGGTGTTCTGCCGCTTTGCCGGCTGCAATCTGTGGTCGGGGCGCGAGGCGGACCGCGCCGCGGCGGTGTGCAATTTCTGCGACACCGATTTTGTCGGCACCGACGGCACCGAGGGCGGGCGCTATGCCGATGCCGCGGCGCTCGCCGACCGCATCGCCGGGCTGTGTCCGGCAGGGCAGGGCGCCCGCTTTGTCGTCTGCACCGGCGGCGAGCCCTTGTTGCAGCTCGATCCGCCGCTGATCGCGGCGTTGCGCGAGCGCGGCTTCGAGATCGCGGTCGAGACCAACGGCACGATCCCGCCGCCCGCCGGCATCGACTGGGTGTGCGTCAGCCCCAAGGCCGGCGCGCCGCTCGTCATCACCTCCGGCGACGAATTGAAAATCGTCGTGCCGCAGCCCGGCCTCGAGCCGCTCGATTTCGCGCATCTCGATTTCCGCCGTTTCTCGGTACAGCCGATGGACGGCCCCGAGCGCGCCCGCAACACGCAGTGGGCGATCGAGTTCTGCCTCTCCCACCCGCAATGGCAGCTCAGCCTGCAAACCCACAAGATGACGGGGGTTCGGTAACCCCCGCTCATCACCGGATCAGGATGTAGCCGTACCAGGACGGCACCGTGATCGAAGCGGTATCGCCGTCATTCCTGATCGTCACGGTCATCGGGGCGGGCCGTGTGCCGGCGTCGATCGCCTCGGTCCAGACACCCGCGCGCGGAAACGGCAAATTGATCGAAGAGGCTTGGCCGCCGAAATTCAGCAGCACCATCGCGTATTGCTCGACGCGCCCGGGCGCGGCCGGCGCGTGACGGTGATAAGCCAGTATCGTGTTGCCGATCAGTGACTGCTGATAGTAATAATAGCTCTGGCGGCTGCGCAGCGCCGGTGTCGAACGGCGCAGCTGGCCCAAGATGCGGTACAGCCGCACCAGCGCCGCTCCGGCATCGTCATAAAAGAATTGCCAATGCATATCGCGACGCAGACCGATGCGCGCTGCGCCGCTGCCGGCAAGCATGAAATTGTCCGCGAATTCTTCGCCTTCCCAAAGCATCGGGACGCCCTGCGCGGTATAGAGCGCGATCGCGAGCGGTTGCAGCCGGTAGAACAGGCTGCGGTCGCCCCCCGGGAGCGGTCCGTCTCCCGAGGTGCCGGCAAAGGCGATCAGGTGGCTGTGGTCGTGCGAGTTGAGGTATTGAAACGGGGCTACCGGCATGTCTATCGGGGCGCCGACCGCGTCGACGACGGTTTTCGCAGCGGGATACGTGCCGCCGAAATACGGGTCCAGCGTATGGGCGAGTTCGGTCAGCTTGGGTCCGGAAAGATCGCCCGCGGCAACCGCCTCGGCGCAGTTCAACAGATTGTCCTGCCATGCCGAGTTGGTGAAGGTGCTGCGCAGGACTTCGGGGGCCTTGCCGAGCGCTTCGGCGCATTGGATCAGCCGGCTGTATTGGCCCGGCGCACAGCCGAAGCGCGGCACCGTCCGCGAGTGAAGGTAGGTCTGATAGGCCAGCAGCGCGTAGCCCGTGTCGGTCGGCCCCTGATACAGGTCGGTGACCTCGTCATAACGAAAGCCGTCGACGTGGTAGTCGTCGAGCCAATGCCGGTTGGCCAATTGGAAGAACTGCTGTGCGAAGGGCTGTGAGAAATCGACCTGCGGACCGAAGTTGCCATCGCTGCCGATCATCGGGCTCGCGACCCGCGGAGCATTCGGAAGCGCGTTTATGTCGGCGTAGACCTGGTGATAGGCGAATGCACCGTCGACATGCTGGTAGACGACGTCGAGGATGACCGCGACCCCCTGGGCATGGCAGGCGTCGATCAAGGCCTTCAACCCATCCGGGCCGCCGAACGCGGCATGCGGGGCGAAATAGTGGAGCGGCCCGTACCCCCAGTCGAAATCGAGTTTCGTGCTGGTGACCGGCATCAGTTCGAGGCAGTTGATACCGAGGCTCTTGAGATAGACCAGCCGATCCGCCACGCCGGCGAAAGTGTCGTTGAACTGCTCGACCTGGAGCTCGTAGACGATCAGGTCATCGAGCTCGGGCGTCCGCCATCCAGCATCGCTTCAGGCGAAGGGTGGCGGCGGCGTGCGCGAGCAGCCGATCGCGGCGAGCATGCCGATGTCGGTCTGCCGGGCGAACGGGTCGGTGAACCAGCGCGTCACCAATTGGCGGGTGCCGCCGGGCCGTGTCCACCACAGCTGGAAGCGGTACAGGTAGATGCCGTCTTGGCCGTACCGGCCGGGTCCGCCTCGCGCCAGTTTGGTGGTGACCGACCATAGGTCGAATTCGCTTGCCGGCCGCCACTGCATTGCGACATCGACCGGCGCCACCGCCGGGTCGAACCGGTCGTCGCGGTGGATGATGCGGACCACGACCGCAAAGCCGTCGGCGGCTCTGATCCCGGGCAGGTAGAGCCCGAAACGGATAGACAGGTCGCCAGCGGCGTCCACTCCCGCAAAAGCTCCGACCTCGGAGAGATTGATCGCCATCGCTGGTCGATCCGCACCGCGATCCCGGTCAGCCGTCGAATATCGCGACGGCGCGGGTCCAGCCGGCCGAGGCGCCGCGGATCTTGACCGGGAAGCAGCTGATCGTGAAGCCGTCGGCGGGCAGCGCTTCGAGGTTGTGCAGCTTTTCGAGGTGGCAATAGCCGATCTCGCGGCCCGCCTTGTGCCCCTCCCAGATCAGCCCGTCATCGCCGGTCGCGGCGTATTTTTCCTTCGTATGGACAAACGGCGCATCCCAGCTCCAGCCGTCGGGGCCGGTCAGCCGCACGCCGCGTTCGAGCAGATACAGCGTTGCCTCGCGGCCGATGCCACAGCCGTGGAAATGGCGGAAATCGAGCTTGACCCCGGGCTGCAGGCACCAGTCGAGCGGCACCTCGTCGATCGTGATCGCCCGCTCGCCGCGGTTCATCGTCGAATGGAAATGATAGGGCGCGTCGAGGCGGGTGCCGTTATGGGTCATCAGCCGGATCCATTCGAGCGCCCAACCCTCGCCTTCCGGCAAATCCTGCTCGTTGAGACCCGGGAAGAACCGCACGACGTCCTTCGCGGTGTCGCGGTGCCTCAGGTACTCGATCTTCGGCCTGTAGCCGGGCGGGTCGGAGACGATGTCGTTTTCGAGATGCATCGACAGGTCGATCAGGCGGCGCGGCATGACTGCCTCCTCTTCAATCTGACCAACGGCTGTGCACCCAGAACCATTGCTCCGGGCGTTCGCGGATCCAGCCTTCGAGCGTCTCATTGACCAGCCGCATCAGCGCCGCGACGTCGGCGACGCGATCGCCGCTGCGCGGCAGGTCGAGCGGCGGATAGAGTGTCAGGCGAAAATGCGCCCCCTTGAGCCGCTCGACCCGCGCCGGCAACACCGCGCAGTCGAAGCGCAACGCCAGTAGCGCGAGGGCCGGGGCGGTCATCGCCGGCCGGCCGAAGAACGGCACGGCGATGCCGTCGTTGAGCTTCTGGTCGGCCAACAGGCTGACATGGCCGCCGCGCCGCAACGCCGCGACTGCGCGGCGCGAGGCGATCGCGCCTTTCGGGATCAGCTCGCCGCGCCCGCCGCGCAGGCGCGCAACCATGCGGTCGACCAGCGGGTTGTTGGCGGCGCGATAGATCTGGGCGATGTCGAGCCCGTATTGGCCGGCGGCGAGCGCGGCGATCTCCCAATTCCCTAGATGTCCGCCGAAGATCACGACCCGTCGGCCGGCGGCGAGGGCCCGGTCGAGGTGATCGAGGCCGCGCGTCTCGACCCGGCCACCCGCCTCGAACACTCGGATATGGCGCAGATGCGGATATTCCGCGGCGACCCGGCCGAGATTGTTCCACATGCCGCGAACGGTCCGCTCGCTCTGCGCCGGCGACAGCTCGGGCAACGCGGCGCGCAGGTTGCGCCGCGCCCGGTGCGAGATGCCGAGACGGGGGCCGATCCACCGGGCCAGCGCGCCGCCCAGTGCCGAGGCCCAATCGAGCGGCAGGCAGCCGAACGCCGCGAAAAACAATCCCGCGCCCCAGGCCTCCAGGCGATGGGCCCAGCTCGCCGGCGGCGCCGGCGTCTCAGTCGCCGGCCGCGCGCCGGTCGCGTCGATCATGGAAACCGCTCAGCAGGCGGTCGAGCGCCGCCGGGTCGTGCCAGCCGATCTCGACCTCGAGCACCTCGATCCCGGCGCGCCAGGACGGCGGCAGCCGGACCCAATCTTTGGCCGTGGTCACCAGCCGGGCACCCTCGCGCGCCGCCATCTCGCGCAGCCGGGCGATCTCAACATCGCGATAGCGGTGGTGATCGGGAAACGGCTGCGCCATGACCAGCGCCGCGCCGAGCCGGCGCAGCGCGGCAAAGAATTTCTCCGGATGGCCGATGCCGGCGAAGGCGACGAGCCTGGCACCAGCGAAGCGCTCGCCGTCCTGCGGCGCCAGCGCGGCCCGCAGCACCGGGCATGCCGCGTCATGCAGTTCGGGCGGCCCGGGGCCGTCGCCGATCAGCACGACCGCGTCGGCGCGGGCGAGCCCGACCGTGACCGGCTCGCGCAATGGCCCGGCCGGGATCATATGGCCGTTGCCGAAGCCGTAATCGGCATCGACGACGACCAGCGATAGATCCTTTGCCACATTCGGGTTCTGGAAGCCGTCATCGAGCAGCACTGCGGCGGCACCCGCCTCGACCGCGGCGGCGATGCCGGCGGCGCGGTCGCGCGCCACCCAGCACGGCGCACGCGCCGCGAGCAGCAGGGCCTCGTCGCCGACCGCAGCCGCATCGTGCCATGCCGGATCGACCCGCACCGGGCCGGCCAGACTGCCGCCATAGCCGCGGGTCACGACATGGACCGCGGTGGTCCGCGCGGCCAGCATACCGCCGAGCGACAGCACGACCGGGGTCTTGCCCGAACCGCCGGCCACCAGATTGCCAACGCAGATCACCGGCACCGGCGCGCGGTAGGGCCGCGCCACCGCCCGCCGCAACCGCGTTGCAGCTTCCCAGGCGGCGGTGGCCGGCGCGAGCAGAGCCGCGGCGAGCCCCGGCGGCTCGTGCCAGAAGTCAGGAGCGCGCATCGGCATGGCCGAGCGCGACCCGGCGGCGTTCCGGCGCGGGAAGCTCTGCCGCCACGAGCGGCGCCAGCGCATCGAGCCAGGGAGCCAGCCGGTCCAGCACCGCGTCGAGCGTGCCGCCGCCGGCGGCGGCGACCCGCGCCGCCGCCGCGGCACGGACGGCGCGGAGCCGAGGGTCGGCCAAAAGCTGCCCGACGGCCTCGGCGAGCGTTGCCGCGTTGCGCACGGTTTCGGCGGCGCCTGCGGCAGCGAGGGCATCGGCCATGCCAGCGCAATTCGCCATGTCGGGCCCGTGCAGCACCGCGCAATCGAGCCGCGCCGCCTCGAACGGGTTGTGACCGCCCTTGCCGACCAGCGAGCCGCCGATGAAGGCAATCCCGGCCAGCCGGAAGAACAGGCCGAGCTCGCCCAGCGTGTCGGCGAGATAGATTTCGGTGTCGACCGTGATCGCCTCGCCGGCGGCGCGTCGCGCCACCCGCAATCCGCCGAGCTGCTCGGCGATCGCCAGACCGCGCACTGGGTGGCGCGGCGCGATGATCGTCAATAAGCCGCGATGCGCGTCGGCGAGGCGGCGATGCGCCGCGGTGGCGATTTCCTCTTCGCCGGCATGGGTGCTGGCGGCGAGCCATAACGGCCGGACGCCGATCTGGCGGCGCAATTCGCCGAGGGCGGCCGGATTGGCGGCGAGCGGCGCGGCGGCGGCCTTGAGATCGCCGGCACTCGCCGCCTCAGGCGCCCCGAGCCGCCGGAACCGCTCCGCCTGGGTCGCGTCCTGCGCCAGGCACAGAGCGAACCCCTGCAGCATCCGCCGGATCAGCCCCGGCAAGAGCCGCCAGCGCGCCTGCGAGCGGGCCGAGAGGCGGGCGTTGACCAGCAGCATCGGGATGTCGCGGCGCTGGGTCGCGAACACCAGGTTCGGCCATAATTCGGATTCGACCCAGATCGCCAGATCGGGGTGCCAATGGTCAAGAAAGCGTTCGACCGGGCGCGCCAGGTCGACCGGCACGAATTGATGAATGACCCCTTCGGGAAGCCGGTTGTCGAGCAGGCGCGCCGCCGCCACCGTGCCGGTAGTTGCCAGAATGGTGATCCCGGTCCGCTCCTTGACGAGGCGCTGCATCAGCGCCAATACCGAGGTTGCCTCGCCGACGCTCGCGGTATGGATCCACACCAGCGGACCGGCCGGCCGCCTGGCACTGGCGATGCCGAAGCGCTCGCCGATGCGGGCGCCGTCTTCCTTGCCGCGCTGTTGCCGGCGCTTCAGGTAAAGCACCACGGTGGGCGCTAAACCCGCGGTCATCACGCGATAGAAGAACGGCCATCCACCCGACTCCCTCTCCGCCCTCGGGGGCGAAGAGGGCTGTTCGAACCCGCGCCCGACCCGGCAGTCGGCCTCGGCCGACATTTCGTTCATCCGGCTCTCGACCAGGAGGCGGGCATGTTCGAGCCCGGCATCGTCGAGCTCGCGGTCGATCTCGATCGGCTCGCCCCACAGGAAGACGCCGCGGCCGAACGGCTTGGCGAGATGGAACCGGTCCCAGCTGGCCAATACGCGCCGCCGGCTGGCGGCGAACACGACCGGCACGATCGGCACGCCGGCGAGCCGCGCGACATTGACGATGCCGCTGCTGGCGCGCATCGCCGGGCCGCGCGGTCCGTCCGGGGTGATGCCGACGCAGGCGCCGGCCGCCAGCTGCTTCAGCATCAGCCGCAAGGCCGAGGAGCCGCCGCGCCGGGTCGAACCGGCGATCGACTCGACGCCGAAATAGGTCACCGCATCGGCGATGATCCGCCCGTCGCGATGCGCGGAGATCAGCATGTGCATCGGCGCGAGGCGCTGCCAGGCCATCGGGATCATCAGCAGCCGGCCGTGCCAGAAGGCGAGGATGAAGGCCCGTCCGGCCCGACGCAGCTCTCGCGGGATCTCGCCGCCTTCGACGGTCCAGCGGTTGGTGCGGTAGACGAAGCGGATGTAGAGCTGGATGCCCCAGCACAGGAGGCGGCGCAGCCGGTCGCTGCGTGCTAAGCGTCGGCCCCAGCGGCTCGGCGCCTTCATCCGCTCACCCGGCGACGTCGACAGCGCCGGTCGTCGCCGCGACGTCGCGCTCGGCGGCGAACTGGGTCTCGTAGAGCCTTGTGTTGAGACCGTTGCGGGCCAGCAGCTGGGCGTGCCGGCCGGTCTCGACGATATGTCCGCGATCGAGCACGCAGATCAGCTCGGCGCCGATCACCGTCGACAGCCGGTGGGCGATGACGATCGTCGTGCGCCCGCGCATCAGGCTGCGCAGCGCCGCCTGGACATGGCGTTCGGATTCGCTGTCGAGCGCCGAGGTGGCTTCGTCGAGCAGCAGGATCGGCGCGTCCTTCAGCATCGCCCGGGCGATCACCAGGCGCTGGCGCTGCCCGCCGGACAGACGCACGCCATGCTCGCCGACCGGCGTGTCGTAGCCATGCGGCAAGTCGCGGATGAAGCGGTCCGCTCCGGCCGCCGCGGCCGCCGCCTCGATGTCGCTCTGCGGCGCGCCGAACCGGCCATAGGCGATGTTGGCGCGCACCGTGTCGTCGAACAGGCTGACCTCCTGCGCGACCAGCGCGATCGCGCCGCGCAGCGAGGCGAGGGTCAGCGAGCGCACGTCCTGGCCGTCGATCGAGACCGCGCCTGCCTCGACATCGTAGAAGCGCGGGATCAGGTTCAGCATTGTCGATTTGCCGGCGCCCGACGGGCCGACCAATGCCACCGTGCTGCCGCCGGGAACGGTCAGCGAGATGCCGTCGAGCGCGACAACCTCCGGACCATAGCCGAAGCGCACCGTCTCGAACCGCACTTCGCCGGTCGCGACGCGCAACGGCCGCGCGTCCGGCCGGTCGCGGATCGCCGGCTCGATGTCGAGCAGCTGGAAGACGCGCTGCGCCGCGGCGAGCCCCTCCTGCAAATTGGCGTTCAGGATGGCGAGCGCCTTCAATGGCTGATAGGCGAGCAGCAGCGCCGTGATGAACGAAAAGAACGCGCCCGGCGTGCGCGCACCGCTGATCACCTGGTGGCCGCCATAGAGGATGACGACCGCGATCGCCGCGCCGCCCAGCGCCTCCATCAGCGGCGTGGCGCGCGCGCGGGTCCGGTTGGCCCGGTCGGCCAGCGCGAAGATGCGCTCGAACAGGCCGGCGGCGCGCCGCTCCTCGTATTCCTCCATGCCGTACGCCTTGACGTGGCGGGCGCCCTGGAAGGTCTGGTTCAGCAGGGTCGTCAGCAGGCCCATCTCGGCCTGGGTGTTGGCCGAGACGCGGCGCATGCGGCGGCCGATCCCGACGATCGGCCGGATCGCCAGCGGAAAGGCGAAGAACGCGACCAGCGCGAGGACCCAGTCCTGATAGAACATCAGCCCGACCAGGAACACGACGGTGACCGCGTCGCGGCCGATCCCGGCAAGCACGTTGGCCGCCGCGTTGCGCAACAGCGACACGTCGTTGATCAGGCGCGAGATCAGCATCCCGCTCGACGTCGCGTTGAAATAGGCGAGGTCGGCATGGATCAGCCGCGCGAAGCAGGCGGTCTGGACATCGACGATGACGCGCTGGCCGACCCGGTTCATCAGCACGGTCTGGCCGTAATCGGCCATGCCCTTGACCAGCGCCAGGACCAGCGCAGCGCCGCCGAGCAGCGCCAACAGCGAGGCTTCGCGGGCGATGAAGATATGGTCGAGGACCGGCTCCATCAGCCAGGCGCGCAAGGCCGTGCTGCCGGCAGCGAACCCCATGCAGACAAAGGCCAGCGCGATCGCCCCGGCATGCCGCCGCATGAAGTCGCGCACCAGCCGCCGCACCAACGCGAGCGAACCTGATGCCTCTGGCGAAATCCCGGATCTGTCGCGCATAAGGCCCCGCCGCCAGTGTTAGAGGCGGCCGGCGCTAATGGCAAGACCGGCGGAGCCGCAGCTCCGGCGGCTCACGCCCCCGCGGCGGTCAGGTCGTCGATGCGCAGGGTCGGCGAATCGGCGCCGACCCGGAATTCTAGATCGTTCGCCGCGACGATGCGCTGGAACATGTCCTTCAGGTTGCCGGCGACGGTCATCTCGCTGACCGGATGGGTGATCGTGCCGTTCTCGATCCAGAAGCCGGCGGCGCCCCGGCTGTAATCGCCGGTGAGGCCGTTGACCCCCATGCCCATCAGCTCGGTCACGTAAAACCCGTTCTTGATGTCGGCGATCAGCGCCTCGGGGCCGAGCGCGCCCGGCTCGATCCAGATGTTGGTCGCGGCTGGCGAGGGGGGCGACGCGGTGCCGCGCGCGGCATGGCCGGTCGTCTTGAGGCCGAGCTGGCGCGCCGAGCGCAGATCGAGAAGCCAGGTGGTCAGGACGCCCTTGTCGATGATCGCCCGGCGCCGGTTGGCGATGCCCTCGGCGTCGAATGGCTTAGAGCGCTGGCCGCGCTGGCGGTGCGGGTCTTCGGTGATCGTGATCGCCTCGGGAAAGATCCGCTGCCCGAGCTTGTCGCGCAGAAAGCTGGTGCCGCGGGCGATCGATGGGCCGGAAATCGCGGCCAGCAGATGCGAGATGAAGCCGCGCGCCACCCGCGGGTCGAACACCACCGGGCAGCGGCAGGTCGCCATCTTGCGGGCGCCGAGCCGGCGAAGCGTCCGCTCCGCCGCGCTCTTGCCGATCTCGGCCGGTTCGCGCAGGTCGTTGGCATAGACCGCGTTGGCGAAGTCGTAATCGCGTTCCATGCGGTTGCCCGACCCGCCGATCACCGAGACGCTGACGCCGTGATGCGATCCGGCGTATCCGCCGGCAAACCCGTTCGAGCCGGCGATCGCGACGCGCGAGCGGCCCCAGCCGGCCTCGGCGCCTTCGGAATTGGTGATCCCCTCGACGGCCAGCGCGGTCTCCTCGGCCGCACGCGCCCGCTCGATCAGCGTCTCGGCGCTCGGCTCGACCGGGTCGAGCATGTCGAGCGCCGGCCAGTCGCGGGCGATCTCCTCGGGATCGGCGAGGCCGCAGAACGGGTCCTCGGGCACGGCGCGCGCCATCGCCAGGGTGCGCTCGACCAGTTCGGCCAGCATCTTCGGCGAGCGGTCGCTCGTTGACACGATCGCCTGACGTTTGCCGATCAGCACGCGCAGCCCGAGATCCTGGCTCTCCGAGCGTTCGAGCTTTTCGGTCTTGCCGAGCCGCCGGGCATGCGACAGCGAGGTGCCTTCGAACAGCACCGCATCGGCGGCGTCGGCCCCGGCCTTGCGGGCGCGGCCCACCACATCCTGCAGCAGGTCGATGTCGTTTGCCGCGTCCTGGTCGATTTTCCTGTCGGTCATTTTTTGTCCTAAAGAAATTTCACCACAGAGGCACAGAGATCACAGAGGGAAGTGAAACTGCCGTTGAATTATTGTCGTCCCGGCGAAAGCCGGGACCCACCGTACCGCTTCTGAGTTTGTTGATCAGTGGATCCCGGCTTTCGCCGGGACAACCATGGGTTCGCGGGGAAAGATCAGCTCACCCCTCAAGGGCTATGTGAAATTGTTCAATCTCTGTGTCCTCTGTGCCTCTGTGGTGAATGATTATTTCCAGATCGGGCGGCCGCTGCCGGGCAAGCCGTAGCTCGCCCATTTGCTTGTGACCTCGGCGATCATCTCGTCCGTCATGCGGATCGGCCGCCCCCAGGCGCGATGCGTCTCGGGCGGCAGTTTGTTGGTCGCATCGAGACCGATCTTGCCGCCGAGTCCCGATTCGGGCGAGGCGAAGTCGAGATAATCGATCGGCGTATTCTCCATCAGTGTCGCGTCGCGCACCGGATCCATGCGGGTCGACACCGCCCACATGACGTCCTTCCAGTCGCGCACCGCGATGTCGTCATCCACGACGATGACGAACTTCGTGTACATAAACTGCCGCAGGAACGACCAGATCCCCATCATCACCCGCTTGGCCTGGCCGGGGTAGGTCTTGCGGATCGCGACGACGGCGATCCGGTAGGAACAGCCCTCGGGCGGCAGCCAGAAATCGACGATCTCGGGAAATTGCTGCTGCAACAGCGGCACGAACACCTCGTTCAAGGCCTCGCCGAGCACCGAGGGCTCGTCGGGCGGCCGGCCGGTAAAGGTCGAGAGATAGATCGGGTCGCGCCGCATCGTCATCGCCGAGAGGCGGAACACCGGGAATTGCTCGACCGAGTTGTAATAGCCGGTGTGGTCGCCATAGGGGCCTTCCTCGCCGTATTCGTCGAGCGCGACATGGCCTTCGAGGACGATCTCGGCCTCGGCCGGCACCTTCAATGGCACGGTCCGGCATTCGACGAGGTCGAGCCGCTTGCCGCGCAACAGTCCGGCGAACTGGTATTCCGACAGGGTGTCCGGCACCGGCGTCACCGCCGCGATGATCGTGCCGGGATCGGCGCCGATCACCGCCGCCGCCGGCAACGGCTCGCGCTTAGCCTCGCGCCAGCGCTGGTGATGCTGGGCGCCGCCGCGATGCCGCAGCCAGCGCATCAGCGTCGTGTTCCGGCCGGTGACCTGCATGCGGTAGATGCCGAGGTTGAAGCCGTCCTCGCGAGCGGTGCCGGGGCCTTTCGTGACCACCAGTGGCCAGGTGATCAACGGCGCCGGCTCGTCCGGCCAGCAGGTCTGGATCGGCAGCAACGACAGATCGATCTCGGCGCCGCGCAGCACGATCTCCTGGCAGGGCGCGGCGGCGACGGTGCGCGGCCGCATCGCCATGACCGTCTTCAGCAAGGGCAGCATCTCGAATGCCTCGCGCCAGCCGCCGGGCGGCTCGGGCTGCCTCAGAAAGGCGAGGGTCTCGCCGATCTCGCGCAATTGCTGCGGCTCGCGGTCCATGCCCCAGGCGACCCGTTCGACCGTACCGAACAAATTGACCAGCACCGGCATCGTGCTTCTGCCGCCATTCTCCCGAACGACATTCTCGAACAGCACCGCGGGGCCGGCCTCGGCCAGCAGCCGGGTCTGGATCTCGGTCATTTCGAGAAAAGGCGAGACCGGCGCCGCGACCCGCTTCAGCCGTCCGGCGGTCTCGAGCCGGGCGATGAAGTCGCGCAGGCTGGCGTAGGGCATGGCGCCTATATAGGCGCAGCCCGCGGGCTCCGCATCAGTCGTTCGCGGCCGCCGTCAGCGCGCCCGCGCGGCGCGGCCGCAGCAGCCACAGCGAGGCGAAGGCCGACAGGTTGAGACCGACCGTCAACAGCATGGCGAGAACCCCCACCCGGTCGAGCAGCAGCCCGAAGAGGAACGGCGCGGCCGCCACGGCCAGACGCGCCGGGACGGACAACAGGCCGGTGCGTAATCCGTAGCCGGCCGGGCCAAAAATCGCCAGCGGTAGCGTCCCCCTGGCGATCGTGATCATGCCGTTGCCGGCGCCATAGGCGATCGTGAAGGCCGCGATGCCGGATGGTCCCAGCGCGCCCAGCACGCAGGCGCCGAGCGGGTGCAGCAATGCCGCGATCCTCGCCGACCACACCGGATGCAGCGCGCGCATCAGTCCGAATTCGAAGAGCCGCGCCACGACCTGGGCCGGCCCGACCAGGGTACCGGCGATGATCGCGGCGGCCTCGGACGCGCCGGCCGTCTCCAAAAAGCGCAGCAGATGCGCCTGCAGGGCGCCGGTCACGAAAGCCGTCGTGCAGAAATAGAAGGCGAGGATCGGCATGGCGCCGCGCGGCGGCGCGACCTCTCGGGCCTCGCCCATCTTCGCGCTCGCGGCCGGCAGCGGCGGTGCCGGCGGCAGCACCAGCCAATTGAGCGGCATCGCCACGAGGAGGTTTACCGCGGCCCAGATCAGGCATGCCTCGCGCCAGCCCAAGGCATGCTCGAACCACGCCGAGGCCGGCCAGCCGAGCGTGCTGGCAAACCCGGCGATCAGCGTGATGCCGGTGATCGCGGCGCGCGCCTCGTGGCCATAGAGCCGGGTCAAGGTCGCGAAGGCCGCGTCGTAGAGGCCGATCGTCATGCCGATCCCGAGCAGCACCCAGGCGACGATCAGCCCGACGATGCCTTGCGCCAGCCCGAGCATGGCGAGCCCGGCGGCGAGCACCAGGTTCGAGACCGTCAGCACGGTACGGCCGCCATGCCGGTCGATCAACGTCCCGAGACAGGGCCCGAACAGTGCCTGCAAGAGCAGCGCCGCCGAAAACACCGCGAAAAACACGCTGGTCGGCAGGCCGAGCCCCGCTGCGATCGGCGCGCCGAGGACCGCCGGCAGGTAATAGCTGGACGCCCAGGCCAGCGTCTGCGACGTGCCGAGCGCGGCGACGACCAGGGCTCGATTTCGCTTCAGCCCCGCCTCCCGCATCCCCCTCCAGCAATCCCGCCGAGAGATCGAAACGATCAGCGCGCGGGCGCGACCCGCAATGTGAATTGCCCCACGAGACGTCGCGCGCGGCAAATCGGGTGAAGCGCGAGAAAGCGTTCGATCGCCGACTTGACGCTCTTTCTGCCGACTTCGTCACGCCAGCTGTAATCGTCGACGCAAATGAGGTGACCGGCTTTGACCTTGGGGTACCAGGCGATCAGATCGTCGAGCGCGGCCTCGTAGGAGTGATCGCCGTCGATGTAGACCCAGTCGAAATACCGATCCGGGAATTGCTGAACGATATCGAGGGACTTGCCGCGATGGATATGAACGTTCGGAGAGGATTGGAATTTCTGCCGGACCGATTCCGCGATGGCATCCATGTTGGCCTGGTCCCTGCCGGAAGAGCCGCCGTAGAGCCGATTGGGAAATTCGGGCCGGAATGTCCACGGATCGATCAGGTGAAGCTCCTTCACTCGTCCGGTCCGCAGGATCCTCCCGGAAAAATTGCCCTTCCACACACCGATTTCCGCGCAAATCGCCTCGTTGGGAATGGTCAACCAGGGAATTATCGGCTTCACTCCCATAACTCTGTCTCGTCCTTCCTGGTCGGCGGCAAACCTTGGTGCCAACGAAGCTTGTGCCCGAGCACTCTCGGCTGACTGAATTTCGTGGCAATCATCGAAAGTCACGGTGACCGCTGCCGCCTTGCCCGTCAACCCCGTCTGACGGCGGCAGCGGTCCCCTTCTTCAATTCTGCAAGACGCGCCATACGAAGCTGTCGCATCGCTCACGGCCTTCCAGCTCGTGGCTGGTCGGCACAACGTAGCGCGCCAATTCACACAAGCCGGCCCCCGGCAGATGGGCGCGGCCGGGATCGCCGAGCAGAACCTTGCTGCCACGGCCGGCGAGGCGCCGCAGCCATCGCATCGCGCGTTCCGCCATCGGCTGCTCGTAACAGATGTCGCCCGCGGTGACCAACTTCCAGAACCGTTTGTCGCCGTCCAGCAGGTCGGTGGTCACCACCTCAATCGCGACACCGTTCAGCGCGGCGTTGGCGGCGATCGCCGCGGCGGCGAAATGGTCGATCTCGGCGGCGATGACCCGCGCCGCGCCGGCCTTGGCGGCGGCGATCGCCACCAGGCCCGAGCCGGCGCCGAAATCGAGCACCTCGCGGCCAGCCACCGTCTCGGGATGGTCGAGCAGGTAGCGTGCCAGCGCCTGCCCGCCGGCCCAGGCGAAAGCCCAGAACGGTGGCGGCAGCGCGTTGCGCGCCAGGGTCTCCTCGGTCGCCTGCCAGATCGGCGTGACCTCGGCGGCGAGATGGAGGCGGATCTCGGGGACCAGCGGCGGCGTCGCGATCGCGGTGTTGCGGCGGATGAACAGGGCAGAGTCCATCGCGATCAGGCGAAATGCCCGGCGACGATACCGACGAACATCAGCCAGCCGACGATCCGGTTCGAGCGGAATTTCCCGAGGCAATCGGCAGGATCGTCCGTATCCACCCGCGCCGCCTGCCAGCCGAGGTGCAGCGCGGCGGCGAGAAGGCCGGCCCAGAACGCCACGCCAAGCCCCGCGGCAACCCCCGCTGCCGCCCACCACACCAGCGCCGCGGCGTAGAACACGAAGAGTCCGGGCCGGGTGTGTTCGCCGAGCGCCAGGGCCGAGGATTTGACGCCGATGCGGGCGTCGTCCTCCTTGTCCTGATGGGCGTAGATCGTGTCGTAGCCGATCGTCCAGAACACGCCGCCGAGGTAAAGCAGGACGGGCGGCCAGGCGAGCGCGCCGGTCACCGCCGTCCAGCCGAGCAGGGCGCCCCAGTTGAAATTGAGGCCGAGGAAGAGCTGCGGCCAATAGGTGATGCGCTTCATGAACGGGTAGCTGGCAATCAGCGCGAGGACGGCGACCCCGAGCCACCAGCAGACGGGGTTGAGGCTCCGCAGAATGGCCGCGCCGATCACCAGCTGGGCGAGCATGAAAACGACCGCCTGCGGCACCGTTATCCGGCCGTTCGGCAACGGGCGCAGCCGGGTGCGCGCGACCTTGCCGTCATACTCGCGGTCGGCGATGTCGTTGAGAGTGCAGCCGGCGCCGCGCATCACCACCGCGCCGAGCGCAAACAGCAATATCAGGACCGGGTCGGGCCAGCGCGGGCCGGCCAGCGCGATCCCCCACCAGCCGGGAAACAACAGCAGCCAGGTGCCGATCGGCCGGTCGAACCGGGCGAGGCGGGCATAGGGTTCGACCCATCGCGGCAGCCAGCGATCGACCCAGTCGCCGTGACGAATGTCGGTCGGGTCGCGAGGTTGCGCCAAGCCAAGCCCCCACCCGTCCGCTCCGCGGACTCCCTCCCCCGCCGGGGGAGGGCCGGGGTGGGGGCTGGCCGTGGGTTTCCCCCGCATGCTGGTCATGCGGTAATCTTGGCCCTGCGGCCGGGCTGGCTCAAGCGCCAGCCCAAGAGCGAGGAGGCTCAGCTGTCCGAGCGCGGCGCGACGCGTCTCTACATCCCGGGGGCACTGGCCCCCGGCGCGGCCATCGCGCTCGATCCGGGGCAGACGCATCGCTTGCGCAACGTGCTGCGGCTCGCTCCAGGTGCCGCGGTCGCGGCGTTCAACGAAAGCGCGGGCGAGTGGCTGTGCCGGCTAGCCGAAGAGGCGCGCGGCCGCGCCGTCCTGCTGCCCGAGCACCAGCTGCGCCCGGCCATGCCCGAGCCTGATCTGTGGCTGTTGTTCGCGCCGATCAAGCGGGTCCGGCTCGACTGGCTGGTCGAGAAGGCGACCGAGCTTGGCGCCGCCGCACTCTTGCCGGTGTTGACCGCGCGCACCCAGCCGGAGCGGGCCAACCGCGAGCGGCTGCGCGCCCAGGCGATCGCCGCGGCGGAGCAGAGCGAGCGGCTGTCGGTGCCGGAGATCCATATGCCGGAGCGGCTCGACCGGGTGCTCGCCGGCTGGCCGGCGGAACGGCGGCTGGTCGTCTGCGACGAGAGCGGCGCCGGCCAGCCGATCGCCGCGGCTCTGGCGGAGCTGCCCGAGGCGACGCCGATCGCGCTGCTGATCGGCCCGGAGGGCGGCTTCACCGAAACGGAGCTTGACGCTCTCGGCAAACTTCCCATTGTTACACGCGTCGGGCTCGGCCCGAGGGTGCTGCGCGCCGAGACGGCCGCTCTTGCCGCCTTGGTGGTTTTCCAGGCGATTGCCGGGGATTGGCGCCGCGTTCGGCCGCGATGATGCGGGTCGCTGTTCACACCGGGGGAGTTCGGAAAGCCGCATGTCTGTGCCGTCGAGCTTGCAAGGACCGCCGATCACCGACAAGCGGCAGCTGATCCTCTATCACGAGAGCGGCAACAAGCCGCCCGCGGCCTGGCGGGTCGGCACCGAGCACGAAAAATTCGTGTTCCGCCGCGCCGATCTGCAGCGGGTGCCCTATGACGGCCCGGACGGCATCCGCGCGTTGCTCGATGGCATGACCCGCTTCGGCTGGAAGCCGGTCGTCGAGAAAGGCAACATCATCGGGCTGTCGAACGACAGCCAATGTTCGATAACCCTCGAACCGGGCGGGCAGTTCGAGCTGAGCGGCGCGCCGCTCGAAACCTTGCACCAGACCTGCGGCGAGGTGCACGAGCATCTGCGCCAGGTGCGTGAGGTATGCGACGAGTTGGGGCTCGGCATGATCGGCCTCGGCTTCGACCCAACCTCGCGGCGCGATGAGGTGCCGTGGATGCCCAAGGGCCGCTACCGCATCATGCGCGATTACATGCCGAAAAAGGGCCAGCTCGGTCTCGACATGATGCTGCGCACCTGCACCGTGCAGACCAACCTCGACTACCAATCCGAATCCGACATGGTGCGCAAGTTCCGCGTCAGCCTGGCCTTGCAGCCGGTCGCGGTGGCGTTGTTCGCCAACTCGCCGTTCATCGAGGGCCAGCCTGTCGGGTTCCAGACCTATCGCAGCTTCGTGTGGACCAACACCGATCCCGACCGCTGCGGCACCTTGCCCTTCGTGTTCGAGGATGGCTTCGGCTTCGAGCGCTATGTCGATTACATGCTCGACGTGCCGATGTATTTCGTCTACCGCGACGGCAACTACATCGACGCGAGCGGCCAATCGTTTCGCGATTTCCTGGCTGGCCGGCTGCCCGCTTTGCCCGGCGAATTGCCGCTGATCGGGGATTGGGCCGACCATCTGACCACCGCCTTTCCCGAAGTGCGGCTGAAGACCTTTCTCGAAATGCGCGGCGCCGATGGCGGGCCGTGGCGGCGGCTGTGCGCCTTGCCGGCGTTATGGGTCGGGCTGCTCTACGACGGGACCGCGCTCGACGCGGCGCGCGATCTCGTCGCCGACTGGACCGAGGAGGAGCGCGAGGCGATGCGGCGGGACGTGCCGCGGCTCGGGCTCGATACGCCGCACCGGAGCC
>WNFC01003078.1_pt1 | contig 18326 bp, 16 predicted proteins | sample 5400541 | NCBI WGS metagenome assembly WNFC01 (sample SAMN13153342, study PRJNA577476) | soil metagenome | isolation source: 120 cm saprolite under Douglas fir tree site 2 hole 2 replicate 1 | place: USA:California | collected 2015-04-18 | reverse complement strand
AAACGGTGTTAGACCCCATCGGTTGTGACCACGGTGAAAGTAGCGGGGCCCAAAGTGGTTTCCGTAGAGGACAGTCTTGGTGCCGCTAACCGTAACGACGCTATAGCTGCTGTCCGCGAGGATTTGGAGCCATGATTTGAAATTCCAACCAAAGGAACCCATCGCGCCGTTCAGGTTGGTGGTCGTTCCGGCTCCATCGTTCGTGTGGGCAAACGCGTAGCCACCATAGAGTTCGAGCAAAGGCGCTCCTCTGCGACCACCCGGGTTGGGCTGCTCCCAGGTTGAGCGGGTTTCGGCAGGGCGAATGGCCGGCGCGGGTTGCGCGGGCGCACTCGAAGCAGGCTGGCTGGCGGCGGAAGGAGCTGGATCGGGAGCATTGGAACTGACTGGTTCCGCAGCCGGTTGAACGGGGGCTGGCGGAGGCTGTACCGGTGCAGGCGGCGCGACAGGCGCGGGGGGCTCTGGGAGACTCGATGCGGAGCGGGATGGTTGCGCCGGAGCCGGCTCAACCGATGCGGGTTGAGCTGGCAGAGATACGGCTGCGGCAGGCTGCGAGGCGGCTGAAGGCGCTTGCGAGACATTTGAAGAAACTGCGGGCGAGGAAACTTCAGGCGATGTGGGTGCGGGAGCTGAAGCCTGGACCGCTTGAACCGGCGTAGGCTCTGGCTTTGCTGGCGCAGCCGAGGATGGTTGCGCTACAGGCGCACTCGAACTGGGGACTTTCATTTTGGCGTCAGACAATTGGGGCGAGGCCGCTTTTTGCACGGAAGCAGTGCCACGATCCACGGAGATCAGGTTCGAGAAGACGTAGCCGACATTGCCGTCTTTGGTCTGAACGCGGGAAAAGACAAAGCCGTAAACCAGGATGGTAAAGCGCTCCCCGCAGGGCACGGATGCGACCACTTCGGGAGACTTCCTGGCCTTGGCGAAGACCTGGGTTTCCTCGGAATGGTTGGAGCAATCAATGTAGCCGACGTCGTTGGCAACGGCGGCTGAGGCCGCGAGAAGACTTCCCCCCAAGAGAATCACGAATCGATTGCGAAACATCGCCCCTCCTTGGCTCAGGACACCCCCAAGCCCTAAAGAAGCTTATCGAGGAAGGAAGTAAGTGCGTCAGATGGACGAAGGGACAGGAGAGTCCAAAGCGGTACTGGCCGAATGGCCGGGGGGGCTAAAACGAGAAAAGATGCCAGGCAGGATGGGGGGCTACGGGAGGGCGGTGGCGCGGTCGCGGATGGATCTTTCAGTGAGGAGGGCTTGCCGGCGGACGCGTGAGGAGACTTCGGGGAGTTCGCGCTCGTAGGGGCGGATGGCGGGGAGGTCATCGGGCTGGCCGATGATGTAGAGGGCGCGGAGGGCTTCCCAAACTTGCTCGTCACCGGGATCGACGGTGGCAACTTCGGCGCCGGCGAGTACGGTCGAGCCTGGGGCTACGGAGAGCGTGCGAATGCGACCGCTGATAGGCGAGCGGAGTTCGGTGGACTGCTGCCCGTTTTGAGAGGCGATCGCTGAGGGGTCGATTTGTAGTTTGGCTATCAGGCCGCCATGGTGGATAGAGGTACCGACTTTATCGGTTTCCGTTACGCGGCCCGCGGTGGGTGCAACGATTCTGGCGGGGAGCAAGAGAGCGACGATCTGCGCGCGGCCAGCAGCATCGCCGAAGCGTACGAGGGAGAGAGCGGCATTGCCGCGGACCATCGGCGAAGGATCGTTCAACATGTTTGAGAGCACTTCGTGGAAGCCTGAGCCTGAAGTGTCCTGCCCCATGACCCAGGCGTCGGTGTTGCGCACTTCTTCGACGGGATGCGCGGCCAGGCGGATCAGGTCCGGATACCAGCGCGTGGCGGCTGGGTCGTGACGGGCCATGCGCTCACCGAGCTGCACAAGTGCATGTTGGATGTGCCGAGGATGCTTTTCATCTTGAAGGTATTCGCTGATCTGCCGTTCGGGAAGGCGGCGTCCGAACCAGGTGTTCCACCAGAAGAGGAAGGGCATGAGGACAATCAGCCAGGCAGTGACGAAAATCAGGGCGCGATTGCGCGGGGACATTTTGTGGTGCGGGGAAGAGGAGGAGGGCGCGGAGGAATCTTCCGGGGCAGATTCGGGCTGATCACCATTTCCTGGAGAGGATGGAGGACTGGCCATGGGTTCTCTTGGTCTCTAGTCTACTTTTCTCGCAAAGAGCTTCACTGGGTTCAAAAGGATAGCAAATGCATCATCTGGTACGCAGTTGCTAAGCAATGGCACAGCATGCTGCGCCCCTACTCTTCGGATGCGGGCGGCTGCTTGGAGGGCTGTGCTTTGCTCTTGCCAAAGAGGCCGCGATCGCGAAGCTCCCAGAAGACGTTGAGGAAGAAAATTCCGGAGATGCTCATCATGATCAGGCTTTCAAACAGGCCGTCCACGGTGGTGATGGTGCCACTGACGACGATCCAGCCGATCCCGGCGAGTGGGATAAGGCCGAGCAAAATAGAAATCAAGAGCATCACTGGAAGCAATAGACCTCCTCAGAAAGACGATTGTTAGTCGTTAGTTCTAAGGTCGTAGTAAGACCGGAAGAATCGTACGCCGATTTCCGGTCTCGCGTGTAACAGCTGCTGTCGTGACCTGAGAATCTCAACGGCAAGTGTCGCAAGATCTGCGGTTGAGATTCTTCGTGCATCCTTATCGGATGCACTCAGAATGACATATGAGATTACACGTCATGCCTCAAGGCTTGAAGGCGGCGTCGACGGTCTTGGCGTCCTTGGCGGCCAGGGTGACCTTCATGGTCTGTTCGCCGAGCTTTTCGTGGACGAAGGCCAGCGTGTAATCGCCAGGCGGCAAACCCTTGATTTCAAACTTGCCGTCCGGTCCGGTGACCGCGAAAAAAGGGCTCTTGGTTACGTTGAGGAACATGCGCATCCAGGGGTGCTGGTTACACTTGACGGGCAGCATGATTTCTTCGCGGGCGAAATTTTTCTCGAGGGGGGCGGCCTGGGGAGGCTGAGACTCGTTCCACTCACGGTTGTCTTTCGGAGTGGGATGAATATTGTGGGTGGTGGGATCGCTGTTGACGATCTTGATGGTCTGACCGGCGACAATGCCGAGTACGTGGGGATGGTACCTGCAGCCACTCTGATCGAGGGTGATGGGATCCTTGGGAACATCGAAAGTGCGGTTGCCGAGGCCCTCTTTGACGTAGACGAAAACGTTGGCGAGGTGGCCGCCGCTAGCCACAAAGTTTTCGGCGGTGTTTGTGCCTTTGCAGGCGGGATCCTGGCTCATGTCAATTCTGGCGGCCTTGGGGGCTTCGCCATCGAGCTTCACGGTGCCGCTTATGCTGGCGGCGGTGGCGGGATCGATTGGCGTAGCTGCCGCAGCGGGCGCCGCGGCGGGAGACGCGGGCTGTTCTTCCGTGCTTTCCTTTTTGCCGCATCCAGCGAGCAGGATGAATCCCAAGAGTGCCGGCACGGTACAGACTGCTATCCAAGTTTTCGGTTTCATAATGATTGCTCTACCTCTCATGAAATTTGAAAGCCTAGGTAAATTCTACCTCGAACCGCTGGGACGTGCGCCACCCGCCGTCTTGCCGGTGGCCGCGCTCGAACGACCCATGGCGGCACCCACGCGCCGCTGCTCTTCTGGAGTGAGCTGCAAGATGTAATCCACCAGAAGTTTTGTCTGATCCTTATCATAGCCCTGGAACGAAGAAGGCGTCGGACCGGAGAAGACCCAGTGGCCGTTATCGCGCTTGAACAGGCCGCTCGGCATGGAAGTGCCGGGGCTGATCGCTTGAGGATCGATGATCCAGCGCTCCATCCAATCGGGCTTCAAGCGGCCGCGGGCTTGCAGGAAATTGGGCGCGGTGGCGATGCGATCATGGGCGGGATCGCCGGTGGCGTGGCACTTCAAGCAGGGGGCCGCGGTGCTGCTGAAGAGGCTCCTGGCCATCTCGGTTTCTTTGGTGGTCAGAACGGGAACTTCTTCCGGTATGTAGGGGAAGGGCTGACGCGCGAGGGCCTGGAAGAAGCGGACGAGTTTGCCCAACTCATTTTCGGAGAACGAGAACGTGGGCATGTGGACTTGCAGGTAAGAGCGGATGCCGTTGCGATTGGTGTCCTTATCGTTCAGCGCCGGATTTTTCAGAAAACGCAGCAGCCATGCGGGATCAACCCTGGCGCCCTCGGTGAGAAGTTTGGGGGGGAGCTGTTCCTGGCCGTCAGGGCCCTGATAGCGGGCCATACCCATTAGCGCCGTCTTCTGGCCGGGGATAAGTTGATGGCAGCCCACACAGTTGTATTTTTTGACGACCCACCAGCCTTCCTGAATGTCGCGGCGATAATCCAAAGGCCTGTATTGGTAGCTGGGAGGAAGAGGGTTTTCCTGGCTGCCCAACAGGAACGTGGTGAGGGCGCGAACCTGGTCTTTCGTGAGATGCAGATTCGGCATTCGCAACTTTTCGGTCTCGGGTTTGTCCTTGCCCTGGTCCCAGATGTTGGGCTCCGCGAGCTTGTGCTCGAAGAAGCCCTTTTGGTCGTACCAGGGCTTCTTGGCAGGCCCTTCGGGCAAGCGCGCCAGATCCTCCGCATCTGTGATTGGCTCGCGTCCGCCGCGTTGGGCGATATCGGTGAGCAATGCGAAATCCATCCGCTCGATTGGCTTGCTGCCCTCGATGGTCAGCTCGGTGCCGATGCGGCCTTCTTCTTCAAGGCCGGAAATTTCATGGCAACCGGCGCAGCCGAAGTGGCGAACCCATTTCTTGCCTTCATCCTTCAGATTCGGGTCGTCCATGAAGGAGGCATCGGCATAGGAAGAGGGCTCCTGCTTTTTCAAAGAGATCAGGTAAGTGGCGACGTCCTCCGCATCCTGCGGAGCGAGGCGCAGGCTGGGCATCACGGTCATGTTCTGGACTTGGAGTTCGTGGCCGTCGTTGGGGCATTTGCTGTGATCCAGATCAAAGACGTAAGGCACTCCCTTCTTTTTGTAATCTTCGGGGCCAAGGTCCTTCTTTTCATAGGGGCAGTAGGGACGCGTGCGCTCGCGCGCGTTGTGGACCCAGCGGACAAGATAGTCGTAATTGTCCTTCTCACCGACGCGGGTTAGATTGGCGGCGAACGTTCCGCCTTGCAATTGGTCGCCTTCGCCAATGGAGTGACAGGCGAGGCAGCCGCGCGTTTCGAACAACTCTTTTCCGTGCGCGGCGTTTCCCGGTTTGTGCTTGAGCAAGGCATCAGTAAGCGCGGACTGCCAGATGTAGGCGGATACGGCTTTGATCTGGTCGTCGTTGAGGCGGAAATTCGGCATTTTGGTTGTGGCGCGGAAGTCGCTGGGCTTCTTGAGCCACACAGGAATCCAGTTTTTGTTTAGCTTGAGGCGTATGTCCTTAAGATTGGGGCCGACCTTCTTCATGTCTTGCAGGAGGCTTTTGGTGGAACGGTCGAGCTGGACGACGCGGAGGTCGAGCTTGCTGTTCGTGACGGTGAGAGAGACGGCGCGCTCGTTGAGGTGGTTGGCTTCGTCATTGCTTTCGGCCTTGTCGGCTTGCTTCCTCAAATCGCCGGCTTGCTTCCTATTGTCTTTCTTCTCCTGATCGAGTTGCTTGATCTGCTGTGCGACGGAGAGCAGGTCTTCAGGCTCCTTGTCGTAGCCTTCAAAGCGGTGACAGCCGACGCAGCCGCGCTGACGGAAAAGATCCTTGCCTTCACTGAGGGTCCAGCCTACGTCGTTGCTCACGACCACCATGTCCGCGGTGTGACAAATCTGACAGCCCGCTTCGAAGTTTCCGCGAGAGAAGACCGGCCAGAGCCAGTGTTCGTAGTTGCCATGGGCTTTTTCAACACTGGTGGTGGCGCGTCCATTGCCCTGGTGGCAAGGCGTGCATCCGAATTTGTCCGGGTCGTGAATCTTCAAAAGTTCGGGTTCGGGGTGGCTAGTGAAGGCGCGCGCGTATTCGTCGGGTTTTTTGCCCGGCAATGACATGGCGGCGGCAGTCAGCTTGACAGGTTCGCGAATGCCCATGTGGCAGGACTCACAGCGGTCGACGATATTCGAGCTGTCTTCCCTCACAAGATCGGCATTGTGTTCGTTGACATTGATCTGGCGGATTTTTGGCGTCCAGGCTTCCACGCCGTTCTGCAAGTTTACGAGCTGCGAGGGCGTGAGGTTCACCATGTGATCGGTGAGGTAGGCATCCATCAATTCTTTCTTTTCATTGACCGGCTTGATCAGTTCACCGAGCTCCGCGCTCAATTGGGTGCGCTCGTTTTTCAAGTCATTGTAAGTTTTTTCGAGCTCGTCGAAACTCTTGAAAACTTGTTTCTGGCCGTTGGGCATTTCGACGGTGCTGCTTTCTTTTTTGTACTCTTCGAGGTCTTTCTGCTTGCCCTGTTTTGAAGACTTGCTCGTTTCCGTTTCGATGCTATAGGTCGAGGCGTTGACGTATGCGCGGCGGTCGGTGAAGACGTTTTGCACGGCCAGAATTTTGGAGCTCAAGTCGCGCAGTTTTTCGTTGATCTCCTTGATGCGCGGGGCAGCGCTCTGGCTGGCATTCTCGAAGTCCTCCTTCAACTTCTGGTAGTCGGCGCTGCTCTCGACGTCTTTTTGAGTAATGCTGGATTGAGAGCGAGCGGTCTTCAGGAAAGTCGAATAGCGGTCTTTCCACTCGTGCTGGAAAGCTTTCCACGGGCGCTGCCCAAAGTCTTCGTCCCAAAAGGCCCAGAAGAGCGTGGCCATCAGGATGACCATGGAGATGACGTAATGCGGGGCGAGCGACTTGCTGACGACTGGATCGTTTTCGGGGATGGGCTTCTCGGGCACCAGTTTCTCCTAAACGTTGAACCAAGGTGTAATCCACACGTATTTAATGTGGAAAAGCAACCGCAACAGCATCTTGATGGGCAATCCGAACATGGTGAGCAGGAACGTCATCAGGATCGAGTACTGCAACAGGCTCATGCGCTTGTAATCCTTGGCGTTCTGACGACGGAAGAAGGCGTGCACCAACATGCCGCCAATGGCGAAGAATCCGCCGACCACCGCCGCGCCGAAGATGCCTTTGCCCCAATTCGAGGTGATTCCGAAGAGATCGGGCAAATCGCGGTTGACTTCATAGATAAGCCGGTTGTGATCCCAGGTTTGCCCAGGCCAGAACCACTGCCAGCCGGGTCCGCGAATGAAAGTGCCGATGAAAATCATGGAAACCCATAAGATGATGAAGCCGAATAGAAATGTTCCGATGGCGAACTTGCGCTGCTTCCAGGTGTAATAGCCGGCGCCGAGCGGGTTGGTGTCTATATAAGGAATCACCATCAGGCCGAAGATGATGAGCGTAGGCATGACCACGCCGGCGATCCATGGATCGAAATAAACGAGCATTTCCTGCAAGCCGAGGAAATACCAGGGAGCCTTGGCGGGATTCATCGTGAGGTTGGGATTCGCCGGTTCTTCCAGCGGGGCGTTCAAGGTGATGGACCAGACCATCAGGATGATAGTGACGATGATGGCGGCCAGGAATTCGATACGCAGGAGAAACGGCCAGACGTGAACTTCCTTGGCCCATCCGGGCTTGAAGGGCCAGGCTTTGCGGTGATGCGTCTTGGCCAGCGCTGCATCCCCAGCGAGTTGCGCGATCAAGACGTCATTGGCATGCGCTTGTTTCCAGGCCAGGTACATGTAAAAGGCCAGCAGCGGGATCATGGCGATGATCGGCACGTTGTCCGCAGCGGAAAGGATTTCCCAAAGTTGTTTCCAATCCATGGCTACTTCTTCGCCTCCTTTACTTCGGAGTCGAGCACTACGGCCGCTGGCCCGGAGATGCCGCCATCCTTACGCACGCGCCAGAAATGCAGGATCATGAAGATGGAAGCGATGATGGGAATGCCGATGCAGTGCCAGATGTAGGATCGCAGGAGCGCGTTGGCATCCACGATGGAGCCGCCCAAGAGGCCGAAGCGCACGTCATTGTATGGAGTCATGCCCAACTGCGCGCCGAAGGGGCCTTCGTGACCGAGTAGCGGAGTAGCGCGCGCCATGTTGGTGCCGACGGTGACGGCCCAGAAACCGAGTTGATCGTCTGGCAGCAGATAGCCGGTGAAGGAGAGCAGAAGAGTGAGCACCAGTAGGATCACGCCAACGTTCCAATTGAACTCGCGCGGCTTTTTGTACGAGCCGGTGAGAAATACACGGAACATGTGGAGCTCGACGGCGATGACCATCAAATGGGCAGCCCAGCGGTGCATGTTGCGCAATAATTTGCCGAAAGGCACGTCGTGCTCGAGATACAGCACATCGCGGAAGGCCTGCACTTTGCTGGGGTGATAGTAGAACATCAGCATCACGCCGGTAAGCGTAAGCACGATGAACAAATAAAACGTGATGCCACCCATGCCCCAGGTGTAGCTGTAGCGGACGGCGTCGCGATTGATCTTGGCAGGATGCAAATGCAGGAAAACGTTGGAAAGGACGCCCAGGGCGCGATTGCGCGGCGTGTCGTCGTGCTTGTGGCGGAAAATCGAAGTGAAAACCTGGGTCTTGGTGGGCTTGCTCAGCAGCTCCACTTGTTCCTTGGCCTTTGCGGGCAGGTCCGTCTTGAGGGACTGGAGATCCTCCTTGACGCCGGCCTTGAGACGTTCGACCAGGCCGACCGATTTGCCATTTTTTCCGTTTCCCTTGTTCTCTTCAGGCATCGCGGTGCTCCTGTTTTTCGGCGGCTTAACGATCCCTTTAATTACTGCTCGAAGCAGGCGGGGCAAGCCCCGCCCCTACAGCCGGTGCATGGTTAGACCGGCAAAAATGATCCTGGATCGCTGAAGTGGCTGGGTTGTCCCTTGGGCCACTGATAGAGCCGGGAAGTATCCACGACGATCTGGCCATCGGGAGCCATCTCGACATGCGCACGATCCATGGGGCGCGGCGCGGGTCCTTCGAAGTTGACACCCTCGCTGTCGTAACCGCTGCCGTGGCACGGGCACTTGAACTTGTTCTCGCCGGCTTTCCAGTCAGGCGTACAGCCCAGATGAGTGCAACGAGCGTAGATGACAAACACGCGATCGGGCGTGCGGTCCACCCAGATGCGGTATTTTTGCTGCCACTTGGTATCGACGCCCAGGGCGTAGTCCGAAGCGTAGCCGATCTTGAAAACTGTTGGAGGTTCGAAAAGCGTGCGGGGGAGGAAAAACTTAAAGAAGGCGATGAACCACGCGCCCAAGAATGCAGTGACGGTGGTCCAGACGAGCCGCCGCCGCCCCTGATTAAGCTGACTCGGTTCGGGACCAACCGTCGCCAATCCTGCAGCGGCCGCGGCTTTGGAAGTACCGACGGCAGGTGTACCAACGTAACTGGTCGCCGCTTTGCCGCCGGCAGCGGACGTCTTCGGAGCTTCCGGCTTCGGTTTACCCGCTTCGGATTCCGGGCCTGCCATTCGCAACCTCCTGGACTAGGTACTCCCCAAGCTATACATGCAACGCAGACAAAAATCTATTCAAGCGGTGAAAGCGCACCAGCGCAAAACCCGCCAACGAAAAGAAATCCTGAAAGTGTAGAGCAAGAATTCGCGGTGATTCGGCCGTCACGCAACAAACCTGTGGGCTGGAAGTGGAGAGAATAGGGAAGGAACGCGTCCGCTGCGAGCGACCGGGGCCCGTCGGATTGGAGAAGTGTGATACGAAAACATCGTGAGGCCCTCAACATTTCGGCGGACCCCCCAGAAACGAAACGGATATTACTCAAAACAAAAAATTTCGTCAATGCGTGATTGCGTGGCCCAGTGAAAATATCTTGCAGCGCGCTGCGAGAAGAGGTTCCCTGAGAAAATAAAGATGCAAGAAGCCGCTTGCGCCCGGAAGAAGCTGTGATATATTCGCCCCGATTTGCATTCCCCACGTTTATTATTGTTTTGCGAATTGCAGGCAGCGCCTTAGTGGGGAAGGATGGGAATCCAATTCGGGAGGTCGCGCTCGATGGGGCTGATTCTTCTGATCATCATCTGGCTGATCACATTGGTGAGCACGTATTTTTTCGTGGCCAAGACGTGGTGGCTGCCAGTGGGGGCTTCGGCCGCGGCCCCGGGAATCGATCATCACTTCACGGTCACGTTTATCCTCATGGGCGTGGTGTTTGTGGTAGCGCAGCTTGCACTGGGATACCTCGTGTGGCTTTACCGCGAGCGCGGTTCTTCGTCATCTAAGGTGACGTATTCGCACGGGAACACCACAATGGAAATTGTGTGGACGGTGCTGACTACCATTCTCTTTGTGGGGCTGAACTTGGCGAGCAGCTCGATTTGGGCCTCCGAGCGTTTCCGACCCGCCGCAGCCGATTCCGTGCGCGTGGAAGTTACGGGGATGCAGTTTGCCTGGTATTTCCGCTATCCCGGACCGGACGGGCAGTTTGGGGCAACGAAGCCGGAACTCGAGGACGCCTCAGCCGGCGGCGAAGCAGCGCTTGGCCTCGATACGAAAGACCCGGCCTCGAAGGACGACGTAGTGACGGGAACAATGGTCGTGCCCGTGAACCGCGAAGTCGAAGTGATTTTGCGCGCTCACGACGTCATCCACAGTTTCTTTATTCCCACCATGCGCTTTAAGCAAGACGCCGTGCCCGGCTTGGCGATCCACATGCATTTCACCCCGGTGCAAACGGGAGACAATGAAATTCTATGCGCCGAGCTCTGCGGTCTGGGACACTACAAGATGCATGGCATGTTGAAAGTCGTTAGTCAACAAGAGTTCGATAAATGGATGGCGGAACGGGAGGCGGAGAAGCAATAACATGGCTACTCACGAATTCTCTGCCCAGGAATCACACGCGCACGCAGCCCCACAGGGATTTATTCGAAAGTGGGTCTTCAGCCTGGACCACAAAGTCATCGGACTCCAATATTATTTCCTCGCGCTGGCTGCGGTGTTCGTCGGGATGTTTCTGTCGCTGCTGATGCGCATCCATTTGATCTGGCCGACAGCGACGTTGCCGCTGCTCGGCGACATCAAGCCGGAGACGTACCTCACGCTTGTGACCATGCACGGCACCATCATGGTTTTCTTTGTGCTGACGACGGCGCCGCAGGGAGGCTTCGGGAATTACTTCCTGCCCATTCAGATCGGAGCGCCGGACATGGCGTTCCCGGTGCTGAACATGCTGTCCTTCTGGACTACTTTCCTGGGCTTCGTCGTGATGATCGCGGCATTTTTCGTGGCCGGGGGAGCGCCTCTGCATGGTTGGACAGGCTACGCACCACTGAGCGCGCTGCAATCGGCCGGTCCAGGCGAGGGCCTGGGCGCGGACTTATGGATCATCAGCATCGCCATTTTCTGTATCGGCGCGCTGATGGGAGCACTGAACTTCATTACCACAACGCTTGATATGCGCGCCAAAGGCATGACTATGATGCGCATGCCGCTGACGTGCTGGGCGTGGTTCGTCACCGCTATCCTGGGCCTGCTCGCGTTCGGCGTGCTGCTTTCCGGCGGCATTCTCCTGTTGATGGACCGCAACCTCGGCACGAGCTTCTTCGTGCCGCTGGTTACCATCAACGGCCAGCTCACGGGTCATCGGGGCGGTTCGCCGCTTCTGTGGCAGCACCTGTTCTGGTTCTTCGGCCATCCGGAGGTTTACATCGCGATCTTGCCGGCCATGGGCATGTGCTCGCAGTTGCTCTCGGTGTTCTCGCGCAAGCCAATCTTCGGCTACAAAGCCATGGTGTACGCCATCATGGCCATTGGGTTCCTCGGCTTCATGGTCTGGGGACATCACATGTTCATGAGCGGTATGAGCCCTTATACCGCTTTTGCGTTCTCGATCATGACCATGGCCATCGGTGTCCCTTCGGCCATAAAAACTTTTAACTGGCTGGGCACCCTTTGGGGCGGGCGCATTCGCTTTACGTCGCCCATGTTGTTTGCCATAGGATTCGTTTCGCTCTTCGTCGTGGGCGGAATCAGCGGCCCGTTCCTGGCGCAGCCCGTGCTCGACATTCAGTTGCACGATACCTATTTCGTGCCGGCGCACTTCCATCTCATCATGGGTGTAGCGTCCATCTTCGGCATTTTTGCCGCGACCTACTATTGGTTCCCCAAGATGTTCGGGCGCATGATGAACGAAACTCTGGCGCTCTGGCACTTCCTGTTTAGCTTCATCGGCACGTATGCGATCTTCATGCCCATGCACTATCTGGGCATGGCGGGGATGCCGCGGCGTTACTCGCAACTTACCGAGGTCGCTTACCTGCACGACCTGATTCCTCTGCAAAAATTCATCACTTACGCGGCGTTCGTAACCATCGCTGGTCAATTGATCTTCGTGGTGAATCTCTTTTGGAGCATGTTCAAGGGGAAGAAGGCCAGCGACAATCCGTGGGAAGCGACAACGCTGGAATGGACCACGGCGACGCCGCCACCTCACGACAATTTTGGCGGACGCACGCCGGTCGTGCACAACGGCCCGTATGAGTACAGCGTGCCCGGCGCGCCGCGCGATTACGTGATGCAGAGCGATCCGGAAATTAAGCCGGCCCACTAAACATCCATGGCAAGTCTCTCCACCACTGCGACGCTAGCCGATCCCGAGATTTCCCGGGGCGATGACGGCTTTGTGCCTCCGGTTCTGGGAGGTGGCGGAGACGATAGTCCCGGCGCGGGTTTGCCAGACTACGCCACGCGCTTGCGCCGGGCGCGGCTGGGCCTGCTTGTAGCGCTGACGCCAATCCTCATGCTGTTTGTGTCGTTTACGAGCGCTTACGTGGTGCGCCAGGGATTGCCCACACTCGATCCCCGTACCAACACCATGGTTCACGACTGGATCCCTTTAGCACTGCCCAGACTGTTGCTGGTCAATACCGGTGTTCTGATCTTGAGCAGCGTGTTCATGGAATTGGCCCGCCGCCAAATCAAGGGCCGAGCGGCGCTGGCATCTGTAACTTCTGTTCAGGGAGTCCCCTCGAGCGACCAGATAAATATTCCGTGGCTGCCCATGACTCTTGCGCTTGGGCTTTTATTTCTGTTTGGGCAATGGGCGGCCTGGTGGCAGTTGGCCGCCAATGGTTTCTACGTTGCTACTACGCCCAGCAGTTCGTTTGTTTATTTGCTGACGGGAACACATGCCATCCATTTGATGGGCGGCGTTCTCGCGTTGTTGGCAGCAGGCGTCGCTTCGCTCTTGCACCGCTCTTTGACGACGCGGAGCATCGTGGTGGATGTGACCGCGTGGTACTGGCATTTCATGGCTGGATTGTGGATTTACATTTTGTGTTTGCTGGAGTTTGCCAAGTAATCGTACGTTTCTGACCAGGAGGCCGAACGCATGGCTGATTCCGCGTTGCACGACATCCCGTCGGTCTACGAACCGTCGCTGTTTGGAACCTACTCCAAGAAAATCGGGATGTGGCTGTTCCTGCTCTCCGATTCGCTGACGTTTGGCGCGTTGCTCTATGCCTACAGCTACGGGCGCATTTCCACGGCGAATTGGCCAACGCCGTTCCATTCTGCGAGCATCGTGAACGCCACCATCATGACGGCATTCCTGCTCACCAGTTCGCTGACAATGGTCTTGGCGGTGCGAGCTTCGGTGGACCGCAATGCCAAAGCGCAGACACTCTGGTTGCTCGCCACGATGGCTTGCGGCGCGGGATTCATCATTCTTCACGGGCGGGAATGGAGCAATCTCATTGCAGAAGGCTTGACCCTGCCCATGTTCCCCGCGGTCCCCGGCCATGAAGCCGCCAGCGAATTTGCTAACGTTTCCAAAACAGTGCCGCAGTTTGCGGCGACGTTTTTCGGCCTGACCGGGATGCACATGCTGCACGTCACGCTGGGCGTGATTTATCTCGGCGTGGTCGCACTGCGGCGAAAGTTCATACCGATTCTACTGATTCTTTGGCTGGTGGCTTGGCTGGCCACGCCGGCTTATAGCCCGTTCCACTACGGCGCCCACGTTCTGCTGATCGCGGCCATCGTGTGCGGAATTATCCTGTGGCTGAAGCCCAAGGTCTACGACTCTTCCGATGTTGAAGTAGCCGGACTGTACTGGCACTTTGTGGACCTTGTGTGGATGTTCATCTTTCCTTTGGTCTATTTGATGTCGGCAAAGATTCTCTAGGAGCTGGAGCGGATATGGACACCTTTCAACAAGCTCTCGCGGAACGCGCCGCGGAACAGCAACGCCATCACGGGAAGGCGCTGTTCTTCTGGGTCTGGGGTGCGCTGCTGATCATGACAGGCATCGAAGTGTACCTGACCTATCAAAATATGCGGCCCGTGAAGATGCTGACCATTCTGATGGGGTTGTCGCTGATCAAGGCCGCGCTGATCATCGGCTACTTCATGCACTTAAAGTATGAAGTATCGAGCATGAAGTGGGTTACAATGTGTTCGGTGGTCGCGTGTCTGGTCTTGATGACCATCTTTTTCTTTCCGGATGCGTTTCGCATTCTTTATCTGGGAGTGAAATGAGATTTCGCGCCGCTCTGCTCTTCTCGGCGTTCTTCCTGTGGGCCGCGCCCGCGTTTAGCCAGGGCTGCGCCATGTGTTATAGCTCGGCGCAAGCGAGCACGAAGGACGGACAGAGGGCGATTAGTAAAGGCGTCGCGGTCCTGGTGGTTCCTCCGATTGGATTCATGACCCTTGGCGTGGGATTGGCGCTTCGTTACGGAAGAAAGCGCGACTTGGAGCAAAGCTGAGCTGAACCAATCGCACTGTTCCGTGGGAATAGTGCGCACACGCCTGAGTGAAGTCCAACTACCTCATCACTGACCTGATTCCTGCGGCGGAGTCCTGTTGAGCCAACCTCTTGCCCCGGAAAGACTGTGCCGCTTTTTCCTCATCAATAAGGAATGGAATCGGGCGAGGGATTCTCGGTCCGAGGGAAAACTTGCACCGTGCCGACAGGCTGGTTCAGGTTTCAAGGTCCGATGCGAGCTCACCAACGCTCTTGGATCAAACACAGGGAATTTGGGATGGAGGAATGAGTGGTCGGGGCGTCCGGATTTGAACCGGAGACCTCCTGCGCCCAAGGCAGGCGCGCTACCAGGCTGCGCTACGCCCCGACATGAACTCCTTTATTCATTCTAAAGCACTTCCCAACTTTACTCCTAATCCGAGTCGTCATTTTTGGCCTCACTGTGCCAAAACTGTGCCAAATACTTCTACTGAATTGTGGCTGTGCCAGAATCCAGCGACATCTCATTGGCCTGGCGGTTCATTTTCTCCAAAGCCTCTCGCTTCATCTGCAATTTCATCTGCGAATACTTCTTGAAGACCTTTGCGTCGCCCTGTCGAAGGAGTTGCGTAACCCACTCGTCGGCTACCCCGCCTGCACTGAGCCTGGTCGCATAGGTGGAGCGCAGGTCATAGATCCTGAAGTAGGGAACTCCTGCGCGTTTCAGTGTCTTCCGCCATGCAGTCTTGAGATTCTTATGGTGACCGGACGGATTTTTGTCACTTGGGAACAAGAAGGGCCCGATCCCCGAGATCAGCATCTGGCTTTTGAAGGCTTCGATCGCTAGAGGCGTCAGGGGAATTTCAGCGATACCGTTCGGAGTCTTGGAGTCGGGTATCCAAACGGTGGCATTCACAAAGTCCACTTGGTCCTTCCTCAAGGGTGTGAGCTCCTTGTACACCCTGAGTCCCGTCTCTGTGATGATCTGAACGATATTCCGAAGATGTGGCGGAGCCTGCGATTCAATGCGGCGTTGCTCTGACCAGGTAACGTAGTGAGGCCGAAAGAGGCCCCTCACCGCCACTGGGAATTCAACGCCCCAACAGGGATTGGCTTGCAGGAGCTTCTTGCGCACCGCTACGTTCAGCATCCGCCTGAGAACCCTCAGCTCCTGATGAACCGTAGTTGGCTTGAGCACTCCCATTTGCCTGTAGCCGAGCGCGGTTCTGACTCGAACCGTTTTTCGAAGGCGGTCACGAAGATACAGCTCGATTTCATCCGCCGTGATTTCCACCAGTTTCCTCGGACCGAAAGCACCCTTGATGTGCTTTGCGACTCTTAGATTTACCTGGTGGGTCTTCTCTGCTCGCATGGGCGGTTTCGAATAGTTTTCCAGGAAGAAATCCGCCCATTGCTCCAGACTCAACTTTTCGCCTTTCCGTACCACATCCAGAACATTGCTATCTCTGGCCTGAAGCCGTTCCCGCAACAGCTGTTGAGCCTCCTGCCAGTCTTGCGTGAAGGTGGATTCCCTTCGTCGCGCGCCGCTCCTATCGCGATAGCGAATCCACCAGAACGACGTCTCCTTTCTTCGATATACAACACCATCGTATTTTCGTGACCTAGGCATTCTCCATCTCCTGTTTGAAGGAAGCGCGGAATGTTTCGAGATCCGATTTGAGAAACCGGATATTGCGACCCATTACGCGGAGATGGGGAATCTGCTTACGCTCAACCCAAAGATACACAGATTGAGAACTAACGCCAAGATACTTCGCCGCTTCTCTTACTGTCATTGGATATTCTTCTGGGTGAAGAGCGACGCTTTCGTTGGGATCAAGGAGCACGCGTTGATTCATCGTAGACCGCCCCGCTCTTGATTCGATTCATGCGTCGACGTAATACAAATGCCCCAGTCCCGAGCCTCGGCGGTACTCTTGCGGTCGAATTGGCCCATTGAGACACCTCTGAACTGGGTTCGCAAGGCAGGAGCGATAGGTGATTGTCTTTCGTGCTCACGTCCAGCAATTATGGGATTGCAGGTATCTCTCCTTTCTTTATCTGTGGCTCGTTTTTTCCCTTCGGAGAGGGACGATCTGAACAGTTTTCCAGATGACGACATCCGTTGGACTGATATCTTGTCTCTCAGCTCACCTAGTAAGTTCACTCTGGACTCGTATAGCGACGGGCTTGCTGAAGGGCGCGGGGAATGCTGTCGTGAGGACGCCGTATTCTCGCGCACACCGAATTGGGTTAAACGGGAGTTCATGTTTCTTACGCGGTCTTTGTGAGGACCTCTCCTTGGATCTGTTCTCGATTCTGATTGTTGGTCTGTTGGCCTAGCCAGGTTTTGAATTCGTCATCGCGCTTGAAGAGGACCTTCAGCGCCTCCGTGATAACGTATGATGGGGTGGAGTCGATGAACTTCGCATACTGGTCGAGCTGTTCTTTAACTGACTCTTCGACACGAGCCTGAACCGTCACCGACTTTGGTTGTTTGGGTGGTGCCTTTATGATCGCCATGTTGCCCTTGCCTTCGTCTTAGTTGGATTTGTCTGACATCTTGTATTACTGCTTGCCTTCTCCGATTCCTGCACGCGGCCAAAACACGGTCACGCTTCCTGCGTGACGGGCGGGAGCGACCCCGAAACCTTTTTGGGCGGCTCTGGGCCGAAAAAGTGGGGTCGCTCCCGCCCAATCTGGTGTTTTTTTCTGTGTCACTTTTTTCATTCTCGTGTCGTTTATTTCCTCGTGTTTCCGAAACTTAAGCGCATCACAAGGTGAAGAAGGTGGTGAAGACGAGGCTGAAGTACGTAATTCCTACCTTCTTCACCCCCTTCACCCAAATTCTCGCCGCGCACCGAAGGAAACTTCCTGTTGGGCTGGAGCGACCCGGGGGATCAATTTGGCCACGGAACCGTGTGCAAAAGTGGGGTCGCTCCAGCCCAACACAGGGTTTTGCCCGCGTCCAAATTGATCGTCGCGCCATGCGCAACCTCTTGTTCCTTGTGCACTTGCTCGATCGCCAAGGTGACCGCGAGGGTGACGCATATGGTGATCTGGGTCTTTCATGCACACTTCACCTTCCCGCGTTGCAAGTAGCGATCGAGGCTCTTTTGAAATAGTCATGCCCCACATCAGTAGTAAGAGTTCAATGGCGTCCTCTACTTACTAGGGAACATCCAGTCGGAGAAAAGTGAGAAAAATCTTTAATCCCTCGAGGGGTCCCAGGTTGCCAGAGAAATCCGGCCACAGCCCCCTACTTATTAAAGGAACATCGAGAAGGGAAAAAGTAAGAAAAATATTAATCCCCCTGGAAAAGTCTAAGCTGGCAAAGAATTCCCGATCACAGCCCTCCACTTATTTAAGAAACATCCAGAAGTCGAAAAAGGAGAAAAAATCTTGGTACTAGTACATTTTTCTGAAAGTTGCCCGGAGGGATGCGCCCACAGAGGGGAGGAGAGAACAGGAGACTAAATCCGGTAGTTCGCATCGTTCTGAGTCTTAAGAACTCCTTGAACGAAGTGCATTGATAACCGTTTCAACGCCAGGGTCCGCTTGGCTTCCACGTCTTCGTGAACGAATGTCCTTCTTGGACGGTGCGGACCGGGAGAGCGAGAAAGTTTCGGATAGCTTCCATCACCGCCTTGAATTCAGTCTTCTCGACGTAGGACTTGTTCTTCGCGCAAAACGCGGTC
>WNFC01002957.1_pt1 | contig 18326 bp, 15 predicted proteins | sample 5400541 | NCBI WGS metagenome assembly WNFC01 (sample SAMN13153342, study PRJNA577476) | soil metagenome | isolation source: 120 cm saprolite under Douglas fir tree site 2 hole 2 replicate 1 | place: USA:California | collected 2015-04-18 | reverse complement strand
CTCGACCTGGGAGCCGATGACTACGTCGCCAAACCCTTCGGCATGAACGAGGTGCTGGCTCGCGTGCGCGTTGCCCTGCGACGCGCCGCACAGGCCCCGAGCGGCACCGAGCCACGGTTTCAGGCGGGACCACTCTCGGTTGATTTCGCGCGGCGGCGGGTGCAGGTCGATGGGCGAGAGATTTCCTTGACACCCACGGAGTATGACCTGCTCAAGGTCTTCATCACCCATCGTGGCAAGATTCTCACGCGGCAGCAGCTCCTCAAAGATGTCTGGGGAGTCCAGACCCATGACAGGACACACAGCTTGCATGTCTACGTGGCGCAGCTGCGCCAGAAAATCGAACCGGACCCCGAGCACCCGCGCTTGATCCTCACCATTCCGGGCGTTGGTTACCGTTTCAATGACGACCTCGAGAATGACGACACCGAGCACAAGGAGAAAGAAAGGGACGGGCAAGCGTCTTGAGGAAATCTTGAGTTAACTTCTGCGCACCATGAGAACATTCAGAAATGACACCATGATATCCAGAACGCGTGTTGACAGTTTTTCAGGTACACTGGAAGGAGCAAGGAGCGGAGTAGCCCGTTATAGGCACGTTCGCTTCGTGCTCAGGAGGAGACGATGAATACACGACGCTGGCTCCTGCCTTTTACGTATGGAGTCGACATGCAGGCGATCGATTCCGTGGTCAGCCTGGCGGAAAGCGCTGGGACCATGCTGGTGGCACTATCGCTGGTCTTTGTGCCCAAGGATCGAGGGTCACGGGGAGCCCGCCTGGAACATATCCAGCAATCGAAAGACTTCCTGGAGGTCGTCAAGTGGAAGGCAGCCAGACGCCAGACCCTGGTAGAATACCACGAAGTTTTTACCGGGGATGTGTTTGAGAGTATTGCGGCGCTCGTGCATGACCTGAGCTGCGACAGCATGATCCTGGTGAGTAATGGAAAGTACGACGCATTGTTGCACGGCTACGAGTTGAAACACTTGCTCATTGAGCCGCCTGGATCCTTTATCCTGCTGCGCCTGCCAACGCCGCCGGAGCGATCGCACCTGGGAGCGCGGTTCCTGTCCTGGCTGCGCCAGTTCCTGGGGCAACAGGGCGAGGCCAGGTTGGTACAGGCACCGGAAGCGGATGGCCATTTGCAATCAAGATGGATGAGCATCGCCGAAGGTGATCCTGTTCCTGGGAAGGAAAGGAGTTAACGTGCATGCCTAGAGCACGCATTTTACTGGTGGAAGACGATGAGGCCCTGCGCGACGTAGTGGAACGCAATCTCCTGGCGCGTGGGCATGACGTGAGCATCGCGGCTGATGCCCGGAGCGCGCTGGAGCAATTGCATGCCACCCCCTTTGATCTCATCGTGCTGGATATCAACCTGCCCGATCAGACAGGCTGGGAGGTACTACGTGCTGCTCAGCGCGAGGGATGCCTTCCACACGAGGTGGAAGGCCACAAACTGCCGGTGGTGGTCCTCTCAGCGGTACGGGTGAGCGCGGGCCGGTTGGCGGAATTTCGTCCCCTGGCATACCTGCCCAAGCCGTTTCCGATCGAGGCGCTGCTGCGCCTGGCGGAGGAGGCGGCAAGCCGCAGAAATGAGAGTAGAGATATACTGGACGTAGAGAATCCAGCGTCCAACGAGGAGGAACTGCATGCTTGATCTGATTGTCGTTGTGGTAACCATTGTCTCGTTTCTCGCGTTCATCGGCTTCACCGAAGGCTGCGAGCGCCTGTAAAAGATGAGGGCGGCTATGTATGGCACGTTGCAAAAACAAGCCACGAAATGAGCAGAGAAATGAAGGGCAAAAGTAAAACTGTACTATGCCCTGATCTACGTCAAACGGACGAAGACCGACGAACCTTGAAAAGTAATCACGAAGGAGCTGCCTAATGAAGCGGTACAAAAAGGCATCAGACTACGCCCCCGTTCTTCCTACTTACGAGACAGAAATTGTATTTGACCTGTTAAAGAAGGTAGTCGTTTATGCCAGACAGTCTACAAAGAATCAAGTTCACAAAGCGGTTTTTTCAAGAGAGATGCAAACAGACGTGCTCATTGCAAAAGCCATTTCTCTTGGATGGCCTGAAGATGCAATTATCTTGTATATTGAGAACTTACGGAAAGACGGAACCATAAAGGCAGCATCAGGCAGGTTACGCATTGATGAGCGTGAAGGACTTTCAGCAGTTGTTGAGAGGATTGAAAAAGGCGAAATTAGTGCGGCCATGGTTAGTAGGGTAGATAGGTTATTCCGTGATGAAACGGAAATCGAACCAAACAAGTTTATACTTGCCTGCAAGTTTCACCGTGTTTACATTATCACCCTTGAGCGTGTGTATAACTTTGCCAATCCCGACGATTGCGAAATCTTTAGAGAAAAGTGTCGTCAGGCAGCAGCAGAGCTTAGGACGTTCAAAGAAAGGTTGGGTGGCCCGAAAGACTTAGCGGCTCAAGCGGGGTATTATGACGGGAGAGCTTTAACCATCGGTTTCTTCATTGACCATCGACAGACAATTATCATACACGGCAATGAGGTTGATAATCCGCAATGGAAGAAGCTTAACAACTATCCTCCACATCAAGCAGTCATTGAAGAGATTTACGATTTGCTTGTAGCGAATGGTTGGGATATCCCAAAGACATACCGCCAAATACGGCAGCGCCCCGTACTCTTCCCTGATTTTGAGTCATGGGTAGGTGAGGCATCGGCAAAGAAGGTGTTTTTGTTGAAAGTTCCAGGTGGCTACCAAATGTCATACAAGGCTTTTCTGCATATGTTATGCAATGTTACCTTAATTGGTTACTGGCCGTACAGGGGAACCATCAGGAAACATAATCACCCCGCCGTTATCGATGAACAACGGTTCTGGATAGGTTTTTACCTTGTGTCGGATGTTACGCCAGAGGGTGAATTGATAGAAAGAGAGAGCCGAAAGCGATATGCTAAGGAGCGTACACAACAGCAGAACCCGCGCCCTATTGCTCTACTTGAAAAGGTCATTGAGTCACCAGACCCAAAAAAGGCAGTATATGTACACCCCGTATATAATGATTGGTACTACCAGTCTGTATGGAGAGGTGCATTAGAAGGCCCATACCCTGAAAAATTTTCGATGCTGGTTACTCAGGTTGATGCTATTGTCATGGCAAAGATGCGAGAACGAATAGCGGCCCCAACCGACCTTGACGAGTTACGAGAGCTATTAGCAGCGATTGTTCAGAACTACCAGAAGGCAAGGCAAAATACAATAGATAGGCTTGATGAAATAGAGTCACAAATGCAAGCAGCCTTAACCTCTCTTCTGGATAAAAAAACCAAGCCAGCAACCAGAAGCGCACTGAACGAGATATACGCGCAACTAGCAGCAGAGAGAGACAGTCTTGAAGCAAGCCTAACCCCTAGTGACGATAGCGAAGAAGCGCAGATAATCGCCCACCATGAGAAGCTACAAGGCTTTATGAGCATTGATGAAATGTCCGATGAGCATATGCAAATATTGGTAAAGGCGATGATAAAGCGTATAACGTTTGAGGGGATATCATGCCATTTTATCAGGCTTCATATCACATGGAGAAGCCCTCAATGGTGTGATGAAGAGGCTATTGTGTGGCGTCTTAATGGTCGCGCCCCGCTATGGACGCAAGAAGAAATAGCACTGGTTATTGACTGCTACCCAACGGTAGCACAGCTTGATCTTATGCGGCAATTGCCGCGCCGTACATGGTTCAGCATAAAAATGAAAGCCTCGAAAGAAGGCGTACAGCGTTTAGTACGTACACAGTCACAAATTCCAGACATTAACTTGTCATGGGAAGACGTACAAGTAATAGAACAGTACAACTTATCCCCTAGTCTGGTAGTTTCATCAGACATTCATGTTACGTGGTGCAGATCAGCGCCAACCCTGGCGAGACCTTCCTGGATCGCATGATCGCCCTGGTCGAGGGGGCGAAGCGGCAGCGGACGCCCAATGAAATCGCGCTCAATGTGCTGATCGCCAGCCTGACCATCATCTTCTTGCTGGTGGTGGTCTCGCTGGAGCCGTTCGCCATTTACTCGGGCCAGGCGGTGTCGGTCACGACGCTGATCGCGCTGCTGGTGTGCCTGATCCCGACGACCATCGGCGGCTTACTCTCTGCCATCGGCATCGCGGGCATGGACCGGCTGGTGCAGCGCAACGTGCTGGCCATGAGCGGACGCGCGGTGGAGGCGGCGGGCGACGTGGACGTGCTGCTGCTGGACAAGACCGGCACGATTACGCTGGGCAATCGCCAGGCCACGCGCTTTATGCCGGTGCGCGGCGTGGACGAGCGCGAGTTAGCCCACGCGGCCATGCTCTCCAGCCTCTCGGATGAGACGCCGGAAGGCCGCTCGATTGTGGAGTTAGCGAAGGAACACTACGGCCTTTCGGACGCAGTGGCTCCTGGAACCACCTTCATCCCCTTCTCGGCAATGACGCGCATGAGCGGGGTCGATCTGAATGGAGCACAGGCACGCGATGGGGCAACGGCACCAGTCCACACGATTCGCAAAGGGGCGTCGGATGCCGTCGCCGCCTACGTGGCCGAACACGGCGGTGACACATCGCATAATGACGAACTGAAGGTGCTGGTAAATGGCATCGCCACTGTCGGCAGCACGCCGCTGGTGGTGGCCGAGACCGAGGCGGGCTCGGATGGGCTGACGGAAAAGGCGCGCGTGCTGGGGGTGATCGAACTCAAGGATATCGTCAAAGGTGGCATGCGCGCGCGCTTCGACGAGATGCGGCGTATGGGCATCCGCACGATCATGATCACCGGTGACAACCAGCTGACGGCTGCCGCCATCGCCAAGGAGTCAGGAGTTGACGACTTCCTGGCACAGGCGACGCCAGAGAACAAGATGAAGCTGATCAAAGAGCAGCAGACGGGTGGGCGCATGGTGGCGATGACGGGCGACGGTACCAACGACGCCCCGGCGCTGGCCCAGGCGGATGTGGGCGTGGCGATGAACACGGGGACGCAGGCAGCCAAGGAGGCGGCCAATATGGTCGATCTCGACTCCAACCCGACCAAGCTGATCGAGGTTGTGGAGGTAGGCAAGCAACTGCTGATCACGCGCGGCGCGCTGACGACCTTCAGTATCGCCAACGACGTGGCCAAGTACTTTGCCATCATCCCGGCCGCGTTCTCGATCACCTATCCGCAGCTGCAGGCCCTGAACGTCATGCGCCTGGCGACGCCACACAGCGCGGTGCTCTCCGCGGTGATTTTCAATGCGTTGATCATCGTCGCGCTGATCCCGCTGGCGTTGCGCGGGGTGAAGTACCGCCCGATTGGAGCGGGTCCGCTGCTGCGTCGCAACCTGCTGATCTACGGGATTGGCGGGATTATCATCCCGTTCATCTTCATAAAAGCCATCGACTTGATTTTGATGGTGCTGGGCCTGTCGCTCTAAGCAGCCGCGGGTGTGCGGCAGCCTGGTCCACCTGGAGTAGGCTGCCGGCCATTCTCTCTCAGAAGGAAGTGGAATTATGAGTAAAGCTACACTGACATCGCCTGACCAGGCCCCGCAGGAGGCGCCGAAGCAGTCATTCTGGCGCAACATCATGAACAAGTATATCCGCCCGGCGGTGGTGATGACGCTGCTCCTGACGATCCTCACGGGCCTGATCTATCCCGGCGTCGTTACGGCGCTGGCGCAACTGATCTTCCCATACCAGGCCAACGGCAGCCTGCACTACGTCAATGGCAGGCTGATGGGCTCGGATCTGATCGGACAGTACTGGACATTGGCCAAGTACTTTCACGGGCGGCCCTCGGTGACCGTCAACCCGTCTACTGGCACGCCCGAGCCGTATGCCGCCGACAACTCTACCGCCTCGAACCTGGGGCCGACCAACAAAGTGCTGATCCAGGAGGTGCAGCAGCGCGTCGCCGCACTGAAAAAGGAGAATCCCAACGCGCCCCCTGGTCCGGTGCCGGTGGACCTGGTGACCAGTTCGGGATCGGGGCTGGACCCTGACATCACGATCGCCGCCGCCCTCTACCAGGTACCTCGTGTAGCAGCTGCGCGAGGACTCAGCCAGAGCAGGGTGCAACAGCTCGTGATGGATAACGTCACCGGGCGGTTCCTGGGTATCTTTGGCGAGCCATACGTTAATGTGCTCCAGTTGAATCTGGCGCTGGACGCCCTGAAATAGTGACCTGGCAGGGGCAAGCCCTGGTCCCTCGATAAATCGGGGACCTACTACGTTCGCTAAAGTCACATTGCAGCGTGGCTCAGCGTAGTGGCACCCCTTGCGGGTGCCAGGGCTTCACAATTAGAGTGCGGAATAAGAGGTAGGATCACCATGGCCGAGCAACCGCCCGACGAACCACGGCAGCGCGAGGAGGGACGCCCCGATCCGGAGGAACTGCTGCGGCGCTATAGCTTGCGTGACAGGGACCTGGGAGTTTCTCCCCCTGCCACACCAGCTACAGGTGCGCAAGCCGACCCGCAAAGCGGGGGCTACCCGCACAAGCGTGGCCGCTTGCGCGTCTACCTGGCCTCGGCGGCCGGGGCGGGCAAGACCTATACCATGCTGAACGAGGGACACCGCCGCGAGGGCCGGGGCACCGACGTTGTGGTCGGCTATGTAGAAACGCATGGCCGTCCCCAGACGCAGGCACAGATCGGGGACCTGGAGATCGTCCCGCGCAAACAGGTGACCTATCGCGGGGTGACACTGGAGGAGATGGATACCGAAGCCGTCATCGCCCGTCATCCCAAAGTGGCACTCATCGATGAGCTGGCCCACACCAACGTGCCCGGCTCCAAGCACGCCAAACGCTATCAGGACGTCGAGGAGATTCTCGATGCGGGCATCGATGTGGTCACCACGCTCAATATCCAGCACCTGGAGAGCCTGAACGACCTGGTGGCCGGTATCACCGGCGTGCGCGTGCGCGGACGCTGCCCGACTGGATCCTGGACCAGGCCGACGAGGTGGAGTTAATTGACATCTCCCCGTACGCGCTCCGTCAACGCATGAAGCATGGCAATATCTATCCACCCGAGCGTGTAGAAACAGCCCTCAACAACTTCTTCCGCGAGGGGAACCTGACAGCCCTGCGTGAACTGGCGCTGCGGCGTACCGCGGAAAAGACCGAGGAGCAGCTGCAGGAGTTCATGACCGAGCACGGGATCAACAAGCTGTGGCTTGCCAATGAACGGGTGCTGGTGGGCTTCGATGCACGGCCGCACACGCGCCAGGTTATCCGGGATGCCTGGCGGCTAGCTCACGGCCTGCACGCTGACCTGATCGCGGTCACGATCCGGCCGGAGGGGTACCTGGCCTTCACGAGCAAACTCATCGGGTGGCTCAAGTACGGCGGAGATGCGAAGCGGTACCGGGAGGCTGCGCAGCGCCGGCTGGAAGCGCACGCGCTGCTTGCTGAAGACCTGGGGGCCGAGGTGATCCGCACGAAGAGCAGTGATATTGCTAAAGCGCTGGTCCAGATCGCCAGGGAGCACCAGGTGACGCAGATTGTCCTGGGTCAACCAGCACGCAGTCGCTGGGAAGAGATCATCCGCGGCTCCATTATCAATCGTATATTGCGGTTGAGTTCAGATATGGATATTCATCTCGTGCCACGCAGCGGCGAGGATGAAGCGTGAGGCTAAGATGATGGATTCCATATACATTCATATCCCACGGCACGAAATGAGGACAGGAAGTTGTATGGCATGATCCTTTCCACTGTAGCGCTCTACGCAGGCTTTCTGCTCATCATCCTCGTGCTGGTCAAGCCGATCGGCGGCTACCTGGCACGTGTCTTTGCTGGCGAGCGGACCTTCCTAGACCCGGCACTGCGCCCGGTCGAGCGTTTCATCTATGCGCTCTGCGGCATCGATGCAGAGCAGGAGATGAATAGCAAGCAGTACGCACTCGCCTTCGTGCTCTTCAGCCTGGCGGGAACCCTACTGCTGTACGCGATCCTGCGCCTGCAGGCGTTCTTGCCATTTTACGACCCCGTGCACCTCATCACACCTCTGACCCCCGACCTGGCCATGAACACCGCCGTCAGTTTCTCCACGACCACGACGTGGCAGGCGTACGCTGGCGAAACAACTATGAGCTACGCGAGCCAGATGTTCGGACTCGTCTCCCAGAATTTCCTGGCCGGGGCTGGCGGGCTCGCCGTCGGCATCGCCTTTATCCGCGGGTTCGCTCGTCAACACACTGAAACGCTGGGGAACTTCTGGGTGGACCTGGTACGGGGAACACTGTGGGTGCTCCTGCCGGCGTCAATACTTGTGAGCCTGGCGCTGGTCTGGCAGGGCGTCCCGATGAACTTCAACCCGTACACCGTCGTGCATACGCTCTCGGGAGGAATGCAGACGATTGCGCAGGGGCCGGTCGCCGCTATGGAGAGCATCGAAAACCTGGGCACGAACGGGGGCGGGTTTTTCAACGTCAACGGCGCGCACCCCTACCAGAACCCCGCCATGCTCACCAATGTGCTCGAGATGCTGTCCATTGCCGTCATTCCCGCCGCCCTGACCAATACCTTCGGGCGCATGGTTGGCCGTCCCCGCCAGGGGTGGCTGCTGTTCTGGGTGATGGTCTTCCTGTTCGTGGTGGCATTAGGATTGGGAACCTGGGCGGAGCAGAGCGGCAACCCCGCGCTGACACCCGCTGTCGGAACGTCTCAACCGAATATGGAGGGCAAGGAGGTGCGCTTCGGCGTCAGCGGCTCGATCCTCACCGCAGTGACGACCTCGAACGGGGCCACGGGTTCCACCAATTCGGCGCACGATAGCTATACCCCGCTGGGTGGGGCGGTGCCGCTGACGAACATGTTCCTGGGGGAAATGATCTTTGGCGGCCTGGGGACCGGCATCTACAGCATCCTGATGGTGGCCCTGCTGGGGCTGTTTCTCACCGGCCTCATGATCGGGCGCACGCCGGAATATATAGGCAAGAGAATCGAGCCACCGGAGATGAAGCTCCTGGCGATTTATACGCTCGTGGGCCCTCTGGGCATACTCGCGCTGACCGCGGTGGCCGTAGCAACTGGCCCTGGGCTGGCTGCGCTGACGACCAATAGTGGCCCGCATGGCCTGACCGAGATCATCTATGCGTACACGTCGTCCTTTGCTAATAACGGGCAGAGCTTTGCGGGGCTCTCTGCCAACTCGCCTTTCTACAACGGGACGACGGCTATAGCCATGCTACTGGGCCGCTTCGGGCTGGCGATTCCTGCGCTGGTCTTCGCTGGCCTGTTCGCGCAGCAGACCAGCAGGCCGATGACGCCAGGCAAACTTCGCACGGACTCGCTGCTGTTTGCTACAGTGATCGTAGGGACGGCGCTGATTGTGGTGGCCCTGACCTATCTGCCTGCCGTGGCATTGGGGCCAATCGTGGAAAATTTGCTGTTGCCGGGTCACTGAGCAGCAGGGAGAGCGCTAAATAGGCAGTAAGAAGACAATTCTGTAAGGATTTCTAGAGAACCAGCTCATGCATTTGCCGAGAGGAGCGTGCCATGAAAGAAAATGAAACACGAAAGCTACCCTCCACAGATGCCGTGGTGGACAGGTGTAGTGAGGAGATGGGCGACCCCGTAGATGAACCCGACCAACGATGGCAAGACCTGCAGTTGCAGTGCCTGCTGCGAAACGAAAAAATCAGATTAGTCATCATTGGCGCGGCTCTGCTCGCGATGATCCTGAGTTTTCTCGTCTTTCTCCGCACGGGAACCGTCCTCCCGTTGTTTGTCACGATGGTGGCCGCGTTTCTGGGCTATAGGCGCATTGACAGGCGCCTCGACACATCTGAAAGATCTCGACCCTGACACACCGGAGGTCGAGTGAAGGAAGTACAGGGGAACCTATGCCAACGATCTACCAGCCGGGCCAACACATCGATCACTACGAAATCATCCGCCTGCTCGGACAGGGAGGTGCAAGCCGTGTCTACCTTGCCCAGGATCGACGGGTGCTGCAAGAGGTCGTGCTCAAGTTTCCCCATGACGATGTGATCGGGGGAGCGGCTGTCTTCGCCCGCTACCAGCGTGAGGCGGAGATCGGCAGACTCCTCAACCACCCACACATTCAGCGACACCTGAATCAGGGTGAGGAGCGGAGCACGGAGTACCTGGTCCTGGAATACCTGCGGGGACAAACACTCAGGGCTGTGATGAAGAAACGCGCGCCTGCGCTGCTCCCGACTGGAGAGGTGTTGCACATCCTCCTCCAGGTAGGTGACGCCCTGGCCTATGCCCATGAGCACGGGGTTATCCACCGCGACATCAAACCAGAAAATATCATGCTTTTGGAGAACGGCGACATCAAAGTGTTCGACTTCGGCATCGCGCTGCTGGAAGGAGAACGCCATGTGCGCTGGCGAGGCTTCTCATCACCGATCGGAACGCCGGACTACATGGCTCCAGAGCTGTTGTGGGGAAAGCCGGGATCGGCACAGTCGGATGTCTACGCGGTGGGGATCGTGCTCTACGAACTGCTCTGTGGGCGGACGCCGTTCGAGGAGCATGATGGGTTCGAGTTCATCACTCCGCACATTTCGCACGATCCGCCGGGGATCCTCGAGTTCAACCCGGCTCTGTCCCCCAATCTGGCGACGGTGGCCATGCAGGCGATCCGGCGTGACCCGGGCAGGCGTTATGCGTCGATGCGAGACCTGCTGCACGATCTAGGCCATTTGGACGAGGTAACGGCTGTCAACTACATTCCTGATCCACCCAGGATTGGTGGGCGTTACCGGCAGGTCATTCGCATAGCCCTCATTGTGCTCATTGTTTGTCTCGCTATCATCGCATTCGGCATGTTTGCACAGTTCGCACACCACATCGTTCACTAGTTCCAGAGAAGCATGTCATATGAGCCTTCCAAACATTGCGCTGTATGGTGTCTTTAGGCAAGGTTCAATGGTGAAGACTAGTCCTTGACCGTGTGACCAGTCACACCATGTCACCCTGAGCCCTTCGCTTCGCTCAAGGGTAAACTCCGCGAAGGGTCTGTCGCGATCGGCAGCCAGATGCTTCGCTGCGCTCAGCATGACAGGGCTGGACCTTTCTGTTGAGGTGGAACGGTCACGTTCATTTGAACCTTGCCTTATATCCACAGATGTACTATTACCCAGGCGGCATAGATACACAGCAGCACCAGGCCAAAGGCCCGACTCAGACGGCGTTTGAAGACACCAACTATCATGCCCACTGTGAGTACGATCGTGAGCGGCATATCCAGGAACAGATAGGAGTGGTAATGCAGGGTTCCTTGCCAGAATAACAACGGCAACGCCACTCCAAGCGCAGCATTGATGCTGTTGCTGCTAAAAATCTCCTCGACACATGCTGCTGCCTCGCCAGTGCGCGTCAGGCTCACTGCGACTACTGTATTGGGCAATGATGTAGCCACGGCGAGCACAAGTAAACCAGTAAGAGCTTGTGGTAGATGTATGTCAGCGGAAACCGTTTGTCCTGATTGCACCATCACAACGACGCCCATCAGAGCAACAACCAGTGAGAGAGCGACCTCGCCACTCAAGCGGAAAACGCGCACCGACGGTGATTTACTCAGATGAATATGGGTATGCGTGACAAGCGATGACGCAGGAGCAGGATGAGAGCGCCTGAGAACGTGTACGATGAGAGCGCTGAATAATCCCAGTACGACCACACTTGCACCCGGCAGGAGGAAGAGCGACGGGTCCGCCTTTCGGATCTCTCCAGCCCCCGGCGCTACTGCAAGCAACGCAAGAATACCCAGGATGCCCAGCATGATGGTGAGCGCATACCAGGCGATGCCGCGCGCATCCTGCGATTCTTGAGCATTGAGAGCAATACCCGGGGCTGCCGGGGAGGCCAGCGTGCAGATACCGAGGATGATGGCAATATTGTAGACGCTGGAGCCGACGATGATGCCTATGCCAACATCGACATGACCACTCATGATCGCGACTGCCGAAGCCACATAATTGGGAATATTGGCCCCGATTGCGCTAAGCAGGCTCAGCATTCCTATGGAGAGGCCGAACATTTCACAGAGCGCTTCAAGCCTGCGCGTAAACCATGCAGAAGTCACCATCACGATGATCAACGAGATGAGAAAGAGGAGCAGCGCAACAGGTAGCAGCGAGAGGATGTTGAGGGAAAGCATCTTCCAATTCCAATTCTAACCGACCAGACTTCCCGGTACTCCTGATGATGTCAAGAGAGATTTTCTTTGAAGTATAGCATACGCGCCCTATCAAAACAAAGATATCTACTCTGGCTTATCTGCGCGCTTGCAGCGACGGTGAGCACTGTGCTATCATCCTCACAACCGCTGCAAGCTAAACGCGGGGAACAATAAGAGTGGGAGTATACATGTTCAAGGGCTGTCTGTGACGGCTGATGACAAGGAAGCAGAAGCGATGGATCAACAGGACAAAGACGCGCCCGAGTCCCCCACGATAAATCGGGGGGCTACAGATCGAGCTGCTTCCAAAGAGCACCTGGCACTCAGCGACGAAGACGATTTTGATTTGATCCTGCTTGGACGAATGGAGGAACGACAAGGCAGCAAGCCAGGAAATATGCGTATACGCGTAACGCTGCCTCAACACCGGCCCTTTCACCGCATCAGGGAAGGGGTGCTTGAAGCCACTGAGGCCGCGGAAGAGCCAGAAGGGCCGCTGGCGCATGCCATGTACTGGTCCAAACGGGCCTTGATTGGCATCCCGATTGCGACTATGCAGGCCGAAGGGGAGCGCCTGAGTAAATTCAAGGCGCTTGCTATTCTCTCTTCGGATGCGATTTCGTCTGTTGCCTTTGCCACCGAAGCAATTCTGATTAACCTGGTGGCGGCCGGTTCGCTGCACCTGGGCTTGACGTTGCCCATTAGCCTGGTGATTCTTGGCCTGCTCACCATCGTGACGCTCTCCTATCGCCAGACCATCCCTGCTTATCCCAATGGCGGGGGGTCGTATATTGTGGCGCGCGAGAACCTGGGAATCCTACCGGGGCTGGTGGCCGCTTCCGCCCTGATGATCGATTACGTGCTCAATGTGGCAGTCTGTGTCGCGGCAGGCGTGCATAACGTGGTCTCGCTTCTTCCTGCACTGCAGCCCTACGTGGTCCCGATGGATCTTGCGCTGGTGGTCGTGATGACGATTCTCAACCTGCGTGGGATCCGTGAGTCGGGGTCGATCTTCGCCTTGCCGACGTATTTCTTCATTGTCAGCGCCTCCCTGCTCATCATCGTGGGATTGGTCAAAGCCTACGTCTTCTTGCACCAGCCGCTCATCGGGCACTTCACTCCCACGGTGCAGGCTATCGAGCCGTTGTCCATCTTTGTCATTCTGCGCTCGTTTGCCACGGGCTGTTCGGCAATGACCGGGGTCGAGGCGATCTCCAATGGTATTCCCATCTTTCGCAAACCCGAGACCCGTAATGCGGCTCTGACGCTGACCTGGATGGCCTTGATTCTGGGTTCGCTCTTCCTGGGGATCACCTTGCTGGCGATGACCTACGCGGTTCAGGCTTCACCTTCAGGTGATCCCACGGTGATGGCAAAGATTGCGCTGCATGTCTTCTCCGGTCCTTTGATCTTCCTGTTTCCTATCTTCCAGCTATCGGTGCTGGGCATCCTGACGCTCTCGGCTGAGACCAGCTACGCCGGCTTTCCGCGCCTGGCCTCCCTATTGGCCCGTGATGGATACTTACCCAGGCAGTTCTCCTTCCTCGGGGACCGGCTCGCCTTCTCCGTGGGCATCATCGCACTCGCTGTGCTGGCCGGTGTCTTACTCATCATCTTTGGGGGGAATACGAACGCGCTCATTAATCTATTTGCCGTTGGCGTCTTCATCGCCTTTACGCTCTCGCAGGCAGGGATGGTGGTCCACTGGTGGCGCTTACGTACGGGCCAGCGCAAATGGCTGCGCAGTTTGCTGATCAATGGAGTGGGGGCCGTAGCCACTGGCCTGGTTGCGCTGGTCGTGGCCTCGACGAAGTTTCTGGACGGCGCCTGGATTGTGGTGATGCTGGTTCCGCTGATGGTACTGCTGTTTATAGGGATTAGCCACCATTACCAGTACGTGGAGCGTGAGCGTGTCACTGCGATTCCTCTTCATCCCAGGGACATACATCACCGGCTCATTGTCCCCATTGCTGAACTGAATCTCGCGTCCAAACTGGCCCTGGCATATGCGCGTTCGATTTCACCGAATGTGACCGCTGTCCACGTGACTGTCGATAAGGAGAAGGCCGATGCGCTGCGTGCCGCCTGGGACGAGTGGCAAACACGCCTGCCTGCGCATGAGTTGTGCCCACTGGACATCATCGATCCTGGGCATCGCCTGCCCCTCCTTCCCTTGCTCGACTATATTGACGCGGCGCATCAGCAGCATCCTGAGGAGACGCTGACGGTGGTGCTGCCGGAACTTGTTGAGTCCTCGTTGAGACGCGTGTTCTCCAGTCCAAAAATTCTTGGATTGAAGGCGACGCTGTTGTTCCGACCAGATATTGTGGTGACCAATGTTTCGCTGCAGCAGCGAGCCAGTATTGACACTATTCCCACTCGTCCAAAGGAGGTACGTCATCGTTTTATCGTGCCGATCGCGGGGCTGGATCGAGCTGCTATCGCGAGTCTGGCCTATGCCCGCTCCATCTCCGCTCACGTCGCAGCCGTGCATGTAATGGTCGATGAAGACCAGGTTGAGCAGGTACGGGCAAGCTGGCAGCAGTGGCAACACCAGGTCGCGGCAGATGAGCAAACCCATCTGCTCATTATTGGATCTCCGTACCGCTCCCTCTTACGTCCGCTACTAGCCTACATTGACGCGGTAAACATACGGCATCCCCAGGATACCCTGACGGTGATCTTGCCGGAATTTGTCGTGACCCACTGGTGGGAATACTTGCTGCATAATCAGATGGCGCTGCGCTTGAAGGCAGCGCTGCTATTCCGCCCTGGCGTGGCGGTCCTGAATTTGCCCCAGCACCTCCTGCGTGATCGGCGAGGTTAAAAAAAACTTGACAAAGCGGGATAGCCTCGTGTACCCTTGAAGCAAGAACGCATGTTTCAAGGAGAAGCGGTACCAGATGGGACAAGCCAGAAGAACGACCAAACTCCTCCTTGATCTGGGGAAACGAGATCAGGGAGGAGCCAATAGCCAGAAACGCGCCGCCCTGCTTTCGACGGCAGAGGTGCTCAATCAGGCCCGGGCCTTCTACCTCGACTTCTTTCTGGCGCATGCAGGCAAGCTGGCCGAGCGCGTGACCTATTACAGCGAGGAACACCTGGAGATGCGCGAACGCCTGATCTCGGCCCATGAACTCTTGAGCTGGGCCGAGGGAGCCACAGTCGAAACCCGTGAGCATCCCCATCCCTGGGAGGGCTGGAACTTCACCGAAAGGTTTCCAGGAATTCCCTTTGCCTACCGCCGTTCGGTGATTAAAGACGCCATTGGCAAAGCCCGCTCCTACCTCTCCAACCGAGCGAACTGGGAAAAAAGCGGCAAAAAGAAGGGCAAGCCGGGACTGCCTGCCGCCGCTGATCACCCCACGCTCTACCAGGGGTGCATCATGCTTGACCTGGAGACCCTCAATCTCCAAGAGGCCTTTGTGCGCATCAACGTCTATACGGGAAAAGACTGGACCTGGATGCACTACCCGGTCTGCTCCTCGCGCTACCTGGTGCAGCGGCTCTTGGAAGCCGACTGGAAGCGCCAAAGCCCGACGCTGGTCTTACGCGCACGATCCGCAGAGCTGCACCTGCCCCAGGTGAAGCAGATCGCAGCGAAAAGGGTGAGAGAGCGCAAGCAAGATCCCCAGCTCGTCACGGTCGCGGTAGACCTGAACGTGCGCAATTTGGCAGTGATTACGGTGCGCCGATCTGAGCGCATCATCCAGACCGTCTTTGTGACCGATCATGGCCTGGATGCCCACCGCTACCGCCATCTCAAAAAGATCGCCAAGAAGCAGTGGCAATCAGGCGCGCCGGTCAAAGGCGAGCACAGCAACCGCGATCTCTGGCGGCATATTGATCGCCAGAACCAAGATGCCGCCCACAAGGTCGCCCACAGCATCGCCGAGGTCTGCGCCAGGTATCCTGGCTGTATCTTGCTCTTTGAGCGCTTACGCAAGATCAAGCCGGGCAAGGGCAGCACATCGCGGCGCATGAACCGCAGGCGTGCCAACCAGCTGCGCGGCAAGATCAATCAGCAGGCAAAAGATAAAGCCTACCTCCACCAGATCGTCACCGTGGAGGTGAACCCGCATGGGACGTCCCAATACTGCTCGCGGTGCGGCGCTTTGGGAGAGAGGTTCTCCTACCGAGGTGGTCAACGCATTGTGGAGAAATGGGGAAAACTGTTTTTCTGCCCCGTGTGTCATTTTGAAGCGCATGCCGACTTTAACGCCTCGGTGAATGTCCATCGCTCGTTTTATCGAGAATGGCACTGGCAGCCACGCAAAGGCACGGCACCAATGGCGCCACCTCCATCTCCTGTGGAAAATGGAACGTGAGCGTCGCCCGCCCTCTGCGGCTACAGGTCGCGGGGGAGAAGCCTGGGGGAGGGCAATCCCACTGATCCAGGCCAGGCCCGCGTGCAAGTGAGCACGCACGAAGAAGGTGGTGGGGCTAGCGTTGGTCCGAAGAGAGGACGTCCCAGCCTGCATCCTCTCAAGGACATGACCTGACTCAATAGCTTCCTGGAATGTGGGAGGAACGCCGGGAAAGCTGGACTGATTCAGGGCGGCGCGAACGAACGTGTCCAGGTTTGTTCAGCGAATCTGGATACAGTTGACACCACAGTCAGGATTGCGGTCGAAGTAGCGTCGCAGTGGAACAGTCGAAGGGCTATGTTGCCTACAATGGCACGATTGTGCTATTGTAGGTCATAGAAAGAGGGGTTCCTAATGCAAGCGGTTGAACGGATTCCGCAGCTCCCGGTGCGTACAGAGAAGCATTGGCAACAGTATCTCATTGATAGCATCCTGGCGGTGGCAGCTCCACTGGTCGTGACAGCTATCATGTTCCTGTTCCATCTCTACCCTACCATTCCAAATATTTCCATCGTCTATCTACTGGTAATCCTGGCGTTGGCACGGACACGCGGACGTTATGCGGCGCTCGTAGCAGCCGTGATTGCCTCTCTCTCTTTCGATTTTTTCCTGATCCCTCCCCTGTATACCTTCACCATCGGGAGGTGGGAAGAATGGCTGGCCCTGGGTGTCTTTCTCGCGACGGCACTGTTGACCAGCCACTGGACCAGCGTGATGCGTCAAAGTATCGAGGACGCCAGGCAGCGAGAGCGTGAGGCACAGATCCTCTATGAAGTAGGACGCGTGATCAATAGCGCGGAGCGACTTGAGGACCAATTGGATAGCATCGTGCTGGCTTTTGTCAGAGTGTTCTCCCCCTGGGGAGTGCGCGAGTGTGCACTGCTGCTGCCTGATTCAGACGGGACGCTGACGATTCAAGCAGATGCGCCCATCCGTGTCGAGCGATTTACGCTTTCAACTGAAGAGATGGCAGCAGCGCAAGTGGTCCTCACTCAGGGGAACATGATAGAGAGACGTGAGGCTGCACCAGCTTCTGGTTCCACTGCTGCCCCTGCGAGACAAGGATCGATCCTCCGACTGATTCCCCTCAAGTCGGGCAGCCAGATGCTGGGCATCCTCTGTTTGCGCATCGAGCATGGCGCTCCATGGTTTGTCAGTGACCAGGGTCCGCGAGAGGCGCAAGAACGGCCTTCCGACCAGACCATCTTTTTTTGGACGTTTCTGGATCAGGCCGTCCTGGTGATTGAGCGGGCGCGTCTGCGTTCCCAGGCGATCTAAAATACGAGTAAGAGAACAGCTGTTGACCATGGGGTGCTCCTTCTCTGGTCTCCTATCCTTGCCAGCGTTGCTCTTCCAGGTCCAGTTCGCGCTCGACCAGGCGGAGCGTCTCATCATCGATGCGGCCCTGGTCGCGTAATCCGATCACCGCCGCCCGTTCGGCTGTGAGCACCTCTTGCTGGAGCCGCTGCTGGACTGGGGCATGCTCGTCGAAGCGCTCACTGCCCGCGCCATCCATCGCTTGGGTGAGGGTCTCCAGTTTCTGTGCATAGTGGGAACGCAGGTGGACGAGTGCTTCGTGGGGAACCCACGCCTCGGCGGCCAGTTCATCCAGACGCGAGAGGGCCGCACGCGCCGCCACCAGATGCGCCTGCGCATGTTCCCGTTCGAGGGAGCTGTCCCGTTCGAGACCGAGCAGCCGGATGATGGGCGCCAGGCTCAATCCTTGCCCGACCAGCGTGGCCAGAATGACACCGAAGGTGAAGAAGATGACGAGATCGCGCTGCGGGAACAGCA
>WNFC01005420.1_pt1 | contig 18327 bp, 14 predicted proteins | sample 5400541 | NCBI WGS metagenome assembly WNFC01 (sample SAMN13153342, study PRJNA577476) | soil metagenome | isolation source: 120 cm saprolite under Douglas fir tree site 2 hole 2 replicate 1 | place: USA:California | collected 2015-04-18 | reverse complement strand
TGCAAATTGCTGGTGAAATTGAGATAAATGACGGTGCGAAACGGCAGCTCCATGTTTTGCGCGCCGCCGGTGCCCTGCTTGATGTATTTGCCGCGCAACTGTTGGGTGGGCTGGCCTTCCTCGACGAACAAGGTAAGCGACGAATTTTTGTCGTTCACGATTTGCTTGTTCTCAAGCAGCTCGAGGAAGCGATTGTAAGGAACGTCTTCGAGCTGCGGATAGTTCCCGCGCCAGAAGAGCATCGCGAGGGCGAAAAAGCCGAAAGCGACCGCGATCAGGATGACGCCGCGCCAATTGAAACTAGGCTCGTTGCCGCGGGGCTTGTTCTCGCGTTGGGAGTTACGATCGGATTGTGGCATAAGGGGTGCGATTACTCGCGAATACAGAGGCTACCATGAAGATGTGGCATTGCAAAAAGCAGGGTGCGGGCCGCGCCGGCACTACCGAGTCGGACGGCCATTATTTAGAAAGTGAAACGTGACAAAGAACTGGATAGACCCTCAACTCCCGCTTCGCGACTTCCTCTCCCTGACAGGAAGAGGATTGAGGGAGGTAAAACGGACATGAATTTCATCGTGCAATCGACCCGCCTTCGCCGAGGCTACGGCGTGGCAGGCATGTTCAAAGAGCGAAACGTAAAGCTCGCTGCGCTGGCCACGTTGCAGGTGCGTTGCTTAGTGACGCGATTCCTGTAAAATTTGTTTTTAAAATCGGCAAATGACTCAATTGGTTTCAACGGTCGCGGAAAAACTGGATCGCGCGGTGCAAAAGGTAACGCCGTTCGCGTATCGCGTGCGGCGGCAGGGCCGGCGCTTGATGCGGCGCGCGTTGCGCAAGCCGCGCAGCGTTTCGGAAGGTCCGAACTTGTTGCCGGTGCTGATCCAGGTGTTGGCGAGTTTTTCCAAAGCCGACGGCGTCCTGCTGGAAGAAGAAATTGACTCGAGTCTTGGATTTTTGCGGTACGATTATCCCGAAGCCGTTTATTCCGAGCTCCGCCAACTTTTCCGGCAAGCGCTTTACGAGCAGCAAGATCTGTCGGCGATGGCGCAAAAGCTGGGCATGCAGTTGACGACCGAGCGCAAAATCATGCTCGGCGTCCAACTTTACGATCTCATTTCGCAGGCCGGGCTAAAACAGGAACAGGTGGTCGCGTTTTATTCGTTTATGTCGCAACTCGGCATGGCGGCGCAGGCGATCGACATCGTTTACCAATTGAACGCGTCCGAAGATGCCGACCCGTCGATTTATCAGCGCGGCGCGTCGCCTTTGGAATCGCTCTCGTTTGCGAGCAACGGAAAAGCGGACGTGCGGATGAAAAATCTGGCGGAGAGCGATCGGTTGATGGCGTTTCGCTACCGCGACCTGATTCTGCTCAAGAATTACAGCGGCCAAAATGTTTCCGTGCGCGGCCGGCCGCTGGTGCGCGGCGGATTCTGCCGAATTTATCCGGGGCAGCGAATCTTGGCGGGCGACCACGTGTTGACCTATCAGGAGCTGGCCCAGTATTTCAACGCCAAGAAAAACGTTTCCGTTCCGCAAATTTTCATTCGGGTCAATAAAGACGCGGACGAAGTCGGTCTCGAGCGCGCGCGGACTCGCGAAAGCGCGCTTGAGATCGCGTTCGGATTGAAAGTGCGGGTGACAGCGTTGCGCGACGTCGATGCGGTGCTCAATGGCGTGAAACTCAAATCCGGCGCGCAGGTGGAAGCGGCGCTCGACGACAAAATTCTTTTCCACAACGACAGCGAAATGGATTTGAGCGATCTGCGCCGGCGGGCACGCGCGTTCGGTGGCCGGTTTCAACTCAAGGCCTCGAAATCGGAATATTTGGTTTCGAACGATCCGAGCCGATTGCAGTCCGACGACATTTTGCTGTCGCCCGGAACGAGCGGCGACGTCTTGCTGAAAATTTTCTGCGATTATGACCAACGCGTCGGGCAATTGGAAGTGATCGAAGCGGACCGTCCGATCATGGTCGGCGATGTGGCGGTAAGATCCACATATCCCCTGAAGGATTGCGACACGATCCGGATCGACGTCGGACAATTCCTGCGCTGCAATTTTTCGGAGCGGATCATCGAGGAAGAGCGCAATATCATTCGCACTCTAGAGGTGAGCGAGGTGACCCATCGTTTCAGCAGCGGCGACACCGGTCTGGAAGGAAATTCATTTGCACTGACGCGTGGGGAGCTGGTGTGCGTGATGGGTGCGAGCGGTTCGGGCAAAAGCACGTTGCTCAGAGTGCTCGCCGGGCAACTTCAGCCGACGAGCGGGCAGGTTTTTCTGAATGGTCGTTCGCTCTATCCAAGCCTGGACGACCTCAAGAAATACATCAGCTACATCCCGCAAGAGGACGCGTTCGACGAGCATTTGACGATCGTTGAGAATTTGCGATTCGCAGCTGCGATTCGTTCGCCCCATCTTTCGCGGCGCGATCGAATGCGCCGACTGGAAGCGAAACTGGTCGAGCTTGGGTTGGGCGAACGCCGCGACGCGGTCGTCGGGGCCGCGATCAAAAAGACGTTGAGCGGCGGCGAGCGCAAACGACTCAACATCGGCCTCGATATGATCGGAATGTCGGACGTTTATCTTTTCGACGAGCCGACGTCGGGTCTTTCATCCAAAGATTCCGAACACGTCCTCGAGATCATTCGATCGATGGCGCACAACAAAATCATCATCGTCACCATCCACCAGCCGAGCTCGAAGCTGTTCCAATTATTTCACAAGGCGCTCCTGCTCGACAAAGGCGGCCGGCTGGTCTTTTTCGGGACGCCGACGGAAATGCTTCGCTATTTTGCCGAAGCCGAACACCAGCACCAGTTCGGCGCGGATCTCGGTGCCTGTCCGTCGTGCGGGACGACGCGACCGGAATTTATCTTCGACGTCCTGGAAACGCCGCTGCGCGATTTGAGCGGCGACATTATTTACGAGGAGAACAGCCGCGGCCAGTTGGTGGCGGCGCGCCGTTATTCGCCGGAGTTCTGGCGCGACAAGTACGAAGCGTTTCGCCTGATCCAAGACGTCAAACAAGTTTCGTTGCGCCGCGAACAAGCGCCGCTACTGCCATCGGCGCCGGTGCAAAAACGAAAACGCGGGCCGATTCGGTGGCGCGACGAGTGGACGCAGTTCCGCGCGCTGATGCGGCGCTCGTTCATTAGTAAGTTGCGTAACCGCGCGAACATTTGGATCACCACCTGCGCCGCGCCGGTGCTGGCGCTTTTGATTGGCTCGCTCCTGCGTTATTCGGAAAACGAATACGATTTCGCGTCAGCCTTCCACATTCCGACATATCTTTTTCTTGGATTGTTGGTGGCGATGTTTCTTTCGCTGACCAACAGCGCCGACGACATCATCCGCGATCGGCCAACGCTCCAGCGCGAGCGCAATCTCGACGTCCGATTGCCGTACTACATCTTTGCGAAGATGTCTTCATTGTCGGTTTTCGCGCTGATCCAATGCGTGCTGTTCGTCTTGATCGGCAATTACGTCCTCGAGGTTCGGGGCATGTTTTGGGTGCATCTGGCGTTGATGTTCATGACCGCAGTCGGCAGTCTTGCGCTCGGCCTTCTCGTTTCGTCGCTCGCCGCGGCCAACATCGTGCCGCTGGTTTTGATTCCGCAGATTCTAATGAGCGGCGCTCTAATTAAATACGAAGACATGAACCGCAACCTCAGCCTGGTTTATTCGCTGACGCGCTGGTTTCAGGAACATCCGACCAAAGACCGCAGCAAAAAAATGGAGCGCAACTTGGAGGTGCCGTTCGTCTGTCAGTTTATTCCGATGCGCTGGTCGTACGAAGAGATGATCGTGGCGCAATCGAAACTTAATCCACTGACTTCCCGACAGGAGCGCTCGCAGCGCGAAATCGATTCCATCGTCGCGAAACATCGACAGGACCCGGCCGAAGGGAAGCGGCTCGATGAGCTGAAAGAAGTTCTGGCGTTTTTGTCCGGGCTCGAAGCGAAGTCGGCCGACGAGCTCGATCATTATCTCAAGCAGGTTGATCAAGTGCTCGATCGAAAACGGTCGTTTGATTCGGCCGCCTTTAAGAACGCGAAGGGAACGATCACGGCCGAGCAGGTTTACGTGAACCAAAAAGTTTCCGATCTGATTTCAAATGCGGAGATGGAGCAAAGCGATTATCGCCTCGGCAGCCGGCCAAATGTTTTTTTCGGCGCGGAAAAACGTTACCTCGGAGTCAAGATCAGTGTCTTTGTTTTCAACACGATTGTGCTGGTTGGATCCACATTTGGCCTGCTCGGTTTGCTCTATTGGATCCTGCGCCGGCAGCTCGAAGTGCGACGAACCTAGGTTCTTTCATTTCGAGCGGAGCCCGCGCTTGCGCTCGGGATGACACGTCCGTGGTAACGATTCGCTGTTTTAGTTGGCAAGCGGTGCGCTTGCCCTACAATTGCAGAGCAGTATGACGAAAACGAATAACGAAACGCGACTCATTGTCGCGCCAAGCGACATCGATGCGGACATGTTTTACGCGACAAAATTCTGGGCGGGCGATCCGTTCATTTTTCTCGAGCAAAATGGAAAGCGCACAATCGTTTTGAGCGATCTCGAGATGGATCGCGGCCGAAGGACGGCCAAGGTCGACGAGTTTGTTTCGTTCAACCAACTCGAGCGAGAAGTGCAGGGCAAATCAAGACAAGCGCCGCCTTATGAAAAAGTGCTGGCGCATTTTCTTCGTCAACGCGGAGTAAAAAACGCGCTTGTGCCGGCGAATTTTCCGCTCGGCTTCGCCCGCGCGCTCGCCAAGGACGATGTCGATCTTGCAACAACAAACGGGGTCTTCTGGCAGGAGCGCGAAGCGAAGACGGACCATGAGCTGAAGCTGATCGGTCGTGCGTTGCGCATTACCGAAACCGGTTTGGCCCGCGCGATGGAAGTTTTGAAGGCGTCCAAACCGGCCGGAAAGAGATTGCGCTGGTCAGGCAAGACGCTCACCTCCGAAATGCTGCGCGCGGAAATCGATTCCGCAATGCTACATGCCGGCGGAACGCCGACGAACACCATCGTGGCCGGCGGCGATCAGGCTTGCGATCCGCACGAGCGCGGGTTCGGTCCGCTCTACCCTAATTCTTTGATCATCCTCGATATTTTCCCGCGCGACGCGAAGACCGGTTACTGGGGCGATTTGACGCGCACCGTCGTGCGCGGACGCGCTAGTGACGCGCAACGCAAGCTCTGGGAGACCGTGAAGGCAGGGCAGGAGCTCGCGCTCCGGGAAATCAAAGCCGGGGTCGACGGAATGAAAATTCACAAGGCGATCCAGCAGCTTTTCAAGAAGCGCGGCTATCCCACCGAAGTTCGCAAAGGGAAACACGTTGGATTTTTCCACGGCACCGGCCATGGGCTCGGCCTGGAGATCCATGAATATCCGCGGTTGCAAAAGGTGACCCTGAAAGATCGACAAGTGCTGACGGTCGAGCCGGGACTTTATTATCCCGGACTCGGCGGAGTCCGGCACGAAGACGTGGTCGTAGTGACGAAGACCGGCTGCAAGATTCTCTCGCGTTTTGCGAAGCAGTTGGAAATCTGAACCCGCGCTTTTCCGCGTGTCGTCATTCCGAGCGAACGCGAGGAATCTCCCAAGCGGAGGATGTGGTATTCTCGTTCGCGAATGAGCATCATCGGCAATCGGCGTGACGCGCGTATTTCTGTGGGATTCCTCACTCTGTTCGGAATCTCAACGCATCTGCCGAAAGCCCTGGGGGAATGAACGAAGCTCACAGTTGAGCGTCTAAACTAACCAATTAGATTACCACAGGCATGTTCTACCCAATTGGCTTCGGCGGTCAGCACTGGTTTCTCTACCTGATTGTTCCGGCAATTCTGGGAATCTGGGCGCAGATTCGGGTGACCGGGGCGTTCAATCGCTGGGGAAAAGTCCGGGCCAGCTCGAACATTACCGGGGCCGAATGCGCGCGCGAGATTTTGCAGGCCGCGCAAATCCACGATGTCGATGTTGTCGAAACAAACGATTTCCTCGGCGACCACTACGATCCGACAAAGAAGAAGCTTTGTCTTTCGACCAACGTTTACAACACACCATCGGTTGCTGCTCTCGGGATCGCGGCTCACGAGACCGGGCATGCGATTCAGCACGCGAAAGCGTACGCGCCGCTGAAAGCGCGAATGGCGATTGTGCCGGTGACAATGGTTGCTTCACAGATGCTGCCATTCATTATCATCGGCGGCTTTTGGTTCCGCATTGCGGGCCTGATCACGCTCGGAATTTATTGTTATCTCATCCTCGCCATCTTCCAATTGATCACGTTGCCGGTGGAATTTGACGCTTCGCGGCGCGCGAAAATTATTCTGCAACAAATGCACATCGTGCAGCCCGGCGAAGAAGTCGCCGGGGTGAACAACGTGCTCAACGCCGCCGCGCTGACCTACGTCGCGGCCTTGATCGCCGCGCTGGGCAACTTGCTTTGGTTGATGTCGATGCGCGACCGGCGCGATTGATCGCGCGGCTTGAAGAAGATGAATCCTGCGATCGCGTTACCGCAAGCTCGACGCCTGACCGATTTGTTGTCGTCCGGGTCGGATGCCGGTGTTAAGTCTAAAAGAAACGCGATGGACCAGCCTCGGACCGACGAAGACCAGCAATTGGTGGCGCGCACGCAAGAAGGCGACGCGAGCGCCTTCGATGAGCTGGTGGTGAAATACACGCCGCGTCTTTACGGCTTGGTCTACAACATGACCTCGAACCACGAGGACACCAACGACCTGTTGCAGGACATTTTCGCCAAGGCTTACAAGGCGATCCGTGGATTTCGCGGGAAGTCTTCCTTTTACACCTGGATCCATTCGATTGCGGTGAACATGACGCTGAATTTCCTCAAAAAACGCGGCCGCCGTTTTCAGCTCAGCCTGGACGATGTCGATACCAGCATTCAAAACGACAAGGAATTTCTCGAGGCCACCGCCTCCAGCAGTCCGGTGCGGGAAGCCGACCTCTCTGAGCTGCAAAAAAGGTTGAACGAGGCGATGATGAAATTGTCTGATGAACACAGAGCAGTGGTCACCATGTTCCATATTCAGGGGATGCCCCACGCAGAAATCAGTAAAATCTTGCGTGTTTCAGAAGGCACAGTACGATCCAGGCTGTTCTACGCCAACCGGCAACTGCAAAATTATTTAGACGAGTTTCGAAAAAATCCGGTCACCTGATCAACGCCAATGGACGAATTCAACGACAACCAAATAACGAAGCTGCTTCGGTTGAAACGCTACGAACAACCGCCGCCTAGTTACTTCGAAAATTTTCTGCACGAATTCCATCGCCGGCAACGTGATGAACTTTTGCGGCAGCCGCTCTGGCGTATTTGTGTCGATCGGGCCCGCGATTTCGCGTTCTCCTTCAACCTCTCAACCCTTACTTCTTATCCAGTTGCGGTTACAGCTGTGCTCGTTTGTGCGGCAGTCATTTCACTCAAGATTTATCAGACGCCACAGCCGGCGACGGTTGCCGTCAAAGATCAACAGGTGTTGATCGTGCCTGCCAGCACTGAACCGGAGTGGACTCTGGCATCGCCGGCGGCGACACGGGTCTTTAACACGCGGTCGCTTCGCAATCTGACGGAAAGCGCCCAAACTCACCGGAGCGGCACACCTCGCTACGTGCTCGACAGCGTGCCTGTGAGTTATGAGACGACTTTCAAGTTCTAGTTCGGTCGAAGGGTTTCGTTTGCTGGCAAAACTTGCGTTTTTCGCCGCGGCGGCTTCGCTTTCTGCGCAGCCAGGACCGGAATCGGCGACCACCATTAGTCGCGAAGTCAAAGACGTTTTCGAACGTTGCGCCAAAGCCGTAGTTAAAATCGAGGCGACCGATCAACACGGCGAACTTTCCGGCACTGGGTTCTTTGTCGATCCGACCGGCACGCTTTACACCGCCTATTCGGTGGGCGGTGAAGCGGAGAACGTGACGGTTGAATTCAAAGGAAAAAAATATCCAGCCAGGCAACTCCTGGCTGATCTCCGTAGCGGCATCGCCATGTTAAAAGTGGATTTGGCCAGCCCGGCACTGCCGATCGGCAGCTCGGACCAACTTGAAATCGCCACGCCCGTCGTTGCGATTGGTTACCCGCTCGATCTCGCTGAGACGCCGAGCTTTGGCATGATCGGGGGATTCGATCGCAAATGCTTCGGCGGATATTTTTCAACCAAGCATTTGCGAGTAAATCTGCCGCCGCAACGCGGCGAAGGCGGCGCTCCCCTTTTGAATTTTAAAGGCGAAGTCGTCGGAATTCTCCTCTACAGTTTCGAAAATAATTCCTCCTGTTACGCGTTGCCGATCGAGGCAGCGGAAAAAATCCGCAATGATTTTGTGCGCTTCGGCGAAGCGCGGCATGGTTGGATCGGCGCCAACGTGACAGAAGCGGCTGAGCCAGTGGAAGGCTCGCGGGCGGTCACCAAAGATGTCGTGAAAGACACGCCGGCGGCTGAATCGGGAATGAAACCGGGCGACATTGTTCTTCAAATCGGACGGACGAAAGTGCACGAACCCGAAGATATCCTCGACGCTTCATTCTTTCTTACCGCCGGCGAAGTGGTGCCGATCACGGTGATGCGCGGCAATGAGAGACTGACATTCAACGTGCACGCCGATGTTCATCCTGCCATTAGGGGCATGCCGCACCTACCAGGCTTGCCGGCTCTCCCATCATTGATAGCTGCGCCTCCTACTCAGACGAACCGCGCCATGCCGCTCAATCTGCAATCAGCGCCGGAACGAACGCCGTGAGGTAGGGGGCGGTTCACCGAACCCGCCCGCGGGCGATTGAGGTCAATCGCCCCTACTACAATTTGCGAAACTCCTTTTCGTCGATGACACGGACGCCGAGTTCTTTCGCTTTGTCCAGTTTGCTGCCGGCTTCTGCGCCGGCCAAGACGTAATCCGTTTTCTTACTCACGCTGCCGCTGACGTGACCGCCGAGTGCTTCAATTTTTTCGGTTGCTTCTTCGCGCGTCATCGACGGCAATGTGCCGGTAAGGACAAATGTTTTTCCTGCGAGCGGCAACTCGGCCATTTTTTTGGCGGACACTTTTTCGGTTTTTGGATGAATCTGTAATTGCTTCATCCGCTGAAGGATTTTCTTTCCCTCGGCTGACCCGAAAAAATCGAGAACGCTTTTCGCCACTACTGGTCCGACTTCGGTTACGATACCGCCGTGCTTGTTGATCTTGCTCTTTGATGCCTCGGCAAAACCGGATTTGATCAATCGCTCAGCAATTTCTTTCGCCGCCTGCTTGTCGCCTTTGCTTTCGTGGTAAGCGATCACGTCGCGGAGAAGCTTCGAGTTCGCCACGTCTTCGATTGCTTCGTGAAAACGCGCCAGGTCGGTTGCGGTTGTTTTGCCCACGTCGGGAATCGCCAGCGCAAAAAGCCAGCGCGAAAGCGGGAAACTTCGCGCGCGTTCGATCGATTGGATCGCTTTGGTGGCATTTTTCTCCCCGAAGACGCGCGGATTTTCTTCAGTGCCGAGATTCAACTTGGCAAGTTGCGCTGGTTTCAGTTCGAACAGATCGAGCGGCTCGCGCACGAGGCCGCGCTCAACCAGTTTGTCGGCGACGATTCCGCCGACACTTTCAATATCGAGTGCGCCGCGCGCGGCGAAAAATTCCAATCGGCGGGTGGCTTGGGCAGGACAACGAATGTTCTCGCACCGCCAGGCTACGAATTCGGGATCGCGCCGAACTTCTCCGCCGCAAACTGGACATTTCCCGTGAATGTGTTTGAGAAAATCGAACGGCTTGGCGTTGCGCGGCCGTTTCGATTTCACGACTTCGACGACGGCCGGAATGACTTCGCCGGCTTTTTCGATCACGACGGTGTCGCCGATGCGAATGTCCTTGCGCTTGATCTCGTCCTCATTGTGCAACGTCGCCCGCGAGACGGTGCTGCCACTGACGAGCACCGGTTCGAGCACGGCCACTGGCGTGAGAATCCCGGTTCGTCCGACTTGAACTTTGATGTCGAGCAACTTCGTTTCGACGCGCTCGGCGGCGTATTTGTAAGCGATCGCCCACCGCGGTGATTTCGCGGTGAATCCGAGCCTCTCACGTTGCTCGAGGGCATCGACCTTAATGACAGCGCCGTCGGTCTCGTACGGAAAATCATGTCGGATGCGGTCGAGCTTGCGAATGGCATCCAGAATTTTCTCAATCGAATCAGCCAGCCACCAATTCTCGTGGGTCGGCAGTCCAAGCCTTTTGAACAACGGAAAAACTTCGGAATGAAGATCGACATCCACGCTTTCGGTTGCGCCGGTTCCGTAGAAAACAATTCCGAGCGGACGCTGCGCCGCGATTTTGGGATCGAGATGCTTGAGCGAACCGGCGGCGGCATTTCGTGGATTGGCAAACAACGGTAATCCGGCAGCTTTTCGCTCTTTGTTCAGCTTCTTGAAACCGTCTCTGTCGAGGTAGGCTTCGCCGCGAACTTCGAAAAGCTTTGGGGCAGCGCCGCGCAATTGGTGCGGCACCGAGCGAATCGTTTTGATGTTTTGGGTGATGTCGTCTCCGACCAAACCGTCACCGCGGGTGGCTGCGTATTTGAGCCGGCCGGTCTCGTACATCACCGACACAGCCACGCCGTCCACTTTCGGTTCGATCACGACCGGAATCTTTTCGTTAGGCAAAAGACGCGTGATGCGTTTGTAGAAGTTCGCGACCTCATCCTCGGAATAAGTGTTGTCGAGACTAAGCATTGGGACCCGATGCTGGATTTGGGCGAATGCCTGAAGCGGTTTGCCGCCGACGCGTTGAGTGGGTGAATCAGGCGTTACCAGGTCGGGAAATTTCGCTTCCAGATCGACAAGCTCTTTGTAAAGCCGGTCGTATTCGCGATCGCTGATCGTCGGCGCAGCTTCTTCGTAATAACGTCGATCGTGCTTCCTAATCTCGTCTCGGAGTTGTGCGATTCGCTTCGCCGCTTGAGCCTCGTCTTTGGCCATGAAGCATGATACAAACAGGGCAAAGATCGACAATGAACGGCGGCGAAAAAATCCTGGGCGTGGAGGGCGGCGGGACTAAGACATCGTGGGTTCTGGTCAAGCGAGCGGAGAATGAGCTCCGCGTTTTGGACCAGGGGAAGTTGCCGCCGGCGAACTTTCGCCTCGCCACCGCGGATCAGTTGCGCGCGATGTTTAATGAGCTGCCGAAAGAAATCAATCGTGTCGGACTTTTCCTGGCCGGTTGTGGCACCGAAGGAGATCGACAATCGCTCACCCGGCTTTGCGCCGAAGTTTGGCCGCAGGCGAAAATTGTGGTCGGGAGCGATCGCGATTCCGGTTTGGCCGCAGCGCTGGGGCATGGCGACGGAATTGTTGTTAACGCCGGAAGCGGCTCGTCCATCACTGGTCGTCGCGACAAGCGAATCGAGAATGCGGGTGGGTGGGGACACATTCTGGGCGATGCCGGCGGCGGTTATTTTCTCAGCTTGCAAGCCCTGCGCTTGATCCTCCGCGAATACGATCTCCGCCGCGGCGAAGTCCAGTTCACTACCAAAATTTTGCGCGCATTGGCGATGAGCAATCTGAACGAACTGGTGCGCTGGGCGCAGACCGCCGACAAGATGGAGGTGGCAATGCTGGCCCCTGTCGTGTTTGAAGCAGCGGCTGGCGGCGACTCACGCGTTATGGAAATTATCGAAGAAGGCGCACGCTTTCTTTGCGAATACGCGGAAGCAGTCGCGACCAGACTCCAAGTGCTGGCACCGAAGGTCGTGCTGCTCGGGGGATTGTTTCACCGGGACTCGATTTATAACCACGCATTTCGACGGCGTTTGAAAAAAACGCTGCCCGATGCGCGGGTGGCGAATTCCGAGCGAGCACCCGAATTTGGCGCGGCCTGGTTGGCCGCGGAAATGCAAAGCTGGCCTGAAATTCATTCCCAGCCTGCGGCGGACAAAATCGACAACCTGGCAGCGGCATTGACCGAGCGACGCAATCCGCGTTCGGAAAATCTCGAGAAAGTGAGCGCGCAGGATTTTGTGAAGCTGTTTGTCGATGAAGAAAAATTTGTCGGAGAAGCGTTGCACGCAGCGATTGTCGATCTTGCCCGCGCGATTGAGCTAGTTACTGAGTCGCTGCGCAAAGGCGGACGATTGTTTTATGTCGGTGCCGGCAGCAGTGGCCGTCTTGGCGTGCTCGATGCCAGTGAAATTCCGCCCACCTTCGGCGCATCGCCCGAACTCGTCCAAGGCATCATTGCCGGCGGCGCCACCGCTCTGCATCGGAGCGTGGAAGGCGCGGAAGATGAGGGAAGCAACGGCGCGTTGGCAATTGATCGACGCGGCGTGAAAGATGTCGACGTCGTCATCGGCATCACGGCGAGCGGTCGCACCCCTTTCGTGCTCGGCGCGCTAGCGCGAGCAAAATCGTTGAGCGCGAAGACTATTTTGCTGAGCTGCAATCCGGCTCGTGACCAGAAAGCAGTTGTCGATCTTGCAATTGATCTGGCGGTCGGTCCCGAGATTTTGACCGGATCAACGCGCTTGAAAGCTGGAACCGCCACCAAGATCGCGCTCAATATCATCAGCACCGGTGCGATGGTCGCGCTCGGCAAAGTCCGCGGCAATTTGATGATCGACCTGAACGCGTCGAGCACGAAATTGCGCGACCGCGCGACACGCATGGTCGCTGAGCTCGCGCAGTGCGACTACGATTCGGCGCGCATGCAACTGGAAGAGAGCGGTTGGGACTTGCGCGCCGTCCTTAAGAAAACCGGCCAATAGTAAAATCGATCCGCCACCGGTCCGCCACGGGACGGATTCGTCCGACCGGCGAAATGGATTCGCCGTGGCGAACAATCCTCCGTGCAATTTTCGGTAAGCGCGACCGCGAGCGTTGACGCGAACCATTGACAACAACCGCAAACGAAAGGTTTTTTATGCTTTGGACTATCTTTGTTATTCTGCTGATTCTCTGGCTTCTCGGTTTTATCGGCTTCCATGTTCTCGGCGCTTACATTCATTTGCTGCTCCTCATCGCGCTGGTCGTGCTCATTATCCAATTGATTAGCGGTCGCCGGCCGCTGTAGCATCCGCATTGTGAAACCAGCTGGAATTGTCGGCATTATTCTCATCGTCGTCGGCATTATCGGCTTCGCCTACGGCGGCTTAGGTTGGAGAGAGGAAAAAAAAGACGCGCAACTAGGACCGATCGAGATCAAGCATACGGAAGGTCACGGAATCAGTTTTCCGCCGGTCGTCAGCGGAATCTGTCTGGTCGGCGGAATTGCCCTGGTCGCTCTCGGCAGCCGCAAGACCTGACGGTAATTTCCCTTTTGCCGCACGACCGGTTCTGATTGAATCCGGCCGTGCCCGGATCAATCAATCGGCGGGCGGTTCGCTGGCTTCGTGGCCAGCTTCCTGAATTGGTCGCGGCCGGAGCGATCAGCTCCGAGAATGCGCGCGCGATCGAGAGCCATTACGGTCCAGTCGAATCGCGCACGAATTTTAGTTTCGTTATCTTGGCAACGGTTGGCGCCGCGCTCGTCGGCGCCGGCATCATTCTTCTCATCGCGCACAATTGGGATGATTTAAGCCGCGCGATGCGAACCATCATTGCATTTCTGCCACTGTTAATCGCGCAATCGCTCGTCGTGTTCGTATTGATGCGACGAAATGAATCGCGGCCATGGCGCGAAGCGGTAGCGGTCTTCGATGTCGCTGCTGTAGCGACGGCGATATCTCTGATCAGTCAGACGTATCAAATCCAGGGTTCGTTCGCCGAGTTCATGCGCGTTTGGCTTTTGCTCAGCATTCCAATTGTGTATCTGTTTCGCACGACGCTCGGCGCCGTCGTTTACGTCATTGGGACGATCGTCTGGTTATTCGCGCGCTGGGGATTCATTTCGCAAACGAATCCGATGCTGTTTTGGGTTTTGCTCCTGCTCGTCGTTCCGTATTTTTGGATCCGGTTCCGAAATGATCGCGACAGCCGCGAGACCGCAACGTTGGCGATTGCGCTGTCGGTAGCGACGGTATTCGGTCTCGGGGTTACGGCTGAGTTTGCGAAAGCGACGGACCTCGGGGGAATCGCATTCGCCGGTCTTTTCACCACGATCTATCTGTGCGGAATAAAATTTTTTCCGCGGGCCGATGAACGATTGCATATCGTCGCGCTTTTCGGCGGCATCGGTGTCGGCATCACCGCGATTGTGCTCAGTTTTGAAGCGAGCTGGCACATGACGCGCGAGGCGCTTTGGGGACAACGAACGCTGGCCGGAAACGTCGGACTCGCACTTGAATTCTTGTTTCCGGTCCTGGCTGTTTGCCTGGCGGGATGGGATATTGTTCGGCGTCGTTTTCAGTTCAGTCTCGCCGCCGCGTCGCTGCCGATTGTTGCCCCAATCGCGTGGGGCATCGCGAATGTTTGCAAACCGCCCACAGCGGAACATCTCTACAAAACAGATTGTTCGTTTGCCGCAGCAATGCTGCTCAATTGTTATGCGCTTCTGCTCGGGATCGACATCCTCGCGCGGGGCATCCGCACTAACAGCATTGCCCGCGCGAACTTCGGTTTGCTCCTTATCGCCGCGCTCGCTATCAGCCGTTTTTTCGACAGCGAGCTGAGCTTTGTCACTCGCGGAATCGGATTCATCGTCGTGGGCGCAGGTTTTCTGATTGCAAATATTCTGCTGTTTAGAAAACGAGCCACCGCAATCGCCGCATGAAACGGATACCCGTCCTGATATTTATCTTGGTCGCCCTCGCGCAGCTAGCCGTGCCCGCGATGCTGGCGTGGGGACGAATCCAGACTCTCACCCATGGTCGCGTTTGGAAATTTAAAACCGCACCGGTCGATCCGGAAGACATCGTTCGCGGGCGATATGTGGCGCTACGCTTCGCCGCCGCAACGATTTTGTCCCATGACGAGGCGTATCAAAAATTTGCGGCCGGCACTAAGGTCTATTTTATTTTGAAGGAAGATGCGGACGGCTTTGCCAAGATCGAGCGCATCAGTGAGAAACCGCTGAGCGGGGACAATGTAATTATTGGTGAAATCAGTTACTTCCTCGACGAGGAAGAGGGTGTCATTTTTCCCTTCAACCGATTCTGGGTGACAGAAAAGGATGCGCCCGCGGCCGAGAAAGCATATCGGGAAAACAGCCAACGAACGAAACAGAACGCCTACATGACAGTGCGCGTGCGCAACGGCGACGCGGCACTTGAGCAACTTTACATCGACAATCAGCCGCTGGCCGATTACCTGCGCGCCCAAACCGCGAAGAAGTAGATGCTTGCCGCGCCGAAGCCTTATGCGCAGGCGGGTCGACCTGGCCGCCGGAGATGCTTTGGCGGAGGAGGCTCTAGCGGTCGCTCGGCGGTTCGCCACCACCAGCTTTGAGCACGGCGAAGGTTTTGCTGCCTTTGCGGTCGAGGTAAAGCAGGACGCCGCGTTTTGGGTCGGCTTTGTTTAACGCTTCCCGAAATGTTTTCACGTCAGTGACCGGTTTGCCGTCGACTTCGGTGATTACGTCTTCGCGTTCGATTCCTTGCTGCGCGGCCAGACTGTTCTCGGTCACGTCGGTCACGATCACGCCGCGCTGGACGCCGAGTTTGAAACGTTGCGCCATTTCCTTGGTCAACTCCTGCACTTGGAGACCAAATTTCCCGACTTCTTCTTCCTCTCGATTCTGCGGCGGCCGCGCTGGCTCGTTTGAAGCACGCGAAATTTCATTCGGTAACTCGCCAGTCGTGACCGGGACCCTGAGCGTTTGTCCTTTTCGCCAAACGGTCAGCTCGACCTTTTGGCCGATTTTCTTTTTCAAAATCTCGTGCTGCAACTGCGAGTCTGTGGCCACGGAGTTGGCATCGACGTGAGTGATGACGTCGAACGGCCGAAGGTCGCTTTTGTAAGCGGGCGCGTCGGCTTCGATCGTCCGGACGACCACGCCTTTGTCGATCCCTTTGAACAAATCGCGGATGGCCGGATCGTCGCCGAGCGTCTCGATTCGAATCCCGAGCCATGGGCGCACGATCTTGCGCCCGGCGATCAACTCGTTGCCAATTTCCTTGGCCATGTTGATCGGAATGGCGAAGCCGAGACCGCGATTGATTCCGTTGATCAGCGTGTTCATGCCGATCACTTTGCCGTCAATGTCGCAGAGCGGGCCGCCGCTATTGCCCGGATTAATCGACGCGTCGGTTTGCAAGTAATCCGAGATCGAATAGCCGCTGGTCGCGAGCAATTTGCTGCGGCCTTTCCCACTAACCACGCCGTACGTGAACGTGTAATCGAGTTTGAACGGCGCGCCGATCGCGAACGCGAATTGCCCAACTCTCACCGCGTCGCTGTCGCCCAATTGCACGACTGGCAAATCTTTGGCCTCGATTTTGATGACGGCGATGTCCGTTTTCTCGTCAGTGCCGACGACCTTCGCCGAAAATTCGCGGCCGTCTTTCAGTTTCACGTCGATCGTATCGGCGGTCTCGACCACGTGAAAGTTCGTGAAAATGTAGCCATCGGGCCGAACGATAAATCCGGAACCTTCGCTTTGGATCGGTTGAAGATTTCTCGGGTTTCGGCGCGGATTACTTTCGTCCGGCGGGCCTTGAAAGAACAGGTCCTCGAACGCGGAGGTTTCGTTATCGTTCTTCTTTGAAATTTCGATGATGACAACGCTCGGTGCAACCGTCTCGAAAACCTTGGCGAATGCATTGTTCAACTGATGAACGACATCTTTGCCCTGCTCGGCCGCGGCCGCTGGAACGGTCGGCGTCGGCGCGATCTCGGGCGTGGCGGCCAGGATCGATCCGCCAAAGGACGGATTCGCGGCGGCGAACATCGTGCTGAGCGCCGCGATAAAAAATGAAATTGAGGTCAAACGCATTTGTTCGAAGTTGGACAGCATCAAACATGCAATGTTCAAGAGATGGAGTCCACTCGCGGGTCGCGCCTAGCAGCGCGCGAATTGCACCGGCACGCCGCTTGACTAATGGTATACTATCGGTCGGTCTCTCTCCGGATATGCGTTCATTCAAGTTGAATCGGGTTTCGGTTGGCACGTTGGCCGCCCTCTTTCTGGTTGCCGCTGTATGGCTTGCGTTCGAGAATCAAGCCCCCAAGCCCATCCCCGCAGATGACTTCGTTCGGGCGATGGAGACGCATCAAACTTCGCTGATCGATCGTTACTTTCGCCAGCACCAGAATCCAAACGCGCGAACTGCGAATGATCGGTCTTTGCTTTTCGTGGCGATTTTGCGGGAGGAACGGATTATCGCCCGGAGACTGCTCGATGCTGGAGCGAGCGGCGACTTGTGGGACAACGCGGGGGTAACGCCCCTAATGGTTGCGGCAATGCATGGCGACTTGGAATTGGTTCGCGCGATAGCTGGACATGTGACTGACATTGCGGCCAGAGACCGTGCAGGTCATTCCGCGCTCTATTATGCTGTTAACGCGCGGAACCTCGAAATCGTCGAGCTCCTCTTGAGCCTTACGCCGAATTTGGAATTGGCTTATGGTGACAGTGCCGAACTGTTGACGCTCGCTATCGGCAGCCCGAACACAAAAATTACCCAGGAAATTCTTGCGCGATTGCCGCGACTTGAACAATGGAGCGCCGGCGCGCTGCGCGCTTTGGACAATGTTTTGCGCGCGGGAGATCGCGATTCGGTGCGGCTGCTGCTTTCAAAACATATTCCTCCGCCTACGCCGGAAGGGAAGCACGTTCCACTACTGGCCTACGCGATTGCCACTGATAACGCGCCCCTGTTTACGACCTTGCTGGACTGTGGCGCGGACGTGAACACGACACTGCCGTCAAAATACGACAAGGAATTTCTCGATGTACTGCCATCGAAGTCGTTTCGCAATTACATTGAAGACGATCGCGACCTCACCTGCCTGATGCTCGCAGCCGGACTCGGCCGCACCGATTACGTCCGCTCGCTGTTGCAAGCAGGCGCCGATCGCAATCGCGCCACCGGCCGTTACAAGATGATCGCGCTTTATTTCGCGGCTGAGCTCGGCCATTGGCAGCCGGCGCAAATTCTTCTCGGCGGCGGACCGCCGCCCGATCATCTCCGCATCGAAATTTCGCTTTCTTCCCAACACATGGCCCTGATCAAGGACGGTGTGCCGGTTTTGAATTCGACCTGTTCGACCGGTCGGGACGGGTATTCCACCAAGCGCGGCTACTTCGTGATCACCGACAAAGAACGCAATCACCGCTCGACCATTTATCACGTCGATATGCCCTATTTCATGCGGTTGAGCTGTCTCGACTTCGGAATGCACGAAGGCGTCGTGCCGAATTACCCCGCGTCACACGGCTGCATTCGTTTGCCCGGCGAAA